>Ga0307437_1000751_pt1 | contig 23783 bp, 17 predicted proteins | sample SalMarWE160390MG_FD_202146 | JGI IMG/M metagenome (GOLD analysis project Ga0307437, IMG submission 202146) | Salt marsh sediment microbial communities from the Plum Island Ecosystem LTER, Massachusetts, United States - WE1603-90 | ecosystem: Environmental > Aquatic > Marine > Intertidal zone >...
GAAGATGTGCCTTCACTGGGACAAGTGTTGGATCAGCTATTCCGCCCCAGCGTGGCTGCCCAGTCAGCGTAATTTTTCAAGGGGCCAAAAGTGTCAACCTATTTCAACCCGTAATTGAACCATCCCCAAAATGAGAGATTTATTACAGGCTGTCAACAAGATGTGGTTGGATGATTGGCTAACAAGTATAAGTCAATTTAATCTTAGGTACTTCGTAAGGAATACCCCATTTTTGCTTCTTATGGAAGCAATATCGAACGGCTCTGCTTTGCTGTTAACCTATGTATTCGCCCACTATACGACTCAAGAGGTCTATGGACAATATAGATATGTAATTTCCATACTAGGAGTAGCAGCTATCTTGTCCTTACCGGGGGTTAACACAGCCATCGCCCAAGCAGCAGCTCGGAGCTTTGAAGGGGTGCTTTGGGAGGGGACTAAACTCCGTCTACGCTACGCTCTCTTGGGAAGTATTGGCCTATTTCTTGTGGCTGCCAGCATCTATTTATCTAAAGACACTCTCGGCGTGACGGGAGGGTTGATCATCACAGCGGTTTTGTTTCCTCTCTATTACGGACTGGATACGGTTACTTCCTTCCTCCATGGTAAGGAGCATTTCCGAACCTTCTCAGCCATATGCTGTGTTTTGGCATTATTACCTACATTAGCAACCATAGCGGTCACTTTGCTTGGTAGTAGGTTGGAGGGCATTATCGCAACCCAGTTGGGGATGACCGCCCTTCTAAACGTGATATTTCTGCGGGCCATCAGCACACGGCTCGTGAGGAACTCCGATATCGATGAGGGAGCTTTGGACTATGGTAAACGTGTATCTGGCATATCTCTTGTAGGGACTATCCATGCCAACCTAAATTCCTTGATCGTCGGTACTTTTTTCGGTTTCGTGGACCTGGCCCTTTTCTCTATAGGAGAGATTTTCTACAAAGGCTTGAAGCAGCTAATTTATGTTCTAACCCTTCAGGCTTTCCCCAAACTTGCCGCTAAGTCCGATGAAGACGCTGTTCGGACGGTTATCCGGAGCCTAAAATACACTTGGGCAGTCTTTATTCTGGCATGCACGGCTATAATTTTTGCTTTGCCACGGCTTATTCCTTTATTATTCACTGTAAAGTATACAGAAAGTATTCTCTATGCTCAGTTGCTTGTGGTAGGTGTTTTACTATCCTTTCCAGGGGCGCAATTTGTCACTTACTTTGCATCGCACAAGAAAATGGCTCAGCAATACAAAGTCCAGTTGTCTTTTGCCCTTGTCGAAGTAGGAGCTATTTTGGTTCTAGTATGGTTCTTCGGAGTTCTGGGCATCATTTTTGCTAGGATCATATCTCGGGCTTGGTACTCAGGTTATAGCTGGCACTTGGCAACACAGCTGCTGAGAGACGATCAAGTCACAGTCGAGTCTGCTTCAATGTAGAATGGTGTTTTAACTCCGATGTGAGTGCATTCTTAAGGATCGAATAGTGGATTATAGGAGACCTGCTTGTGGTTAGCGGTTTTGTAACATTTGTTAAGAAAACATTGCTGCAACGTAGAAGCCTGAGACGATTGATATTAAATGAAAAACTCAGAAAAATCCTGCCGAAGGTGCAAGGCGGGATAGCTTTGGATGTGGGTGGCGCTGGTGGACGATATAGAGATCTTATTATTTGTGACAAATACTACACTGTAGATATCCAGCCGAGTTTTAGACCGACTATTGTAGCTGATGCCCATGCTATTCCCATTGCAAATGAACGCTTTGATTTGATACTTCTAACTGAGGTGTTAGAGCATTGTTACGCGCCGCAGAAGGCTGTCAATGAGATTCACAGGATTCTAAAAAGGGGCGGGTTTTTGATTTTGTCTGTTCCTCTGATCCACGAATTGCATGCAAGTCCTAATGATTATTATCGATTCACTGATTCTGCTTTGGAATATCTTCTCAGAGATTTTAGCAAAGTGACAATCGAGCCGCTGGGGGATAGGTTTGTAGCTGCTTACGATCTTATAATAGGCAAACTTCCTATCATCTGGATTTTTAACCCGCTTATTTGTAGATTTACTAGGCGACCGGCATCCGATTGTCCAAGCGGTTTTTTGGCTATAGCCAGAAAGTAAATCAAGGATATAATGTGTGGTATCTGTGGTAAGCTAAATTTTGATCCAGACAAGCCTGTAGAGGAAAGCCTTATCCGCCAGATGTGCGTCGGCATCGCCCACCGCGGACCTGATGATGAAGGGGTGTACATTGATAAAAACGTCGGGTTGGGCAACAGGCGCCTGGCCATCATTGACCTCTCGCCCGCGGGCCACCAGCCGATGAGCAACGAGGATAAGTCCATCTGGATCACATTTAACGGGGAAATCTATAATTTCCCTGAGCTGCGGGAAAGGCTGAAGAAGCAAGGGCACTCCTTTTTCTCTAACAGTGACACGGAGACCGTCATCCACCTCTATGAGGAGCACGGCATTGACTGCGTCAAACAACTGCGGGGGATGTTTGCCTTCGCCTTATGGGACAGCGATAATCAGCGGTTATTCCTGGCCAGGGATCGAGTAGGTCAAAAGCCGTTCGTCTACACCATCGTCAACAACAGCCTCGTCTTTGGCTCGGAGATAAAATGCATCCTCCAGGACCCGAGCGTGAGGCGAGAGGTAGACCTTGAGGCCATCCACCACTATCTCACTTATCAGTATGTCCCCAGTCCCCGGACAGCCTTCAGCGACATCAAAAAACTTCCCCCAGGCCATATTCTAGTTTGTGAAAAGGGCCAGATCAAAGTTGAGCGCTACTGGGATCTCAACTATGTCCCAAAAGTACGGATGGCCGAGGAGGAATATGGCGAGCGCATCTTAGAACTTCTGCGGGAAGCAACGAAAATACGCTTGATAAGCGATGTGCCGTTGGGAGCCTTCTTGAGCGGCGGCATTGACTCCAGTTCTGTGGTGGCTATGATGAGCCAGTTCTCCAGCGAACCGGTTAAGACCTACTCTATCGGCTTTGAGGAGCAATCGTTCAATGAGTTAAAATATGCTCGGATTGTGGCCGAGCGCTTCGGCACTGACCACCACGAGTTCATCGTTAAGCCCAACGCTATTGAGGTTCTCCCCAGGCTTATCTGGCACTACAATGAGCCCTACGCTGATTCTTCGGCAATTCCAACCTATTACGTCGCCAAAGTCACCCGCCAGCATGTCACCGTGGCCCTGAACGGCGACGGCGGTGATGAGTCTTTCGGAGGCTACGAGCGCTACATAGCCAATAAGCTGGCAGATTACTACCAACGAATGCCAGTCTTCATCCGTGAGGGAGTGATTGCCCAACTGATCAAAAAACTGCCGGAATCCACAGAGCGCAGGGATATGGTCAGGCGAATCAAGCGCTTCACGGCGGCGATTCCCTATTCGCCAGAGCGACGCTATGCCCAATGGATGTGCCACTTTGACAACGACACCAAATATCAGCTTTACTCACCGGAGTTTAGGGAAAGGATGGCAGGGATTGACTCCATTGATCTGCTAGTTAATATCTACTCAAAAGCTAAAGCTGTTGATTTTGCGGATAAGACCTTTTATGCGGACGTGATGACCTATTTGCCTGATGATCTACTGGTCAAAGTGGATATCGCCAGCATGGCTCATTCCCTCGAAGCGCGGTCGCCGTACCTGGATCAGCGGTTGATGGAATTCGCGGCCAGCATCCCTCCTGACCTTAAGCTTAAGGGGATGACAACCAAGCACATACTCAAAAAGGCACTCGCCAACATTCTGCCGCCTGAGATTTTGCATCGTGAGAAGATGGGTTTTGGCGTGCCTATTGGTCGCTGGTTTCGCCACGAGTTGAAAGACCTCGCTTATGATATACTTCTCGATCCAAGGAGCGTCCAGCGTGGATACTTCGATATGAGCTTCGTTAAGAAGATGCTTGACGAGCACGTTGCTGGCAAAGTTGATCATGGATACCGTATTTGGGCCCTACTAAACCTTGAGCTGTGGCATAGGATGTTCATTGACAGCGATGATGTAAGCCAACCGTCGTTGAGCCTGTAATGGTGGAAACAAAGCTGGGGCAGGTCAAGATACTTTATCTCATCACGGAACTTAATGTAGGTGGCACGGAGAAAGCTCTAGCGCGAACTGTTGCTCGCCTCAACAGAGATAGATATGATATCTTGGTCGCCTGCCTACATGAGCCTGGCTTGGTAGCTGACGAAATAAGGACTTTTGGCAATAGGGTGATCAATTTAGATATGCGGAACAGGATTGACCTTGGAGTCCTTAACCGGCTCTTCAAGCTCTTGCGCCAAGAGAGAATCCAGATTATTCATTCCTATCTATTTCATGCCAATCTCCTTGCTCGTCTCGTGGCAAAGCTAGCAGGAGCGCCCATCATCGTCTCTTCAGAGAGGACAATGGAGATGGAGGGTCAAATCCGTCTTTTATTGAACCGTCTCACGTCTCCTCTGGCTGATCGGGTGATAGCGGTTTCGCAGCAGGTGTGCGACTTCGCTTCCAATAGAATTGGCATTCCTCCGGAAAAATTGGTGGTCGTCTACAACGGCATTGAAACAAGCGAGTATCAAGGCAAGGTTGATATGGCTAGAATACACGAGGAGCTAAAAGTGGCCCCAGCACACACAGTTGTGGGTACAGTCAGCCGCCTGGATGAAGCCAAAGGGATCCGATACTTCCTACAAGCGTTGCCGTGGGTTATTGCCCAGCATTCTAAGCTGATCTTTCTCATCGTCGGCGATGGCTCCCAGCGACGGGAACTCGAACGACTAGCTCAAGATTTGAACATCCAATCCCAGGTGATCTTCGCTGGCTATCGGCCTGATGTCGTAAATATGCTAGCAATTATGGACGTTTTTGTCCTTTCCTCGCTTTACGAAGGTTTTCCCAACGCCATCCTGGAAGCTATGGCTATGGCGAAGCCTGTAGTAGCAACCCGTGTTGGAGGTGTGCCAGAGGCAGTAGAAGATGGAGTAACGGGGTTACTCGTCCCACCACGCGACCCCGAGGCGCTGGCCAAGGCGATCATCGCCTTGCTCCAAGACCGCGAGCGAGCCAAAGACATGGGGCGGGCGGGGCGGGAACGGGTGGAGAGATACTTCAGCGTGCAGAGGATGGTGGCAAGGACGGAGACCCTGTACGAAGAGTTGATCAGGGAGAAGATGGGGCTGGAGTGGAAGGAGAGGGAGGGGTGGCAACCCGCTGAAAACCGATCTTGAAAGGAGCGAATTATGACCGCAAACGAAATAAAACTCGATAGGTCTCTCATAAGAGAACTTCCCGTCGTTTATGAAGGAGGGGAACCAACGGCTGTTCTGATAGACATCAAAGTATTCGATCTTCTTCTCGAAAGGCTTGAGGAACTGGAGGATCGCGAGCTTTTCAACGATCCCAAGGTGATCGCGCATCTGAGAAAGGCAAGAGAGGATCATCTCGCCGGGAGGATCACCTCTCACGCGGACTTGATAAGGGAGCTGGGGTTAGGTGGACTACGTGCTGCAACGTCGCTTGCGGAAAGCGGCATAATCTGCTAGAATTGAATCGTGAGTAAGATAAAGATCTTGCGAATTATCGCCAGGCTCAACATCGGCGGCCCGGCCATCCATACCATACTGCTCACCGCCGGATTGAACGACCAGCTATTCGAATCCACGCTGGTGACGGGGGTGGAGGGTAGGTATGAAGGGAACATGCTCGACCTGGCGGCCGCCAAAGGGGTCAAACCCATTATCATACCTCAACTGAGGCGGAACGTTGACCCTCTAGGCGGCCTCATTACCCTGTTCAAACTCTACCGCCTGATGCGCCGCGAGCGGCCCCACATCGTCCACACCCACACCGCAACAGCAGGCTTGCTGGGCCGTCTGGCGGCCAGGTTGGCAGGGGTGCCTGTCATTGTGCACACTTTCCATGGACACGTGCTGCGCGGCTATTTCGGCCCTATCCTGAGCGAAGGGCTGGTGTGGATGGAGCGCTTCCTGGCTCACCTGAGCGACCGCATCGTCACCGTGAGCGAGGGGCAGAGACGGGAACTGGCCGGATACGGCGTTGCGCCCTTGGAGAAGATCACCGTCGTCCCCCTGGGCTTCGAGCTGGAGGCCCTGCTGGCTTGCGAATCCCATCGTGGCGAATTGCGTCGCGAGCTGGGCTTAGCTGATGATAGTAAGCTCGCTGGCATCGTCGCTCGCCTGGTTCCCATCAAAAACCACCGCCTCTTCCTCCAGGCGGCCCAGGCGGTGGCAGAGGCCGTGCCCCAGGCCAGGTTCCTGGTGGTGGGCGATGGGGAGCTGAGGGAAGAGCTGGAGGCTTACTCTCGCGATCTGGGTTTAGACGGGAGGGTTCTCTTCACTGGCTGGCGGCGCGATCTAGCCTGCCTCTACGCCGATCTGGACGTGGTGGCCCTCACTTCCATCAACGAGGGAACTCCTGTCTCCCTCATCGAGGCCCTGGCCGCAGGAGTGCCGGTGGTGACCACGGCGGTGGGCGGCGTCCCCGATGTGGTCGTTGATGGAGAGACCGGCTATCTGGTGGAAGCAGGGGATGTGAAGGGGATGGCCGCGGCCATCATCGAGCTGCTCAGGAATCCGGAAAGGGCAAAGGAGGTGGGGATGGCTGGTCGGGAAGCGGTCTATCCCAGGTTCGCCGCCCAGACTCTGATCGCCAACGTCGAGGGACTTTACGCTGAGTTGCTGAGGCAGAGGGACAAGTAGCAAAATGACCGGAAGGGAGGGATGATTTATGGCGCGCGTATTGTTGGATCAGCCTGTTGGTAGCATAACCGTAGGAGATTTGCAGAAGCTAATCGGAAGCAAAGTCAAAGAAGTGCTGCGCGATTACGAGCTTAAGCGTAGAGACTATTTCATTGACGATGAAGGCTACATTTGCTTTGGCAATGAGCGGGCTTATGCAGATTACATAGATAAGCAGGACAGCCCTCCCAGTGAGATCAAAGCATATTACGTTGAGAACGGCGTCAAGATAGTCTATTCAGATTATGAGCCCTTGCCCAGGTTGCTGGCTAGGCTGGAAGAGGTACATAAGCAGATAGAGACTGGCATCTCGATGACAGAACACGGCGAATTGAGGAAAAGGCTGGGGATATGATGTACAAGGTGATATACTCCCCCCAGGCCGAGAAAGCTCTGGAGAAGTTAGCCAAAAGGACTCCGCACATCGCCGGCGATATCCTTGATAAAATTGAGTGGCTGGCTGAAAACGCAGAGGCCATTAAGCACGAAAGGCTAAAAGGGACGAGGGATTTTAGCCTCCACTGTGGCCAGTATCGAATCCCGTACTTGTGGGATAGGGAGGGCAAGACCATCATCATTGAGATAGTTGCCAAGCACGATGAAGCGTATAGAAAGCTAAAGAGATAGAAGAGGACACTTCATGAAAATCCTCATCACCGGCGGGGCGGGCTACATCGGCTCGCACCTGCTAGACGCCCTGATGACTCAGGGCCACGAGCTCTACGTGGTTGATAACCTCTCCACAGGGAAAATAGATAACATCCGCCACTTCCTGGAGAACGAGCGCTTCCACTTCGTCAACGACAGTATCCTCAACGAGTCCCTGATGGAACGGGCCATAGAACAGGTGGATCTCATCTATCACCTGGCGGCCGTGGTGGGGGTCAAGCACGTCATTGATAATCCTTTCCTGGGCATCTTGACCAACGTGCGCGGTACCGAAATCGTACTGGAGTTGGCCTACAAGTACTGGCGAAAGGTGGTCATTGCTTCCAGCTCTGAGGTCTACGGCAAATCGGAAAAGGCTCCCCTGGCTGAAGAGGACGACAGCATCCTGGGTCCCACGGCCGTAGGGCGCTGGTCTTACGCTTTGGCCAAAGCCATTGACGAGCACCTGGCTTTCATCTACCACGACAAGGGATTGCCAGTCAGCACCGTCCGCTATTTCAACTCCTACGGCCCTCGCCTCGATCCCAGAGGCTATGGCAGCGTCGTGGCCAAGTTCATCAATCAGGCCCTGGCAGGCCAGCCTCTGACGGTTTTCAGCGACGGGCAGCAAACCCGCTGTTTCACTTACGTTGACGATACCATCAGGGGATCCATCCTGGCAGCAACCCTGAAAGAGGCAGAAGGGCAGAGCTTCAACATCGGCAACGATCGAGAAACCACGATTCTAGAACTGGCTCAATTGATCAAAGGGCTGGTTGGCTCGTCTTCGGAGATAGTTCACGTGCCTTACGGCGAGGCTTATAACGTCAACTTTGAGGAGACTCGTCGTCGGGTGCCGGATGTGAGAAAGGCCGAGAGGGTGCTGGGTTTTAGAGCCGAGGTGCCTTTGGAAGAGGGCCTAAGAAGGACTATTGATTGGTTTCGAGAAGTTCAAAGTCCACAGGTAGATGGTGAGTGATTATGCAAACAAAGCTAGGCATTTTCTGCGATAAGGTTATTGAAGCTGGTTGGCTGGCGGCCGTCATTGTGGTGCCCCTTTTCTTCAACGTCTTCTCCGACCGCGTTTTCGAGCCTGATAAGCTTACCTTGCTTCGCTCTATCGCCCTGGTGATGGCCGTGGCGTGGGTCATCAAAACGCTGGAAGTTGGAAGTTGGAAGTTGGAGGCTAGAAATTGGAAGTTGGTGTCGAGAACTCCATTAGTCCTCCCTACGCTGCTCCTGGTGACGGTGTACATACTGGCTACCATCGCCTCTGTTACCCCACGAATCAGTCTCCTGGGCTCCTACCAACGCTTGCAAGGCACCTACACTACCTTCTCGTACATCATAATCTTCTTCCTGGCTCTGCAGGGCCTGCGCACTCGTGAGCAGATCGAGCGGGTGGTTACTACCGCCATCCTGGTCAGTTTGCCCATCGCTTTGTATGGAATCCTGCAGCATTATGGTCGGGATCCCTTGCCCTGGGCAGCTTCTGTCACGGCTCGCGTAGCCTCCAACATGGGCAACTCCATCTTCGTGGCCGCTTATCTGATCATGGTCGTTCCTCTTACCCTGGCTCGCGTTGTTGAGTCCTTCTCCGCCATCATGGCGGATGAGGAAGGCGTTATCTCCAACGTGGCTCTGGCGACCTGCTACGTTTTCATTCTGGCTGCTCAATTAATCTGTATCTTCTTCACTCAGAGCCGTGGGCCTATGCTGGGGTTGCTGGCTGGACTCTTCAGCTTTGTGCTTCTGGTACTGATTCTATTGCGCCAGCGAGTAGGAGATCAGACCTCGCTCAAACTCAGCGATGGGGGCAAGGCCCTTGCTACGGTGATCCTCAGCGGGCTTGGCGGGTTCATAGTGGGCATGGTGGGCGGGGTTCTGCTGGGCAGGATCGGTTTCTTTGGCGGTGCTCCCGATAGGACGCTTCTGACTGCCCTGGGATTTTTGGTGGGGATAGCGAGCGGGGTGGTCTGTATCGGCTTCATGATCATCCTGCGCAAGGGGTGGAAGTGGCTCTGGCTGGCCTGGATCATAGAGGCCCTTATCCCGGTCGCCTTTTTGATCGTCTTCAATTTGCCTGGCTCCCCGATAGCATCGTGGCGAGACCTGCCCTACATCGGCCGTTTGGGGCGTGTCTTTGAGACCGAAACCGGCACTGGCCTGGTACGAGTGCTCATCTGGGAGGGGGCTGTAGAAATGGTAACGCCCCACGAGCCCATCCAGTATCCCTCCGGCCAGCCCGACAGGTTGAACTTCCTGCGGCCTCTTATCGGCTATGGGCCAGAATCAATGTTCGTAGCCTACAATCGCTTCTACCCGCCCGACCTGGCTCACATTGAGGCCCGCAAGGCTTCCCCCGATCGTTCTCACAACGAGACCTTCGATGCGCTGGTGATCACGGGCCTGGCTGGCTTCGCAGTCTACCTCTTGCTCTTTGGCAGCGTGTTCTATCATGGCTACAAGTGGCTGGGATTGATTGAGAATTCCAGGCAGCGCAACGTCTTCATCGGTTTATTCCTTGCCGGCGGTCTGGCCGCAGCTCTTTTCCTGTGGCTTTGGAAGGGAGCAGCGTTTGTGGGGGTGGGCCTGCCGCTAGGTATCGCGCTCGGCTTGGCCGCATACCTGGTCGTGTCTGCAATCGCGTTCTATAGACGGCCTAATCTCCAATCTCCAGCCTCCAACATCCAATCTCCAACCCCCAACTTCCAATTCTTACTCATCGCTCTGGTCTCGGCCTTGCTGGCTCATTTCGTGGAGATCAACCTGGGTATCGCCATCGCCGCCACCCGCACCTATTTCTGGGTCTATGCAGCGCTGATGGTTGCGGCAGGCTACTACTCAGCGACCGCTTCAGCGGTCGCGCCCGTTGAAGTGCCAAAGCAGACTCGCAGGAAGCGGCGTAGAAGCCGGCAGAGCCAGGCCCAGGTGGCCAGCGATCCACAGGGACGAGTACCCCCCGTTATCGTCTACTCTTTGTTGATAGGTCTTATCCTGGTAACCCTGGGGTATGATTACATCACCCCTCAATTCGACATCGCAGCTAAGGGCTACAGCCTGGCTTGGCTACTCGCTCTCGTCTGGCTTTTGGGCGGCGCTATAACCGTGGCTTTGGCAAGACATCGCAATTGGCTTTTGGCTTCTCTACTTTACTTAGTTATCTCCCTGGGGTGTTTGCTCATCCTTTTCGTCGTCCGCACTCTTCAGATACACAGCGTAATCACCGTGACATCTCTGAGTGACTTGCTGAAGCAGGCCAGTGCCGTAGCCAATGGTCTGGTGCTCTATTATGTCTTTGCTCTGCTCCTTCTCCTGGCCATTGCAGGGGCGTTGCTGCGGGGGATGTCATTGCCCCCTACCTTCTGGCGACGCCGCTACTCGTGGCTTTATCCCATTTTGGTGATCGGGGTCGCGGCCCTGATCTTCACCACCAACCTCAGCGTTATCAGGGCCGATGTCGTCTACAAGCATGCCAAATCCTACTTTGAGGCCGGCCAATATGATGCCAGCGTCGCCCTATATCAGCAGGCCGTAAAGCTCGCTCCCCATGAGGACTACTACTACCTTTTCCTGGGCTCGGCCCTCTTGGAAAAGGCCAAGCAAGCACCAGAAGGGCCAGCCACGCTGCCGGAAGACATCAACGCTGCTGAGCTACTCTCGTTCACACCACAGCAGATTGCCAACCTGGGCCGCGAAGACATACTGACCGCCAGCCAGGCGGTCCTGATCGAAGCACGACGGCTCAACCCGCTTAATACCGACCACAGCGCCAACCTGGCCCGCCTCAGTCGTACTTGGGGCCAGCTCGCTTCCGACCCGGCCCGGCGGGCTGAGAAGTTGGACCAGGCTTTAGAGTATTACCGTCAGGCGACGAACCTCAGCCCCCAAAACGCCCAGCTCTTCAATGAGTGGGGACAAGTTTACTACATCTTGGGCGATCACGAGAAGGCCCTGGAGAGGTATCAACATTCTTTGAGCGTGGACCAGGAATATCACGAGACCTACATTCTCGTAGGCGATCTGTACCTGAACATGAAAGAGTGGGACAAGGCTGCAGATGCCTACTCCAAGGCCTTGGAACTACAACCCACAATAGTACAGGCCCATAGCTCCCTGGGTTACATCTACTCGCAGCAAGGGAAGCTCCAGGAGGCTGTGGAGGAGAACCTCAAGGTGCTGGAGCTGGCCCCCAACGACTACGCCAGTCACAAGAATCTGGCCCTTCTCTACCAACAGTTGGGGCGAACAGATGAGGCTGTGGCAGCAGCCCAAATCGCCTTGGAGTTGGCTCCGGAAGGGGACAAGGCGAATTTGGAGGCCTTTATCGCCCAGTTAGGAGCAGGACAGCCCGTTGTCAAGTCGGACGAGGAGTTGATCCAAAGCTATCTTTCCGAAGGCCAAGCCTACCTGAACGAGAACGACTTAGAGCGGGCAGAGGAGGTTTACGCCAGGGCCCTGGAATTGAACCCCGACATAGTACAGGCCCACAGCGCGCTAGGCTACATTTATGCCCTGCAGGGCAAACTTCAGGAGGCGCTGGAAGAGAACCTCAAAGTACTGGAGTTAGCGCCCAACGACTACGCCACCCACAAGAACCTGGCCATGATCTACCAGCAGTTGGGGCGCGTCGAAGAAGCCATCGCCGAGGCCGAGACCGCTTTGGAGTTGGCCCCGGAGGACGACAAGCCAGCACTGGAAGCCTTCATCGCCCAGTTACGACAACAGACTGGCCCCTAGCAAGTTGAGGAGTGCGGACGCAAGTCCGCGCCAAAAACAGACTCGCGTCCGCACTCCCCCTACGATTCCTGAAGACCATTGGACCAAGGACTATCAGACTAATATGACTAACTATATGCTTATCCTTGTCACCGCCCTGATCTTCGCTGTTGGTGTCACGCCCCTCGCTAGGCGTCTCGCTCCACGCCTGGGAGTGATGGATCAGCCCAGCAGCCGCAAAATCCATACCAAAGTTATGCCCCGCCTGGGAGGGGCTGCTATCTACCTGGCCTTCATCATGGCTCTCCTCCTCCTCGGCGACCGCTCCTACGTCTCCCAGGCAGTGAGCATCCTTCTGGGAGCCACCGTGGTCTCTTTCTGCGGCATCTGGGACGACCGTTGGGGAATGCGCCCCTTGCTCAAATTGGGGATAGGCCAGCCCCTGGCCGCGCTGATTCTCGTTGCCTCAGGCATCAGGGTCAGCTTTCTGCCCTACCCCATCCTCAACGTCCTGGTGACTATGATCTGGGCGGTGGGGATCACCAGTGCTATGAATCTGCTGGACAACATGGATGGGCTCTCCGCTGGCGTGGCCACCGTGGCTTCAGCCTTCTTCCTCCTGCTGGCGGCTATGAGCGGACAGTATCTGGTGGGCAGCCTGGCGGCGGCCCTTCTGGGGGCCTGTTTGGGTTTTCTGCTCTACAACTTCAACCCTGCCAGCATCTTCATGGGGGATACGGGCAGCCTCTTCATCGGCTTCGTTCTGGCCGCCGTGGGGATCAAGCTGCGCTTCCCTGGAAGAATGAACATCGTCACCTGGATGATCCCGGTGCTCGTCCTGGGGGTGCCCATCTTCGACACCACCCTGGTAGTGGTCTCCCGCCTGCGCCGAGGTCTCAACCCCACCACTCACCCAGGCAAGGATCACTTCTCCCATCGGCTGGTGGCCTTGGGGTTAAGCCAGCGGGAAGCGGTGATGGCCATCTATTTGATCTGCGGGGCCTTGGGCGTGTTGGCCATCTTCCTGACCCAGGCCAGCATCGTGGAGGGGTATGCTATCGGAGCAGCAGTGATTCTGGCGGGCCTGCTTGGACTGTGGAAGCTGGAGCAGGTGAAAGGATTGTAGAGCGAGGTTAGCGTAAACACAACGGGAAAGGAATCAGAGATTGGAGAAGATCCCTCGTCACATAGGCATCGTTATGGACGGCAACGGGCGTTGGGCCAAACAACGGAAATTACCGCGCCTGATGGGACATCGAGCAGGAACGGAAAACACTCGTCGGGTGCTCAGGGCTTGCGGAGAGTTCGGGATCGAGATCGTGACCCTCTACGGCTTCTCCACGGAGAACTGGCAGAGACCGAAGAATGAGGTGAATGGACTGTTTAGCATTTTCGAAGATGCTATTGACCGGGAGGTGCCGGAACTACGCCGAAATGGCGTCCGTCTGCGTCATCTCGGTCGCACGGAGAGGTTACCGGAAAGATTGATCGAAAAGATAGAGAGCGCGATGGAGTTGACTAAGGACAACGATCGGCTGATTCTCAACCTGGCCTTCAACTACGGAGGGCGGGCCGAGATCGTGGATGCCACGCGGCGTATCATAGCTGAGGGAATAGACCCCGCAGCCATAGACGAAGAGCTCTTTAGCAGCTATCTCTACACGGCCGGCCTGCCCGATCTCGACCTGTTCATTCGCACCGGCGGCGAGATGCGTCTCTCCAACTTCCTCCTCTGGCAGACGGCCTACGCTGAGTACTACACCACCCCCACCTACTGGCCCGACTTCGACGAGGCAGAGTTGGAGAAAGCCCTGGTTGCCTATAGCCAGAGGACGAGAAAGTTTGGTAGGTTGATTGGAGAATAGAGTCGCGCCAGAAGCAGCACAAAGAAAGAGAATATATCAACGACTTGGGGCGGTGGTGTTCGCTGTCGTCATCACCTTAGCCATCGCTGCCTTTCGCGACAAGCTGGCCCGTTTTGAAAACTATGGCTATCCCGGCGTTTTTCTGATCAGTTTGCTGGGAAACGCCACTGTGATTTTTCCTGCCCCTAGCCTGGCCGTGGTTTTCGGCATGGGTGGGGTGCTGAATCCCCTCCTCGTGGGGCTGGTGGCCGGCGTCGGCGAGGCCCTGGGCGAGCTGACGGGCTACCTGGCTGGCTATGGGGGGCGAGCCGTGGTCGAGGACTGGCAAATGTACCATCGTTTGGAGAGATGGATGCAGCGCCACGGCTCAGCCACCATCTTCGTTCTCTCAGCCATCCCCAACCCGGTCTTCGACCTGGCAGGCATTGCCGCCGGTGCTCTGCGTTTTCCACTAGAGCGGTTCTTGCTGAGTTGTTGGGTGGGTAAGACCATCAAAACTGTCGCCTTCGCCTTCATTGGCGCGCAGTTCATCAGCACCCTTGAGAGTCTGTTCGGTGCTTGACATTTTCTGGGGTATGGGTTAGAATCATTGAAAAGCGACAGACAGTGAACAGGAGGAGTAGGCGGGTCGGGCCTGGTAGAGAAGAGGAAGCGTCGGCTGAAAGCTCCTCGCAGGAATGCCCGCCGAAGGTCGCCTGGGAGTCTACTGGCTGATGGCAGATGGCTGCTAGCCTTTGCAGCAGGTCAGTACGGGTAAGCCCGTTATAGCGCAATGAGAGAACAGCGGATTTGCAGGATGAACGGATCATAATCCGTTTATCCTGACATCTGTTGTTAAGCAAGGTGGTACCACGCGAGGTGAGCCCCTCTCGTCCTTGACGGGAGGGGCTTTTTGGTTTATAGTGGTGATAAGCAATTGACAAGCCAGACGATTTTCCCTATACTTTGGTGTGCCACCGTGGTGGCAATCTTTAGACAAGGTAACCAAAATGGAGAGGGTCAAGTTGACGGTACGGTTGCCCAAACAGCTTCACCAGACCCTACGGGAACGGGCAGCGCGATCGGCGCAGTCACTGAACAGGGTCATCGTTGATACCCTCTGGCGGGGGTTGGAGCGCGAGGAGGCCGAACCCCTTTCAGAATATGAATGCACGATGGCCGCTATACGCAAAACAGGGCTGGTGACGACCCTGGGATCAGAGTGGGACAAGTATATCGAAGATGCTCCAGATATGACCGTTGAAGAGTTCCGTGAGGCGATGAGAGGAATATCCCCTCTATCTGAAGATATCATTGCGGATCGGGGCGAGCGCTGACGAGCACGAATAGCTAGCAATTTTCGAGGAGGTACCTATCATGGAAAAAGCATCCACTACAGAATTATCCAAAACCTACAACCCCCACACCGTGGAGAAGCGCCTTTACGACTGGTGGGAGCAACGGGGCTACTTCGCACCGGAAACCCAGTTTGAGAAGGGTTTGGCCAGCCGGGAGCAGAAGCCGTTCGTGATCTCTATGCCCCCCTCCAACATCACCGGCGAGTTGCACATCGGCCACGCCCTGGTGATGGCCATTGAGGACTTGATGATCCGCTGGCACCGCATGGGGGGCGAGCCTACTCTCTGGCTGCCCGGCAACGATCATGCCAGCATCGGCACCCACAACGTGATCGAGCAGGCCCTGGACAAGCGCACCGCCGACGACCTCCTGCGCGGGATCGGCTACCCGCTGCCCGACGACGACCGCCCACTGACCCGCTACGACCTGGGGCGGGACTGGTTCGTCCGCCTCGGCTGGGCCTGGAAAGGGCGCTACGGTGGAGCCATCAACCACCAGTTGCGTCGCCTGGGAGCCTCGTGCGACTGGAAGCGAGAGCGCTTCACCATGGACGAGGGCCTCTCGCGCGCTGTCCGCACTGCCTTCGTCCAGCTCTACGAAAAGGGCCTGATCTACCGCGGCTACTACATGGTCAACTGGTGCCCCCGCTGCGGCACCGCCGTTTCTGACCTGGAGGTGATCCACCAGGAAGAGGCGACCCACCTCTGGTACGTCCGCTACCCCCTGATGCCTCCCCCCCAAAGCTGGGGGGGACCGAGGGGGGGCAACGGGTGGGAAGGTGCCCCCCCTCTTTCCCCCCCAAGGTTGGGGGGGATGAAAGGGGGGGCAGAGTGGGGCAGCGGTCGCTGGGCCGAGGGCGCTACCGAGTGGATCGAGGTAGCCACCACCCGCCCTGAGACCATCCTGGGCGACACGGCGGTGGCCGTCAATCCCGACGACGAGCGCTACGCCGAGATGGTGGGCCGCACTGCCGTCCTCCCGGCCATCGGACGGCGCATCCCCATCATCGCCGATCTGGCCGTGGACCCCGACTTCGGCACCGGCGCGGTGAAGGTCACTCCGGCCCACGACCCCACCGACTACGAAATCGGAAGACGCCACGGCCTGGAGATGCCGGACGTGATGAACGACGACGCCACCATGAGCGAGTTGGCTGGCCCCTATGCCGGGCAGGGCACCTACGAGTGCCGTCGCAACATAGTGGCCGACCTGGAGAAGGAGGGACTGCTGGTGCGCATCGAGGATCACCAGCACGCCCTGGGCCACTGTCAGCGCTGTGATCAGGTGATCGAGCCTCGCCTCTCCACCCAGTGGTTCGTCAAGATCAAGCCCCTGGCCGAGGCAGCCATTGACGCTGTGCGCGATGGGCGCATTTGCATCATTCCTGAGCGGTTCAATAAAGTCTACTTCCACTGGATGGAGAACATCCGTGACTGGTGCATCTCCCGCCAGCTCTACTGGGGCCATCGCATCCCGGTGTGGTACTGCGATGACTGCGACGAGCTCACGGTGACGATGGAGGATCCCACCTCGTGCCAGGCCTGTGGCAGCACTAACATTCGCCAGGACCCGGACATCCTCGACACCTGGTTCTCATCGGCCTTATGGCCCTTTTCCACCCTGGGCTGGCCCGACGACACCGAGGATCTGCGCTACTTCTACCCCACCACCATCCTCGAGACCGGCTACGACATCCTGTTCTTCTGGGTGGCGCGGATGATCATGATGGGGCTGGAGTGTGCTGGCGACGTCCCATTCCACTACGTCTACCTGCACGGGATGGTGCGGGACGAACACAGTCAGAAGATGAGCCGCTCCAAGCACAACGTGATAGATCCTCTGGAGGTCATAGACCAGTACGGCAGTGACGCCCTGCGCTTCACCCTCCTCACCGGCTCCACTCCCGGCAACGACGTTAACCTCTCGCTCACCCGCGTGGAGGCCAACCGCAACTTTGCCAATAAGATGTGGAATGCGGCCCGCTTCGTGCTCTCGCAAATGACCAATGACCAAATCCCAAATCCCAATTGGTCGTTGCCCGATCGCTGGATACTGAGTCGCCACAACCGCTTGATCGGGAACGTGACCCGCCTCATGGAGGACTGGCAGTTCGGCGAGGCCGGACGGCAGATCTACGACTTCCTGTGGGGTGAGTATTGCGATTGGTTCATCGAGATATCTAAGATCAGGCTCTACGGCGAGGACGAGGAGGCCAAGGATACGGCTCGGCAGGTGTTGGTGCACGTCTTTGATCGCACCCTGCGCCTCCTGCATCCCTTCATGCCCTTCGTCACCGAGGAGATCTGGCAACACCTGCCCCACGAGGGCGAGGCCCTGATCGTGGCCCCGTGGCCAGAAGCCGGGCCGATGGATGAGGCAGCGGAAGCCGAGATGGCGTTAATCATGGAGATCGTGCGTGCCATACGCAATGCTCGCGCCGAGTACACAGTGGAGCCAGGCCGGCGCATTGAGGCCATCATCGCTGCTGGCGATGAATACGACCTGCTGACCAGCCAGAGGGACGTACTCATCACCTCGGCGCGTCTCGACGCCGACAAGCTGCACATAGCTTGCACCCTGGAGGCGAAGCCAACCCAGGCTTTGGCCCTGGTGGTAGGAGGTGTAGAAATCTATCTGCCCCTGGCGGGAATGGTTGATCTGGCAAAGGAGCGCCAACGATTGAGTGCGGAGATCGAGGAAGTCACCAAGGGAATCGCTGGCTCCGGAAAGCTCCTGGCCAACGAAGACTTCCTGGCCAAGGCCCCTGAACAAGTGGTGCAGAGGGAGCGGGACAAGCTGGCGGACTATCGCCAAAGACAGACCAAGTTGCAGGAACGACTTCAAAGCCTGCAAGCATCGCCCTGAGGTGAACCTCAGGGCTGAAAGGACAAAGCCCTACGGGCTAAAATCCAGCCCCGAAGGGGCTTTGTCCTTTTAGCACGGGGGTTCAGCCCCGTGCTCTGCTTAAGGAGCAACCATGCGAATTGATGGTCGGAGGAACGACGAACTCAGGCCGGTGATCATTACGCCGGACTACGTGCAGTACCCCGAAGGCTCGGTCTTTATCGAGATGGGCGCCACGCGGGTGATCTGCAACGTCACCGTGGAGGAAAGGGTGCCACACTGGCTCCAGAGTCGCAACCAGGGCTGGGTCACGGCGGAATACGCCCTGCTGCCCCGCTCCACCCACGAGCGCACTCCTCGCGAGACCAGAGGCCTCAGGGGACGCACCCAGGAGATCCGCCGTTTCATTGGCCGCAGCTTGCGAGCCGCCGTCAACCTGGAGAAGTTGGGCTGGCGTACCCTGACCGTGGATTGCGACGTTATCCAGGCCGACGGCGGCACTCGCACGGCTTCGGTCACTGGCGGTTACGTAGCCCTGGCCATCGCCCTGAACAAGCTCATCCGAGGCGGCCTGCTTCCCCCCGATGTCCTGACAACGCCCGTAGCCGCTGTCAGCATTGGCGTAGTGAACGGTCAAGTAGTGCTCGATCCTTGCTATGAAGAAGACTCCGTGGCTGAAGTAGACTTCAACGTGGTCATGACCGCCGGGGGAGAATTCGTGGAAGTGCAAGGCACGGCGGAGGGCCAGCCTTTCGCCCGCCAGGTCATCCACGAGCTGCTGGATTTGGCAGAGGAAGGTATCCAGGAGCTCTTTGAACTGCAAAGTGAAGCCCTGTCGAGGTAGAGAGGAAGTCAAAATGTCTTTCGGATACCACCGCCGTATCTTGCGAGTCAACCTGACCGACGGGCAGATCACCATTGAGACGCCTGACGACGTTTTCTACCGCCGCTACCTGGGCGGGGCGGGATTCGTGGCCTACTACCTGCTGAAAGAGGTGCCTCCCGACACGGATCCCCTCGGGTCGGAGAACCGGCTCATCTTCGCCTGCGGGCCGCTCACTGGCGCGCCGCTGGCCGGCAGCGGACGCAACGCCATCGGCGCCCGGTCGCCTCTCACCGGCGCGATGGGGGAGTCGGAAGTGGGCGGCTTCTGGGGGGCGGAGCTGAAGGCCGCTGGCTTTGACGCCATCATCGTCCAAGGTCAGGCCGCATCGCCGGTCTACCTCTGGGTGCACGATGGCCAGGCAGAGCTGCGGGATGCCGCCCACCTGTGGAGGCTGGAGAACAAAGCGACCCACGCTGCCATTCGAGAGGAGTTGGGGGAGAAGCGGGCTCGTATCGCCCTCTGCGGGCCGGCGGGAGAAAAGCTGGTTCGCTACGCCAACGTCATGGCCGACCTGAAGCACGCCGCTGGACGCACCGGCCTGGGCGCGGTGATGGGCGCCAAGAGACTGAAAGCGGTCGCCGTTCGCGGCACCGGTAAAGTCCCCCTGGCCGATCCCGCCCAAGTCGGCGCGCTGGCCCGCTGGATGCGAGGTAACTACCGAGACCTGATGGGCGCATTCCCCGACCTGGGCACCGGCATCAGCATGGTTCCCTACAACCGAGACGGCGCCTTGCCCGTGCACAACTTCCGCGACGGCCACCTGGACGGGGCCGACGTCCTGGGGCGCGAGGGCCTGGCCGAGCACGTCGTGGTCCGCATGGAGAGCTGCTACGCCTGCGCCGTGGGCTGCAAAAAGGTCGCCTCCCTGGACGAGCCATACCCGGTAGACCCGGCTTACGGCGGTACAGAGTACGAGACCGCCGTCAGCCTTGGCCCCAACTGCGGCGTGACCGACGTCTACGCTGTGACCAAGGCCAGCGAGCGGTGCAACGCCCTGGGACTGGACACCATCTCCGTCGGAGGGACGATTGCCTTTGCCATGGAATGTTTCGAGGAGGGGCTGCTGACGCCGGAGGATACCGGCGGGCTGGATATGCGCTTTGGCAACACGGAGGTCATGCTGCAACTGCTGGAGTTGATCGCCGCTCGCCAGGGCATTGGCGATCTGCTGGCGGAGGGGAGCAAGCGGGCCGCTGAACGGATCGGCGGCGGCGCGGAGCGGTTGGCCGTGCACGTCAAGGGGCAGGAGCTGCCCTACCACGACCCCCGCATCCAGCACGGCCTGGGGCTGGGCTACGCTGTCTCTTACACCGGCGCCGATCACATGCACAACGCCTTCGACGGTAGCTATGAGCACGAGGCCGGACTGGACAGCGTCCGCAATCTGGGCGTGCTGGAGCCCATGCCAGCCACCTGGCTCGGCCCAGAGAAGGTGCGCGCTATAATCTACGGCAGCCTGCGTCGCCACCTGGACAACTGCCTTTGCCTGTGCGATTTCTTGCCCTACCGCAACGATCAGGTGGTGGAGGCGGTGCGGGCCGTGACCGGTTGGGACACCACCGCCTGGGAGCTGTGGAAGGCCGCCGAGCGGCTGGTGACCATGGCCCGCGCCTTCAACGTGCGGCAGGGCTTCACCCCGGCCGACGACCGCCTGCCGCCTCGCATGGCAGAGCCCCTCGGCCCCGGCGAGCCGATAGACCCTGCTGCTCTTAAGGCAGCCCTACCTCTCTACTATGAGATGATGGGCTGGGATCCGATCACGGGCGTGCCCCGCGCGGCCAAGCTGTACGAACTGGGCATCGGATGGGTCACGGGTTTGTTGGAAGACGTGTGAGATAATCTCAGCAGATCACAGTAGCTCACGGCGGATTGCCAAATCCGCCGCCAGCCCGCTGGATCTGGCGATCCGGCGGGAGCAAATCGTGATGCGCTGAATCTAGACGAGAAGAGGGAAACCAATGGCCAAGGGATTAACTCCAATGCGCCGCCAATATCTGCAAATCAAGAAGCAGTACCCCGACACCATCGTCCTCTTCCGCCTGGGGGATTTCTACGAGACTTTCGACGAGGACGCGAAGATCGTCGCCAAGGCTTGCGATATCGTCCTCACCTCGCGGCCGGTAGGGAAGGGCCAACGGGTGCCATTGGCCGGAGTGCCCTATCACGCCGTTGACGGCTACCTCGCCAGGCTCATCAAGGCGGGGCACAAGGTGGCTATCGTGGATCAGGTGGGCGACCAGACGGTGCGCGGTTTGATGCCCCGCGAGGTGACACGGGTGATCACGCCGGGCACCGTGGTGGAACCGACGCTGCTCGAAGAAAAGCGTAACAACTACCTGGCCGCCCTGGTAATCGAGGACGACAGGGCAGGCATCGCCTACGCGGACATCACCACCGGCGAATTCGCCACCACCCAACTCTCAGGCGACGATGTCGAACAGGCGGTGGTAGAAGAGTTAGAGAGGCTGCGACCAGCAGAATGTCTGATCCAGGACACTTCTAATTTCCAATTTCTAATTTCTAATTTCCAACTTCAAACTTCAAAATACGACAGTTGGCGCTTCGAGCTGGGTAACGCTCGCCAGGCTCTCCTCGATCACTTCGATGTGGCATCGCTGGCTGGTTACGGCTGCGAGGGGTTGCCCCTGGCCGTGCGCGCTGCGGGGGTCATCGTCCAGTACCTGCGGGAGACCCAGAAGGCGGCCCTGGCCCAACTGAGCGATCTGCGGACCTATTCCACCAGCGAGTTCATGACCCTCGACGCCTCCACGCGGCGGAATCTGGAACTGACCCGCACCATCCGCACCGGCGCGGTCAAGGGATCGCTGCTGGGCGTGCTGGACGCCACGGTCACGGCCATAGGTGGGCGATTGCTCCGCCAGTGGCTCAACCAGCCGTTGCTGGACGTGAGCAAACTGGAGCAGCGGCTAGACGCAGTGGAGGCCCTCTACCAGGATACGCCAACCCGAACGCAGGTGATGGCCCTACTCAAAGAACTGGCCGATCTGGAGAGGCTAACCAGTCGAGTCGCACAGCGCATCGCGGTGCCCAGGGACCTGGTGGGGATTCGCAAGAGCCTGGAGAGCGTGCCGCAGATTCGAGAGGCATTGTCGCAGCTCGCCCCCCTAGCCCCCCAAAACTGGGGAGAACAGGGGACAGCCCCCCAGAGTTGGGGGGACCGGGGGGCTGAGGATAACCATCCCCTGCAAACCCTGCTCCCCCAGTTGGATCCCTGTGAGGAGATAGCCTCCCTCATTGGTGAGGCCATCGTGGACGATCCGCCAGCCACGCTGGCCAGCGGCGGGGTGATCAAGCCTGGCTTCTCAGCGGAGTTGGATAGCATTGCCACCGCCTCCAGAGACGCCAAGAATTGGGTAGCTAACCTGGAGCGAACTGAGCGGAAGCGAACGGGCATCAAATCCCTCAAAGTAGGCTACAACAAGGTCTTCGGTTATTACATCGAGGTGACCAAAGCCAACCTGGATGCTGTGCCCGAAGAGTACATCCGCAAGCAGACCCTGGTAAACGCCGAGCGCTTCATCACCCCGGAGCTAAAGGAGTACGAATCGCTGATCCTGAACGCTCAGGAGCGCATCCTCGACATTGAGACCCGCCTCTTCCGCCAGGTGTGCGACCAGTTGGCTGCCTCGGCCGAGCGGCTGCTTTCCACCGCCCGTGCCCTGGCCCACCTGGACGTCTACGCCGCCCTGGCCGAGGTGGCCATCCGCAACAACTACGTCCGCCCCGTCCTGACCGATGGCGACGAGATCGAGATCATCGCTGGCCGCCACCCGGTGGTGGAACTCATCCGGCGAGAGGAGCCCTTCGTGCCCAACGATGCCCGCCTCTCCCAGGAGGAGATGATTCTGATCATCACCGGCCCGAACATGTCCGGGAAATCCACGTTCCTTCGCCAGGTGGCCCTCATCGTCCTCATGGCACAGATTGGCTCCTTCGTCCCCGCCGACGAGGCCAGGCTGGGGCTGGTGGACCGCATCTTCACCCGCATCGGTGCCCAGGACGAGATCTGGGCTGGCCAGTCCACCTTCATGGTGGAGATGATCGAGATGGCCAACATCCTCCACCATGCGACCAACCGCAGCCTGCTCATTTTGGACGAGATCGGGCGCGGCACCAGCACCTACGACGGCATGTCCATCGCCTGGGCGGTGGTGGAGTACATCCACAACCATCCCCGTCTCAGGGCCAAGACTCTCTACGCCACCCACTACCACGAGTTGACGGAGCTAGCCAACCTCCTGCCTCGAGTGCGCAACTACAACGTGGCTGTGGCCGAGGAGGGCGATAACGTGATCTTCTTGCACAAGATCGTCCCCGGCGGTGCCGATCGCAGCTACGGCATCCACGTGGCCCAGTTGGCGGGCTTGCCCAAGACCGTCATCCATCGTGCCGAGGAGATCTTGAAGGAACTGGAGCGCGATTCCCAGAGATCACCCATCAGACCCCGCCGCATCGCCGAGATCCGTCAGCTCGCCCTCTTCCCTGAGGCCAGCCCCATCATCGAGGAGTTGAAGAAGCTGGACGTGGAATCCATGACGCCACTGGAGGCGCTTAATAGACTGTACGAATTGCAGCGGAAGGTGGGGGGTGATTAAAGGCGGATTCATCGCTTTGAAGCTGCCACCCCGTGAACGAGGTTCCTGAGCCCGATTCGTCGGGCGGGAGCTCCGTAGCACGGCGACTTCATCGCCGTGCGGCCCTGGC
>Ga0307437_1000752_pt1 | contig 23764 bp, 6 predicted proteins | sample SalMarWE160390MG_FD_202146 | JGI IMG/M metagenome (GOLD analysis project Ga0307437, IMG submission 202146) | Salt marsh sediment microbial communities from the Plum Island Ecosystem LTER, Massachusetts, United States - WE1603-90 | ecosystem: Environmental > Aquatic > Marine > Intertidal zone >...
AAGCTGAAAAGGATTGAAACGACTCTTACCAATTTTGCTGCATATCATGATGGAGTTCAGATTACAGGTCCGACTCAGATCGAATATTCTGACTTTTTTGATGTTTATTTCAGATATAACGGAGGTACGGATCCAATCTTATTTAATGAATTCATGAATGTTCCCCTTAACCTAATTGATAATGAAGTTCTTAAGATTCATTCAGTAAGCAATTCGTATTGGGATACAAAGGAAGATTTACTTGCTCCTGGACCTTTCAGAACTGATCATTACTATGCACGATATCAAGTCCCTCAGGAGTTAAGAAATTATGTCTTGTCATTCAATTCTTCAGGAACTCCTATTCAGAAAATCATAATAAATTCACCACCTACATTAAGCATTGAGGTTATTCAAGAGCAATTATCGAGTTCGGAACCTATATATATTCCAGAAAATCTCTACCAGCTGGAAATTGGTAATTCACTTTTACTTGAAGGTTGTGTTTTGGATAACGATGAATATTTGGTTGAAGATGAAGTTTATTCGTATAGATACCAAGAAGCATTTGACGGAGAAACGGTTAATCGACTTAATTTTGTCTCTCCTTTTGGAGATGATGAGTTCATTGATAAAGAAGAGTTTGCCATATATTACATTAATAATCGCTCCGAAAAGGAAATATTATATCTAAATATTGATGGTAATTATTACATAAACGATAGTATTTTGGAATATGAGCCCATAATTAGCTATGTAAATAACGTATTCTTGCTCAATATTTCTTGGAAGTATCCCTCTGCAAATTTCATTGGGTTTGATACTAACCTGCTTATTACTTATAAAGTGCTTAAGGGACGTCCGATAACCCCACTATCATACAGCTCCCTTGATTCATACGGAAACGATCGAGAAGAGAACTTGATCGAAATTCCTTTTGCAAAATATGATATGCTCACCAAAAAATGGATAACTGAATCAATATTTACAGATATAGTTTTTATTGACAAGAAACTTTTGTTCAGAGAAGTAGAAGGCACCAATTTAACAACATTATTCAATATTCAAGCACCTATATTCTATGACGATACTGCAGGAGAGGTTAAAATAGGTATTGTTGGTATCAGTAATATTTTAATAGATGTGGGGAGGGAAGGTGTATATGAAACTCTTGATTCAACTAACTACTCCTGGTTTATAGATATAAATGGAGACTTAACTGTAGAGTATTTGGGTGAAGAAGATTATTATAATTTAACAATCGGATATTTTTCATATGAACCTATTAAATTAGAACATCCAATTTCTACGTTAGATTATATTAAGATTTATTCAAAGAATAATTTATCAATCTCTAGAGAATTTGACTCTTCCGAATATATTATCTCAGATGATGGATATAAGATATATCTACTTGATATATTTAATAATGCTACAAAAGAAGGGGTATTCAATCTTTACGATTTTTATGAAATTAAATATAGCGGTTCATTAGCAAGAAAAATTGACCTTTCAAGTAATTTAATTTTATTATTACAGGATAGTTATGGTGATTATATTCCAATAGACAGCGTACAGATTGATAACTTGGGTTTCTTTGAGTATGAAAAAGAATTTTCTCTTGAGGATCTTTCATTACCCATTGGAGGTAAGAAAATCGTTAATATGAAATTATCATATTTAAATTTAAGTTATTATGACGTTTCTGCTGGCGAATATGTAACTATTAATTATAATGTTGGAACTGTGGGGCAGATTTATGCGTATAAAGAAGGTTTAAGCTGGTATAAAAACTTTCAGATAATAACGGTTCTTGATAAGGTGAAACTTGAGATGGTCAATTACGATCTGCAGAACATGATAGTTAGCCAAAATTTCATTGAGGCAAGAGAATATAAATTCAACATTAACCCGTTTGAGACTTTAGAGAAAGGAGAAGAATATACATCCATTCAGATTGATGCGATGGTTAGAGAAGATTATGATTTTACTTTTAAACTTACAGATTTTACTGATTTGCCTATATCAGATTCTATAGTTTGGATGCATATGGGTTTTATGCCGAAGAGCAAGACAAAGTTTCTAAACGAGAGAGCGGTTTTGGATGAATTCGGCGTTCCACCATATTACGAATCATTGGGCACAGACCCATTAACTTCGGTTGGTCCAGGTGATGGAATTGATAAGATGTTCGGAAAACCATTAACATACCAATATTATGATACCGACACTTACGGTCCGTATATCTGGACTTATGGAGTAACAGATGGTTTCGGTGAGGTTACTTTCAATGTTAATCTTGATAAAAATTATCTTGAAGATTATATCGAAATTTGGGGTAGCACAATTAACTCTATTGAAGACATTGTATTATATTTAAGAGTATTTACTGCTCACTTTGATTGGGACGACTATGCATTCCATAACCCTGAACAATATATTTGCTCAAAGAATGGTACTATTTTTAATGGTTCAGGTATTACTGAAGGTTATGATTTCACGGACTTAACTCTACAAGATAGCACTTATGTTGAGGGGATTATTCGTTTATATAAAGGTGACATTGCTTTAGGTATTGCTGATTATCTTTCATACGATTTACCCGACCCCAATATTGAGGATTCTAGAGAAGAGCCCGACCCAAATGAAGGATATGAGTCTTTAGAAATTAGTGTGTTCGTAACAGAAGCTGACCTGATTCCAAACGGAGAGACAAAGACTCTAAGCTCCCTTATTCAAGTTTATGAGAGTTATGAATTGGAACCACAACCTTACAATATTCTTGAGGATGATTATTCATATTATGCTTCAATTGAGATTATTAATCCTTCAGGAGTCACGGTAAATAACCCCAGTAATTTAAGAATGATTCAGAAAACTTCAGATGGAGGAGTTATTAATTTTGGAGCCGATGAGATGAAGAATATCGTTCTTGCATGCGGTCCCGGACTCTCTACGGTTAAAATTCAAGTAATAGAATCAAATTATTATAAAAACTCTCCGTTAGTGATAATCCCGCTAGAAATTAGACCACCAAACTGGATTAAATTTGGAGAGAAAAATACCAACATTGATCTTATTGATCCGTTTATTGCTGCATGGGGTTCTACATTTAATAATGAGACATACATGCCCTTTGAAAGTAATTATCCGCAATTAATGGGGACTTTATGGTTTAATCCAGATTTTGATGATGAGGAAGAACGTTCTATTCAAGATTATGTCGATATAAACTTAATTTGCGAGATATTAAATGAAGATGGTTCGACAAGTGAATTCCCATTACGAGAAGGTATTATGCTTCGTCCCGGTAATCACGATGGAATAATGAAGTTCCAAGTCGGATTAGGTCCTGAAGACGCATTTTTAATGGGGCAGACTTGTCATTTGAATCTTACGTTTGACATAAGTTATAGTGAATTTGATATATACAATGATGACCGTAATGTTTTGATTTATCTATTAGATTTGAGATTAGAGGAAAATCCTTCCAGCAGTAATCCGAATAGAATTTGGTCCATTAATGATAATGGATTCAGTTCCGACGATGTTGGCATTCTTAGAGAAGAGACTTCCATGTCCGAAGAGACCAAGACCGTAACTTTGGGAAACGAATTAAATAAATATGGAGTTGAAGTTCCATATGCCTATGAACCCGAGAAAGATGAATATTCTATAGACCCTATGAGTGAATTACTTACTTTAGTCGGATTATCTTCTATTGCAGGTTTAGCCGTAATTGGAAAGAAGGATGATGAAGAAAATGTAGAATTTATTAAAGATATAAATTGGACGAACCCATATCAAGGTTCTGTCTATACTTTAGAAGAGCAATCAACAATCCTGTTTATTAACGGACATCCAGATAATAATACCGAATTCAAGGTGTATTACGAATTTATATTTGAGAACCATCATTATTCTGAGATTTCTTTAGGTTACTCAAACCATATCAATATTAGCTGGATTGACGTTTCTTTTCCAGAAGGATTCCTTAAAGAGAGTGATGATAGTTATTCCCCGATGTTTGCAAGATATAACGATACATTTGGTGGAAGCGGAACTATATACAACTTAAATTATGGAATTAAAGATATTGGTTCTACTACTTGGAGTGAGCAATATTTTATAATTTATAATGAAGATGAGTTAAAAGAAAAATATGGAACCTTCACTAAAGATATTTATAATGATTATCCTAGATTGGATTTTGGGACTGAACCTCAAGAAGAATTTAGTGTTATTTACGGTGTATGCTCTCAATATGAACTCGGATATGGTTTTCAGAAGGTTGGTAAACCTTATAGTGATTCAGTTCGATTAATTTACAATGATGCAGGTAATACTAATCAGATAATTAATATAACAGGTGGTACGTTAGATAGTGTTACTCTTAATGACCCTACATTATATATTGGGTTAGATAATTCTGATGCGGAGACTGTATTAGAGCTTTATAACATACCGCTTTTATACGCGCCGGAAGTTAATTTTACATTCAAATTGGACCCAATAACAATAGATCAAATTGAGTATTACGGAGACTTTAACAATCTAACTTTAGACTTTTACTATGTAGTTGATAGTGGTTATACCTCTTATTTCACAGATACAGAAATAGTCGACCTAGATTATGATGAATTAATGTTAAATTTGGATTGTGATGGTAGTTATAATATTTACTATAATAGAGACCTTCGAAGTATTTATAACACATTCGGCGAAGATGATTTTGATATTTATATTGCCATATCTCAGGAAGGTTCCAACCCAAACTATATTTCCTATGTAATTTTGGAGGAGTTTGATTATCTATGCGATGAGCATTTTGTAGAAATGTATGACAGAATGCCCCGAGATAAGAACGGAAATATGGACGTGCAATCTATAGTTAGCACACCGCACTATTTCCAGATTTTTTCGCTTCCCTTCAGAGATAGCGAAGATCCGGACTTATCTGCACTTCCCGAATCTCCCTTTAATCTATTAAATAATTCTAAAATTACTGTTGGAATTGAAGGTTTACCTTATTCTCATTTAGTATCTTTAAATGTAGCTGGTGAAGGCGATTATTCATTTAACTTTTTGGGAATTTCCGAGATAATCGATGTAAATAATGATAATTTCAACATGATCCCGAACTTAGGATTATATACGGGTGGATACAATATTGATGAAATGATTATTCAGGACGGGACAATAAACTTGTATTATGGTTCGGGAACATCGCCTCGAGGTGAGAAAGAATATGATTATTATGTTGATATGGAATACGCAAGTGGGCAAGACCCAGAAGATTATTTCTCTACAGTTTCAAACGGTAATGCGACCTCTTGGCAACATATTTTCAATCTTTCAAATACATTCTTGACCACAAGCGAAATAAGAATAACGGATACTGTATTTTATCATCAATTGTTTGATTTAACTGATGATATCATCGGAGAATCTGAAATAAATGACATTTTTGAAGGTTTCGAACAGCATATTGAATTCGGAATTGAACTTCCGGAAGATGTAAGCATTGCATATATTCGTTCTGTCGGAAAGCCTTATTTCTATAATCTGTCAATTCAAGGATTCCCTATGGGAGATAATGCACCCTACTGTATACCATTTACAATTGATGGCGATAGTAGTCAATTCAGTCCTTCCGAAGGTGCCGATATCATGGTTTGGGATACCGATTATTCGCTCGAATTTACTTCCAACGGTAGCAAGTATTTATTATTTTACAGGGATGTTAATAGCGCACTTGATTTCTCTATAAATAACAAAATAATGGTGGATTATTGGGCTTATCATAACTTTATGGAAGGGTTCGATTATAATATTGTTGAAAATCCTGAAGACCCATTTATCTCTCAGATTATTTGGGATTTCAGCGGAATCGATAGTTCAGATACTTACCACCTACATCCAGACTTTTCAGTCAATTCAACTTTTAATGTTGAATTCTCGGCTCTACAGTGGGACTCATCCGATATAAATGAAAACGATTATATAAAAGACATTACGGATACTTTTATATTTCAGCCAGAAATAACCACAAATATTTCTGTTCAATATACTGGTTATCCCGTACAGATATTTGATGTATTGAATGTCATACCCGATAATCAATTCAATGCTTCCGATGATATATTATTTAATCATATATACCTTCAGATTTGGGACGGTGCGGATGAAGATACGACCAGAACTTTCAGATATGATTATAGCATAAATTACATCAATCAGTCCGAGGCAGATTGCGAGTTCATATACGATCTTAACTTCGGTAATATGGAAGGACATCTACCTTCAGAATGGTATATCATTCCTGACTCGTATGCTTACGTGGAGGTTAAGTTTAACTCAACTCAGCTTAAGTACTATCTTTCGGGCACTCCTTTCAATTATGACTATGTAAATCCAAGTCTAGGAGATTATCATATTAACTTAACGATAAACGGGCAATCATATTATTCACATCAAGATTTAGGTTTTGATGATTTTGTCGAGAAGATTAAGGATAATATAATCTACTTCAATTACAGAGAACGCGGCGAGAGCGGTTTTATAGAGGCAGAAACTCAGATTACAGTTGAATATAAATATAAATTGCAGCCAGGACTCCTTGAGAGCAAGCACTTCTTTATGGTTATCTTCCCTTGGACGAATGTGTTTGATACAATTTTAGGCGATGCGGTGTCTGATGTCTCAAGCGATTCGCTTATCACATATCGAGAGCGTTATAGAAAAATATCGGGAAGCTCAATTATTTCCCCCTTCGAATACTCATTATCAATTAATGATACATATTCGCTATATCTAAGTTATCGGTTAAATCAACGTGATTATTTTGAGGAGAAATTTACGATTAATTATGCAGATGTTGTTTCCGGAGAGGATTATTACGAATTTGATTTTCTATACTACGGTGTTAATAACTATGTGAACGTAATGGAGATAGATAATATTCATGAATTAAATGTATATTATTATGACCAATCTGACAGACTTAGATTTTTACCTGAAATAAGTTATGATATTATCTCAAGTAGTAGAATAAGGCTTTATAGAGATGGAAACTTAATAACGACTCCAAATAGCGTTAAAGAGTTCTGGGTATCATTTACTCCTAAATATAACGATATTGAGTTTGCCAGCTACAGATTTTCTTATGACCCAACACAAAACATTACAAAAACTCTAGATGTGAAAAATTGGGATGTAAGAGGTCCGGATAATGCATACGTGGTTCCGAATGTTGATGCACCATACTATATGAACAATGAAGAGACCACTTTCACAAATTTTGTATGCCATGCTTCTCAAATTGCGACGTATATTAGTTTTGGAAACAATCTCTCGTTTGACATAAAAAACGAATTAAATTCCTATTATATTGAAGATGATTTAACTTTATATTCGGATATTGTTTCGGGAGATTATCTCTCACTCTATATGGACACTAAGATACAAAATTATGAAAGTCTAGAGAAATTAATAGTTCATTTACAAGATCCCAATAGACATAATATTACCGATGACCAAGAGATTTCCATTGAAGAACTTATAAAGTACGATTTTGATGTTAAGATTGATCTTACAGGAGTCGACTCCAGTTTAAGATATATTGAATTCGAGCCTATTTTTAGGAATGATTCAGAATATTCTGAGTCAAATACGAATGGAATTGTGCATTTTGAATTTGCAGAGTGGAATGAGCAGATGTCTTTCTATGATACCGACGGCAATAAATTTTTGAATTTTACTTTAGAGAACATACTTTTAGATAATCCGGATCTAATCTATTTGTATAATGATTATCTGGACTATCTTGAACTACCCGAAAGTATTGAAATTAGTTCGAGCACAACTAGAGATATATACGGAAATATTAATTCGTATGTTCTTCAAATTCCGAGCACATATAAAAATCCTGAAAATCAATCAGAAATACTTTCTTACGAAGATGGAGATACAATAATTGTTAGGTACAGTTCTCCGATTGATAAGCAAATCGGTATCGGCATCGGTAAGATGTATTTCGAGAAGATCCCTTTCGGTTATAACCCATCCACTCCCATCGCTGAATGTCTATTCGTTAATGTTTCGGATTCCACCGATTATAAATTATTCACGCAACCTGATTCATATCACTATCAAATTCCATTAAGATTAACTCCTTTTGATACCGAATTTTCAAATACGTTTAAAATAGTGGAGTTTAATGTCAGTTTATTTGATTTAAGGAATTATGCTATAGATGGAATGCTTGACTTTACGGACATCATATTTTCAGTCCCAGACCCTTCTTATGAACTTGCTATCGATCAGATCGAAATAATAAGGATCGCAAATGAACCTGGTGAAGAGTTTGAAACCTATTATGAACGGATTTGGCAATATTCTGAATTTGAGCAATTTACATCGGGTGATAATTCGTCTACCGATATATATCAATTAGAAATGAACAATGAAGCACTTTTTTACAGTGATAATAAATGGCTTGACTATTTGATGATATATGATGAGAATTATAATTATTACAGTGCAGGAACAGGGGAGGACGAGCATCAATTAATCTGGTCTTCTATTTACGAGAATTTCACTTGGAATCCCGCTTTTGATAGGTTTCAAAACTATTGGGGTATGGAGATTGAATTACCGATGATGGTTGAAGCAAATACCGAGTTATATTTCGCGTATTGCACCAATGATTCATGGGAAACGCCTACCCTCCTTGATTATGAGAACATTGATTTCAGTTCGTTAGAGGTGATTTATGATGATTCATATTATATGACTCCAAGATACGAAGAATGGTTTGGAGAAGCGATTTTAAATACCGATTTTGACTATATTTTAACTCAATATTTGGAAGAATCTTTTTCAATATATAATGATTTAGATACTTATACCCATAAATTTGATATAGAGTATATTGGGATAAGAGATCCCTTTACGAATTTGTCAATTATATATAAAGACATATCGCTTTTTAAAGTAATAGGGTTAAGTCCGACATTTGAGACGGAAATTATTGAAAACGGTACCGAATATGAAGTTTTCTTCAATCCTTCAACATATGAAGTAACAATTAATGACCTAAATCCTTTAGATGGATTGTTAAATAAATTCGATTTGATAACCGCAGTTCTAAATTATTCTTACGGACCGACTTCTTCTTATTCCGAAATTAAGCTTTCGAAGAGTTTTAACGATACTTACTTATCAGATATTGAGGAGACTTTCTACGATTATCTCACTATTTCATTTCAATATTCTGAAAAATCAGGAGATATATTATTTAGTGATGGAGTTGAGAGTGAATTAGTTGCTTTTGAATCAATTGATTATACAAGAAATCCTTATACTGGTAATATGGACCATAAATTGATAGGGTATGAAGGTTCAAGCCTTTTTATTAATTTTGAGATGTATGAAGATGACTCAAACGTAATTTACGAAGCCGACCTTGATATGGACGGAATCAAGGATTACAAACAAGAGATCGATGTAAATAGAGATGGAGTTGTTGACATTACGAAATTTGGTATCGAAGATGAGGAAGATCCCACAAATATTATTTGGCACACAATTATTCAAGATTTTGAATCCGAAGAAGTATATACAGAAATAAAAACAGAGCCGAAGAAATGGACTAAATGGTTTGATATTGACGACAGAGTATTCTCAAGTTATGTAGTTTCTATGAATACTTTCTTGGGGATGATATTCCCGGTTACAACCCTATTTACTCTAGCTTCTATGCTTATTCCTGATATTGACTTCTGGGCACGAAAATCCGTTGAGCAATACAGTAATGAAACACATCATTCAAAGATTAAATATTATAGTGTACGTATTGATAATGATAGAGACGGTTTTGCAGAGACTGAGATATCCTACGAAAAAACTGATACGATCTCAGCATTTGAATCCAATATCTTCGAGACTACTTTAATTGCAGGGAAGCCTCAAAATATTATAACCTACTTAGCTGAATATATAGAAAGAAGTTTCGAGGCTTTATTAACGGGCTCACACGAGGACCTATTCTTTAATGACGAGCTAACAGAAGGGAAACTCGATAATGAAGATTTAGGATATTTAAATGATAATTACCGTGCATCGGTTATAAACGCAACTTATAGAAAAATCATCAAAAACTCTACCATATCTTATAGAGTTGAGAATATTAGAGAACATATTACTATTACCGATTGGGAAAACGGAGAGATAATCGAGACAAGAGTATATTCAGATGAGTTTGACAATCAAGATATCGCCCCCGAATACGGAGTTAATCATTTAATTACAGATATTGAATCCGGACAACAGCAGGAGGTTCCAGCCAATCCATCTCTTTCGATAACCACTCCTTCTGATGAAGATTGGGATATTGAGACATGGGGCACGGACGGAGTTCCCGTGAAATTTGATTTGTTACTGACAATTGGAGAGGGATATGAAGATATAAAGAATAAGTATAGTAAGACAATTACCCTAAGAATTCCGAACAGATTTAGTTTATATGATGATATTTATAAAAGCAGTCCAACTAGTGAAGGTGATGTAGAATTCACTGTTGAAGGAATATTTATTACACCTCCCGACGGTATGGTCTACTATACATCCGATAAAGATTTATTTAAATCTGGAAAAGCCAAAACTCAAGGGAGTTATTTCTACATAGATCTGGACCAAAATGGATTTTATGAAACCGTGTATGTGCTTGCACCGGGGAAGGATGAGGATATATACCCTGCAGGGACAGAATATTTATCGTCTGGATATCAAAGATACGTATCAGACTTTATACCCACTTATGATGTTATCTCTATAGGCTTTAACTATGACGGGAAGCATAATTTCGCACCATATGAGAATATAGGATATGAAGAAATAGAAAGGACTAATTTCTACAAGGATATTGCGCCTATAAAAGAAATATTTGGAAGTGACCATCAATATCATTTCGCTAATTTAGAATTGATTGATTTGTTATTCCCGATAGATGAAGATACCGACGGTTTCGAGGCAAAAGACCATATCTTTGAGATTGCGAAATTGGTAAATAGAAGTGAGTTCGAGAGTAAATACACCGAACTATTTTATGAAGTAAAAATGAGAACTCATGACAAAGCATGGGAGATTTACAAGGAACAGATGGGGCGCGATATATGCGATCAGATATTTATGACCGTAACATCTTCAATAATTTCTGCTGTCGTCAATACGTACGTTACAGGCATACTTACTGTTGCAACATTGGGATTCGGAGCGGCTCACGCAGCACTTCTTGGACATCTAGCAGGAGCTGTTGCATATACTGCATCATATACGTTAATGACCAAGTTCAATATTGACTTCAAAACACATGAAGCGGAATCGAGAGAACGAGCGTTTGTGTATTATCCGGAACGTGGAAGGGAGGAACCCACGTCTTTGAATGATCGGCAGGTATCTGATGCTATTTTGAGGGATAGTATGCCCGCAGCACTCGCCGGACATCCTGGAGCATATTACACCACAGTGAGGGGGGGCGAGCCTGGAGATTTGTATACTGCTAAAGCCATAGTATCGCCTCCGAATCTGGGGAGGATGTTATGGGAGAAGGGAGTTATAGATGTGGCTGGGAGTATTGCTTATTTTGCTTCTTTAAACCCAAATTTAATGTTCGGATTAGATTTCGACTATCTGAATTTAGATTATGAATTAGTTTCAGGAGCACTTTATTCTTTTAATGACCGTGAATATTACTCCTATTCGGGTTTTAAGGATTCAGGTGCTTTTAATCCCGATTTTATTCCGTACGAGTATAGAAATAATACTCTCGGATATCTCCAGCAGAGGATTAAAGAAGTTTCGGGCAACAAGTTCAATGCAATAAAGCCTGTAATCATAGATGGTCATCCCGAGTATATTTTTGTAGATGGCGAGAGTGAACTTCACCAACAGACGCTTCCTAAGTTTAACTTTTATCAACCGATAGTGGTGAGTGAGAGAAGGTATAGCGAGTTATCTCAAGTCGAGGGGCACCTAACGGTTATCACAAGGTGCGGATATACTTCGAACACAGAGGGAATTAATTCGGGTGATCTATCATCCATCGAGAGAGGATTAGGTTATTCAACAAAGATTCCGCTAACCGATGATAAATTTGATTATCCAATTAATAGAATCACCGTTGATGTAGTTCAAGAATTCCCATTTTCAAGTGTAAATTTAAGGACTAAATACGAGATACCCTCAACATATTATACCATCGATAGCGGAAGCCTCTATTTCACGCATAGTCTTGATTCCATTATTTTCGACTCTCAGCAAGACTTTGAGCTTGAGGTCTCGGATAATCCGCTCTCTACTATTTATTACCGTATCTATATTGATTTCGCGAGAATTATACCCGGGTCTGACGCAGAAGCATACCAACGTAATGGTCTCGCTCAAGCAACTTCTTACGCAATAATGGAATACTTTAACCAATACACATTTGCTCAAACGACTGCGGAGATGATCTGTGAAATCGGATATACCGAAGTAATGACCTTGATTTCCACTGCAATCTCAATCCCTGCAGCGGCAGCGGGTTCATGGTTGGCTCAAGGAATTACGCAATATATGATGGGTGCTTCCGTGAATGTTGTAAAGGCTGGAATTACTCAACTAATACATAGCCCTGTAAGGACCCTCGTAAAAGGCGCGATAGGAATGGGGATTGGTATGGTAAAGGGCGCCATTAAAGAGGCGATTGAGGAGATCGTGAAAGATGGATTAATTGAAGCCTTGGCAGAGAATCTCGTCGGTCTAGCGGGTTATAATGACGAGATAGCGTTTTGGGTTTCTACAACATTAACATCAATTCGTGAAGCGGTGGAGGGACCCGGAAGAAAGGCGCAAGATATGGCTACCAGTACAAGACAATTGGCAGGACAGGACTTACGTCAGGTATATAGTCAAACATTTAGTTTGCGGGATGACCTTAAAGACCTTAAAAAGTCACTTAAAGAAAAAATTCAAGCAATAAAAAGTGCGGTAAGTCAGATTAAGCTGAGCAAATTAAGTGAGAAATCGACCTGGAAGAGTATGATCCATTCCGGCTTCTTCAGAGGTCTTGCAATTGCAATTCCGTCAATGCTTTTCGGCAGTATCAACCTTTTTACCGCCATAAACATTTTCTCGGATATCGGTTCAAAGTTAACAGGCTATTCAAAATCCATGATTAAGTTTTACACGATAAGGAATCAGAAAAGGCAGTACGGACGGGAGATTGATCAAGAAATCAATAAGATAATGGAGGTCGGACCTAGAGTCCCGAAGACTCCAATTTCTTCCGCGGATATTAATAGGATGCTGGGGGAAGCAAAGAAATCGGGCGTCCAGAGCGGGCTTTTGACCAATGATCTCATGCCCACGATTATAGACCCTATGGCTCATAGGGCTCCGTTGAGAATGGACAGAAAATTTGACGCCACCAGATTCGATAGTATTACGGATCGAATTGCAGAGCTCGACGAGTTAATTGAAGTAGAAGAATCGGTGCTTGAGATTAAAGGAGAGAATATCGAAGAAAATTCTAAGAATCTTGAAGAGGTTGCCGCTACTTCCGATTTCTGGACTTTAGTGGATGAAGGTCTAGAGGGTGAGAGAATTGAATTAGAGTTTATTAATGAAGGAACCGATTTTAGCAGACTTCCAGAAGATAAGAAAGTGTTGTATAAATTTAGTTTTACGGGTGCTGCATTTGGAGGGGCAATTAAGACAATTTGGGCTCCAAAAGATATGCCGTTGAGAGATTTAGAGATTCTTGTAATGAAAAGATACAATCTGGATCCAAAATTATTCTCCGTAAATTTTCTTATTAATGGAAAAATGATAAAGACCGGTCAAGAAATTGAGGGATATGCGATAAAACCAGATTCAACTGTAAATGATATTATGACAAGGGACGGTGCCATTACGGCTATTCTTGAGCAAGCGGGAGCTCAACCCTTTACTGAAAGTGAAGTGGGTAAGTTTCTTTATGAAATGGACTATATAACCGGAAATAATTTGGGACATCAAGTAGTAAGATATGAGGACGAATTAGTGTTTCAAGATTTCTATCAGAGCTACTTTAAGCCTCTAAAAATTGCATTCAAACAGAAATTCGCCATTAATTATTTAGGACCGCATCAGTTGGTGGAAGGGGGTATGCATAACCTTCTCAAAGATACTTGGTGCAGTAAAGAGAGGTTAGAAAAGATACCTCCGCAGCACCATCAGGCTTATATCGACTTCGTAGAGAAAGTATTTGCATTCAAATTTGAAGATTCGCTCGATAATACCAAAGGATCTGATTTAGATGATATCATCGAGCATGCCGTGAATAAGCTGATTTTTAAGCATATTACGAGAGGCTATCTTGATTTAGATCAAAAGGGAGTTTCTCCGGACATGTTTATCGATCGACTCCAGCAATTTATTATGGATATGTCGGTAGGTTACGGTTTCGGTTATCAATCTTTGCAGGATGAAGTCTTGGATGAGGGTATGCGCACCGAATTTTTCTTGATTTTAGCCGATTCCTTTATGGCTTCTCACGAAGAGCAAGATACTAAAGAGGAGGTTATGAAAAGACTGACTCAAGATCCTATACGTCAGAAAACCTTTTTCGGTTGGATTCATGAATCGTCATTCTTCTTTGGGGTCTATCCCGATAGAGTTATTGATATACTCGAAGCAGCCGACTTTGAAATACCGTTATTATATACATTTACGGAACAAAACCCTGCATTTGCTGACAGATTAATTGCCGAGAATTATAATAAAGAAATCTTGCAGGGACAGATAAGAGAGATTAGAGAACAGATAAATAACGGGATTGATACCAGTAAATACGCTAAATTGCCTTCTAACGGTAGGGAATTCGATTTACTGGTACTTGTACTTTCCGGCGCGGTGCACTCATCTCATTTGGGGACATTAAGGGATCTTAAAGATATCATAGCGGTAAATAGGATGATTATGAAACTTCCTGCGGATTATGAAGGCACATTAATGGCTGATTCTCAAGCCCACTTTATTACCGATGAATACAAAAAACAAGGAATTGTGGTCGGTCCGGAACATGTTGCAATCCTCTGCTCTCCGATCTATGGGACAGGAGATGCCTCTAAAGACCTGATGAACGCAATTGCTACTGTTAGGAGGATCGGTTCCATTGATAGTACGGATGAAATTGCATATAAAAAGGATAGAAAAGGAGAGACAAGCAATTTTAAGGGACCTTTAGACCTTATTTTTTATCATAGAATTGCGAAGTTGATCAATAAATATTCGGATGTAGGACCTTCTCTAGGAATATTTGATCCCGACGTTGAGCTCGAATTTCAACTTCCCTATATTTTCGCTTCACCTAATTTCAAGAGAGAATTCGAAAGAGAAGTTTATAACGTCTTTAAGAAGAATAGAGGGAGTTCTGATACAAAATACGACCAAATTTTGAGACAGGGAGATTCCTTCTTTGAGAGCGTGAAGTCGATGTTCTTGGATAATATTGATAAACTACTCAAAAAGATACCTGGCACCGATGAGTATGAGGTGGTATGGAGAGATGATATTGCTCTTTATTTTCTGAGAAAGGACGATTCAGGAAACCCAGTTGATCTTGATGTTTCGATGCTGCCTTCCGATTGCTTTTTACTTGACAGTAATTTCAAGAGGGTAGAACGAAGCGTTATTAAACAATCCCACCTATCTTCCCCGTTGGTTATTATTCATGATGAGAGCGGACAGAACGGGCTCATTTCGGCCCAAATGTTGCGAAACCTACCAGCAAGTTACGGTGTTGGGTTTTACGACACGAACGGAAAAGTTCATCCCAATGCCTTCATAACTAATGAGAACGGACAACTTTTGATTGGTCGCGTTTTGCTTAGAGATAATAAGTTCGATTTGCTTCCCGACAGAGAGTACAATTCTTATATTAAAGAGAACTTGCGTTTTGACGAAGCGAAAGGTATGTTCATTCTTGAAAATTCATACCGTTCAATCATATATTCCACCGGTGATTGTATTAATGCGTTTTTCCAGAAATCCACTGTGAATCTGGTCCCCACCGAATCGTATAAGCCCCTTTTTCCAGATACAGTAATACAAAGAAGTGCAAGGTCTAAGACTACTGAAGAAAGTAGAGTGGTTATTTCAATTAGATCGAGAAGCGAGGTAACCCGTGAATACTTAAAAAAGCTCGGAATCTTAGAATCTTACCTAAATCAAATCACTGCTCTTAGTGTTTCAAAGAGCGCATCTGGGACATACTCTGCAGCTTTTCCAGGAGCATATGTTGCTTCTTTTGACGAGGATTTATACCAACTTTTTAGCGTAAAAAAGAGAGATCAAGATGGTAATACCATTGTGTATAACAATAAACATTTCGAGAGTGTATTTCAACAGTTGGGTTTTAGCGGCGATTTTTATAAGATGAGCAAAAAGGAGTTTTATTCGGGGATTTTAGACGGTTTGAAGGGTTCTGACACCGCTTTTATGCAATATGTACGGAAAGAGTGCAGTATTGTTAAGGAAGGTCCAAACGAAGATAAATTTGCCGATACAACCAAATTATTCGTAGAGACGGACATATCTTTATTATCGAAATTGCAAAATGCATTAATTCTGATGCTCGGATTTTCGGGTGTTTATATGGTAAAGACGGGACAATTAACAATTAGCAGCGATTACAAGGCATCTAATCCTATCTTCGATTGGGACCAGATGTATCAGATTTATCGGAACCAGATGATTACTGATTTAAGTTATAGGGAAACCGATCGTGTGTTTTACAGTAAACAGTCTTTTCAAAGAACACTCATTTTCCATAGTAAGTATGGTTATCGTGGGCGTTTTAATTTTTTCTTGAGCGCTTGGACCACTGGTATTAAGGAGGGAATTCCGTTTAAGGGCCATATTCATTTCATCGAGTTTATTCCCGATAATGATATTCAGAGCAATATCAATGAAGGGAAGTTAAAATTAGATCTTTCTACTTTATCTACATTTCAGAGAGACCGAATCATACGCGGTATCTTGGATCAAAGTCTGGTGAATTACGTGAGTATGTCTAAAGAAGAGATCGATAGACTGACTAAAGACCAAAACAAGGAAATCTTTTTCGAGTCGAGTAAATACGCCGCTAAGGAATTGATTAAATTGATACCGAAAAAGGAAGGTCTTACCAGAGATGATATAATGAGCCAAATTGGAATAGACATGGTAACTATTCGAGAACGGTGGCCAAATAGGAAATTTGTTGATGGTAAACTGCATACCGTAGAAACGGTTAGATATTCTTTAGAATCTGCTAAAAGAAGCTGGAACAACCCAGATGAGGTCGATAAAAAAGAGGTTACCGTTTATGTTAAGAATGAGGAGTTCGGATATTGGATTCCCGTGATCCTTTTGATTAGAGATGTCGATGTCTTTAAAGTTTCGACTATAAAGATGATCGGAGGTAAATTACTTACTTGGGATATAAGACAAGATAAGATTGATGCTTTCATTATGGAAAAAATAAAGGCTTTATACAAAGAATATTCAAGAAATGAGAAAGGTTTATGTTTTGCCAACTGGCTAATAAAGGAAAAGCAGTTTTACTTATTTTTCAAGTATATCGGGGATATAGACCTTGGATTGTCGTATGAAGATTTTTATTCTAACCCTTTATAAAATATTTTTTTTCTTTGCAATAATTCACGTATTTTTGTGCGTCCGTTCCAAGTCTATTCTCTAATTCTTCTTGTATTCTATTGTTTCCAAGACCTATCCATTTCAGACTTTTTAAGCACTCTAGACCCTTGATTTCGGAAATCTTGTTTCTCGATAGACTTAATTCTTCTAGATTTTTGAGGTTTTCAAGTTCTTTTATTTCCGTGATCTTATTTTCATGCAATTCTAGAGATTTTAAATTTATTAAATTATTGAGTCCTGTTATTTCCGATATTTGGTTTCTATTTAATCTTAATTCCTCTAGATTTATTAGATTGTCCAATCCCTCAATTTTAGTAATTTTATTTGCCGAAAGATCTAATTTTTTTATATTTACGAGGGTATCAAGTCCTTTAATCTCGGAGATTTTGTTCCCAATTAGGCTTAATATTTCTAAATTAGTAAGTTTGTCGAGTCCCCTCATTTCCGTGATATTGTTTCCGGATAATATTAACTCTTTTAGGTTTTTAAAGTTATCGAGTCCCTTAATCTCCGTTATCTGATGACCTGCAATATCCAGATGTTCCAGCTCCGTAAGATTGCTTAATCCATTTATTTTATTGATGTCGGAAATGAAAACACCAAAAATACTGTGGTTTACCTCGAGGTTGTGATCATTTAGACCTAACCATTTGTCACTCATAAAATCAATTATGCGCCTTCCATATGTCACGAAATTACCTTTTATGCCTCTTGTTTCGAGCTCGTTAAACATATTTTCGTATTCGTCATCGCTAAGGAAATTTAAATAGTTCTTTTCAAATAGATATTCCATTACAGAAGGGTGTCCGCTCAAGAACCTCTTCACGATTTCTTCCTTGAACACTTTCCTTGCAACTTGGTCTCCTGCATAGTTTAGTTCTAAAAGTAAGGGAAACGCCATATTGCTGTGAATTAAGCGAGTGTCGTAGTTATTCTCAGCCCATACTTGAAGGTTCGAGCAATGACCCCAGAACTCGACCTCGGGAGGGACTCCATCGATGCGCTCGTAATCCAATGGTTCAAGCGAATGGTCTAGTTTTTCAGCCGCTTCATCAATTGATTCTATCTCATCGAGCGATTTAATTTCATTAATAGGAATGTCCAGCAATAAAAATTTACACTGATCGAAGCGCTCTCCATTCACATAAATGATCGTATCTTTACCCTCCAATCTTAACTCAAGATATTCATTAACTCTAAATTGAGTTATAGGTCTCGTAATTTCATTCTTTTTTTTATACTTTTTCTCAGAGTTGTTCATAGATTTATAATAGTTTATCTCTTATTTAATAATAAGAAATAATTTTTCCTATTTAAATAAAGAGAGTCAAGGAAAAAAGATTTCTATTCGGAAAGAATTTGGTGAGTTTGAGGGGTTAATATCATTAATTGTGACCTCATAAGTCGAGGGAATAAAACATTAAATTTATTTATTTGAATTAGAAGAATACTTAAAATTTTTCTTTTCTTCTTATTGTAAAAAAATATTTAATTTCAAGAGAACAAAAATTTAAAGAAGTTATTTTGAACGTTCTCTTCTTTTTGGCCGTAGATCCTTACTCCGGCATAATCTACACTTTACTGCCTTAATTGGGTTATGCGCTCCGCATTTTCTACATATTGAATGTTTGGCTAATAAATGATATGCGGCAATCTTCCTCTTAAGTGGATCATCGATGGGAGCCATTTTTGAGCACTGTTTTGAAATTAATATAAAAAATTTTAGATACTTTCAAAGATACTTAATAATCTATAAAATTTTCGAAATTTTCTATTTAATCTTAAGGTAAATCAAAAATTTAATATTTGATTTTTCTTTCATTTGATTATAATAGAGAGAAATTGAGATTAATAATAGAAAAGTAGTTATAGATTAGAAAGCAAATGCCTAAAGAAATTTTTGATTCAGATCAATTCATAGAATTAAGTAAAATTGCTATTCATTGTAGAGTAAAGCGTGGGAAAGAAGATGTTAAATTAAAATTGAGAACTAAGAAGTATTTATATACTTACAAAACAGATATTAAAACTGCAGATGATCTGTTAAATAAAATAGATTGTTCAATTATAGAATTGTGAAAGAATGTATAAAAGGTAAAAGAAAATTTTAGATTTACCGGCAGATAAAACATGCATTAAATCGTCATTTTTATGTTCAAATTGTAAGCGAAAGTTAGAAAATAATGAAATATCTCAGTTTGATTTAGATATCGCAAGAGATCTTTTAGAAATAGAAGCAAAATACCCCTCATTAGAAAAGGCTTCTTTATATAGGACTATTGATTTTGGAGATGCTGTGATTTTTATTGTAGGAAAGGGAGATAAACTTAGATATAACACGGAGATTTTAAAAATTCTGAGAAAGAAATATAACGTTACATATATAATTTTAGTTGAAAAAACAAAAAAAATTAGACAAATTGTAGAGAGTTTAATCTCTCCGGGTAAATTGATTGGGTTAAATGAAATTTTTGTGCCTACGGGAGATGTTGAGTATAAAGCAATGATTAGTAAGATTGATAAAGACAAAATTCTTTTTACTAAAGATGAGCTTGAAGAGCTTATTGAGGAGATATCTACTCAAATTATAAGAATTAGTTTTGAATAAAAAGATAATTTTTCTTTTTATTGATTGTTTCACTATATATAGAGGATTTCATATGGTTGCAATTGAATATAAACAAGTTATTTTAGTAAGGACAGATCTTGGAATGAGTGCAGGAAAGAAGTGTGTTCAATCCTGCCATGCAAGTGTTAGCTCGTCAGATTTAGTTAGAAAACGAGATAAAATAGTTTGGAAGCAGTGGATTAATCAAGGTCAAAAGAAAATTGTATTAAAAATTAAAACTTTAGAAGAGTTATTATCAATTTATCATAGAGTTTTAAAAGAAAAAATACTATGTTTTTTAGTTCAAGATGCTGGTTTAACTCAATTGGAACCTGGAACTATTACAGCCTTAGGTATTGGTCCGGCGAAATCAGATATATTAGATAAAATTAGTGGAGAGCTTAAACTCTTATAACGATTAAAATGGAAAAAATTCGACTTAGAGAAAATGAAAAATTCGTCGGAATCGAATATTATGGAACCATTGAGAGAGGAATAGGGGGTATTATTAAACATAAATTTAAGGATTTTATTGTTAGGGAGATTACACGAGAAAGAAAAATATTAGAAATAAGGGAAGATCGTCCAGAGGTAGTTTTCCTACCAACTGGTAATTATACTACTTTTAATGTTACCAAAATAAAACGAGACACATTAGAAGTATTAAATATTATTGCACATGAACTTGGTATTCCATCTGAGCAAATTTCTTATTCTGGGTTAAAAGACCATCGAGCGATTACTGTCCAACAAATGTCAGTTAAAGGTAATGTAATCGAGAAATTGAAAAAAATTAAAAAACAAAACATATTTATTAGAGAGATAAGGTCTACAAAACATCGCGTTAAAGTGGGAGACAATTGGGGGAATCACTTTTCAATTATAATTAGAAATATAGAAGATTATCAAAAATTAAGCAAGAATATTGAAGCAATTAATCAATTTTTAAATAAATATGGGTTCCCAAATTATTATGGCTTACAGAGATTTGGAATCTATCGTCCAAATTCTCACCTTATTGGCAAATATATTTTACAAAAGAAATACAAGGAAGCTATAGAAGAATTTTTGATGAGAATTTATTCAATTGAAGAGATAAAAAACATAGGTGGAAGGAAAGAAATTTCTGAGAGTATTGAACGACTGAATTCATTTGATGAAATCCCAAGAAAATTTGAATTTGAAAAAAATATCATTGATTACTTGGCTAAAAATGGAGAAGATTATTTTGGATGCTTAGTATCTATTTCTAAGGGTGTACTTAATTTAGTTATTAGTGCATATCAATCTTATTTATTTAACACAGCTCTCTCTAAGAGAATTCAATTGGGTTATCCAAGATTTAAGCCTGTAAAAGGAGATTTAATTGGTATATTAGAGGATGAAATGGGCCATCTAACTAAAATAAAGTATTTATACAATGGACATTTAAAAAAACCTTTAAAAAAGGCATTGAAAATTGATCGAGCAGCAATTATTTCCCCAATAATAGGGTATGATTCGGAATTAAACCCCTCGCATTTAATGTCTAAAATCTATTTAAAAATATTGAAAGATGAAGCAATAATGAGAGATATTTTTAGCCTTCCGGAATTTCCAGCTTTAGATTTCCCCGGGACATATAGGCCCATATCTATAAAACCTAGGGGATTGAAAATTGTTAAAATCGATGATGATGATTTATTTCCTGGGAAAAAGAAAATGAGATTAGATTTTGACTTAAGAAAAGGTTCATATGCAACTTTATTATTGAGGGAATTCATGAAACAATAAATTAATAAGATTATTTTGTTAAAGTTAAATATCACAATAGAAAAAATTTGAACTATATTAATAGGATTGATTAATTATGTCTATGGATGAGATGGACGACTTTAGAAAAACTCATTATACGAAAGATATAATTCCTGAGTTAATAGGAAAAGAAGTAATTCTTGGTGGATGGGTTCAAAATTATCGTGATTTAGGAGGACTGAAATTCATAATTTTACAGGATAAATTTGGCGAACGACAAATTACATTAAAGAAAGGCGTTGTTTCTAATGATCTTTTTGATATTAAAGTAGGATATCAATGGAATATAATGGTAAAAGGCATTGTTAAAGAATTTAAAAATGCACCTGGTGGAATAGAGATAATACCTTCCCAAATCAAGATTCTGAATAAAACTCCAGAAAAATTACCTATTGATATGACTGGAGAAACAGTTTCAGAATTGGATATTAGGTTAGATAACCGAGTTTTAGATTTAAGATCTAAGAAAAATCAAGCCATCTTTCGAATAAGGTCAGAAGTGATCAATTCAATAAGAGAGTTTCTTTTAAAAAATAATTTTACAGAAATTACAACACCAAAAATTATAGCTTCTGCAACGGAAGGTGGAACAGAACTCTTTCCAATAATATATTTTGAGGAGGAGGCATTTTTATCTCAATCAGCTCAACTATATAAAGAACAATTATGTAGTGTTTTTGAGAACGTGTTTGAAATAAGTCCTGCCTTCAGAGCCGAAAAAAGCCATACGAAACGTCATTTATGTGAGATTTTTACGTTAGATGTTGAAATGGCTTTTGCAAATATGCAAGATGTATTAAAATTACTTGAAGAAATGATTCAATTCATAATAAAAGACATTAGAGAAGTAAGATTGGATGATTTAAAATTTTTAAATATGGGAAAAAAAACAATTGTTCCTAAAACACCGTTTCCAAGATATACGTATAAAGAGATAATTGAAAAAATTTCAAACGATTTTAATATAAATGTGGAATTCGGAGAAGATATCCCAACTGAAGCTTATAGAAAATTAGGTGAAGTATTACCGGGTTATTATTATATTATTGATTGGCCAACATCGAGTAAGCCATTTTATATTTCACCCTATAAAGATAAGCCGGAATTAACAGAATCATTCGATTTACAAAAAGGATATCTTGAACTCACATCTGGAGGAACGAGAGTTCATAATAAGGAATATTTAGAGAAAAGATTAGAAGAAAAGGGTTTAAACCCCATATCTTTTGAATCTCATCTAAGAATGTTTGATTTTGGCATGCCACCTCATGCTGGGTTAGGGTTAGGTATTGATAGATTAATTACTGTTCTCTGTGGACTTGAAGATATTAGAGAGGCTGTAATGTATCCAAGAACACCTGACCGATTAACTCCTTAAAAAATTCTAAAAATTTTTTATAATTTGAGAAAAATGATTGAAGATTATATAAAAGCTGGAAAGGCGACTAAAAGCGCAAAAAAGTTAGCACGGGAACTCACCAAACCTGGGACTCCATTTATTGAAATTTGCGATAAATGTGAAGAAGAAATAATTGAAAATGGAGCAGAATTGGCGTTTCCTTTAAATATTTCATTAAATGAAATTGCAGCTCACTATAGTTCTCCAATTGATGATCAGAGTGTAGTACCTGAGGAAGGTTTATTAAAATTAGACTTTGGAGC
>Ga0307437_1000753_pt1 | contig 23715 bp, 23 predicted proteins | sample SalMarWE160390MG_FD_202146 | JGI IMG/M metagenome (GOLD analysis project Ga0307437, IMG submission 202146) | Salt marsh sediment microbial communities from the Plum Island Ecosystem LTER, Massachusetts, United States - WE1603-90 | ecosystem: Environmental > Aquatic > Marine > Intertidal zone >...
ATGCAATCGAGTTCTTCTTTGCTGAATACGGCCACCATCATAGAAGCATTATACGCCCATTCATTACCTTGCGAAAGAGCCTCTCGCAGTTCCATTAACTTATTGCTATCGTAAACAAAAACAAAATTCCAGGGCTGTTTGTTAAAACATGAACATGAAAGAGAAGCACTTTCCGCAAGATCCTTTATTAGATCTTCGGTGATTTCGGCAGGATCAAGCGAACGGTAAGCTCTCCTTTTCTCTATTGCTTCTTTTACATCCATTTTCACTCCCTTTAATTTAACTCTCACACAAAGTCACAAAGAAAAAAAAGAGATGTGCCTCTGTGTGATTTATTGTTTTTCTTGAACTATTAGACTTGCAGTCTTATCTCCGTGTTTATTGCAAATTGCTTTGACCTTTATGACATCGCCTTTTTTTGCTTCAAAGATAAAGTATCCAGCTTTTTGCGTTTTCTTTGTTAATTGACCGTCAAAGTCCTGAACTATTTTTAAATCGCCGTTCAGGTAAACTTCTATCTTTTTTATATAATGATTTTTGACAAGAAGCACGGGATGATGGACTTCTACTCTTAAGATCTTCTCTTCATTGTTGAAATCCAAATCAATTCGCGCTGGAGGATGAGTATAAGTTTTTAAGGAGAATACAAGTATTGATAATAGCGCAATCGTAAAAATCCTATTTTTTTTCATTTTTTCCTCCTAGAATTTTTATAAATTAAAGTATATAACAAGCACTGCATGCAGTGTTGCGAGTATTATTGCTATTACTGCTATCGTTTTATGTGCCTTAATTCTCCATCTTTTTAGTCCTGAGACAATTCCTAATATAATAGATAGATAGGTTAAAATTCCTAAAGGTATTATAAGATTAGCTAATAAATCAATCATTTTGAAAGCTCCTCAATGATTTCTTTTATATCAGGAACTTTAGAAATAGGATATTTCTTAACAAAAACAACTTTACCTTTTTCGTCTATGATGATATTAACTCTGAAAGAGAACCCCTGAGATTTGCTGAAAATTCCGTATCTTTTCGCGACTTCCCCATGCGGCCAAAAATCTGAAAGAAGTTTGGTATTTTTTATATTCAAACTCTTTGCCCAGGCCGCTTTGGAAGGAATTGGGTCAACACTTATTCCTAATGCTACGGTTTTAAGTTTTTTAAATTTTTCTTTATTTTTTTCAAGAGACAACATCTGTTTTGCACAGACACCCGTCCAGGCAAGGGGATGGAAGGAAAGCAGCACTTTTTTGCCTTTATAATCAGATAATTGTACTTCTTCCCCTTTTTGGTCCTTTAATTTGAAATTTAGAGCTTTTTCACCACTTTTAATTATTCCCATGCTTAAACCCCCATTGGTTTAACTAACCATTAATTTTAACATCTATACAAGATTTTCCTATTTTACCGCATATATTTAGTATTTTACTGGAAATGAAATATTAAAAATTAAAAAGCAAAATGACAGATAAAAATTTAAAATTAACCTATCCCTTAGCCCAAAAATTAAAGAATTATTTGTGGCACTCATAACGTTAATTTTTTCCTTTTTTTGGTTGGGGAAGGGATTCTGTATTCTGACTCCCGGCTTCTGAATTCTTTGTTATATTTTTCCATTTTGATATTTGATTTTTACATTTTAGCGGCTATGCCGCAATATGCTATTTGTTTCATTTGTTGTTTCTCTTTTTTCATCCTAAAGCGACATCAAGTATCATCATGATTGTAAACCCTATCATAGCACCCATCGTAGCTATATCTCCGTTCCCTCCATGCTGGGATTCGGGGATGACTTCTTCGACTACGACAAATATCATAGCTCCTGCGGCAAAAGCCAAAAAGTAAGGGAGTAGAGACTGAGCAGATATTACGAAAAACGCTCCCATAACTCCGGCTACAGGTTCAACAGCTCCCGACAATTGACCAAAGTTGAAACTCTTTAATCTTGACAAACCTTCCTTTCTTAAAGGCATTGCAACAGCTATTCCCTCCGGGAAATTTTGGATTCCTATACCCAGAGCAAGAGCAATTGCGCCTCCAAACGTTGCTGATGGCAGTCCGATAGCTGCGGCTCCAAAAGCAACACCAACCGCAAGACCCTCTGGGAAGTTATGTAACGTTATAGCCGTAACAAGCAATACTGAACGCTGCCACGATGTTTTTATTCCTTCAGCTTCGCTTCTCGGATAACCTAAATGCAGATGCGGAAGAATTCTATCTATCAGCCTTAGAACTGCTCCACCCAACAGGAATCCCACTGACGGCGGAACCCACATAGGAATGCCCTGTCCCTTACTCATTTCAATAGATGGGGCGAGAAGAGACCAGTAGCTTGCCGCAATCATGACACCCGCAGCAAATCCCAACATCCCATCCAACAGCTTTTTACTTACTTTTTTTGTAATAAAAACACTTGCTGCTCCAAGCACGGTTATAAAGTAAGTAAAACAGGTCGCAATAAAAGCCTGGAATACAGGCGATAAATTGGCTAAGGATTCAATCATCCTTTTAGATTTATTATTCCTCTATTTTTTTGAAATCTTCTTTGCCTACACCACAAACCGGACAGACCCAATCGTCGGGAACGTCTTCAAATGCGGTACCCGGAGCAACTCCATTATCAGGGTCCCCCTTAGCTGGGTCATATATGTAGCCACAGAACGTACATTCGTATTTAGCCATGTTTCCTCCTTTTTTCCGCTAGCTTTAATTTTCTACCAAAAATTAAGCGATGAGTCAAATTTTATTTGTTCAGATTAACGGCTATTAAATACCTTTTTTCTTCTGCAATTTTTGCAAATTCCCGAATAATATACACATTTTTCCTCAATTAGATGCCCGTCGATCTCTTCTTTATCCTTTACCGAAAGCCTTTTATCGAGGTCGTAAAGTTTACCACATTTGTTACATTTGAAATGGGGATGAATATCTGCTTTTATATCATATCTGACTTCGCCTTCCTTTATTCTTACCTGTTTTAGTATTCCTTTATCCGCTAAAAGTTTAACGGTATTGTATATAGTTGTCTTTGAAAGTGTAGGTATCTCTTTGGATATCTTTTCGTATATATTTTTAGCAGTAGGATGATCCCCATCGCACATAAGGCATTCAAATATTTTAATTCGCTGTATTGAAGGTTTTATACCTTTCTCCTTTAAGATTTTCTTTATTTTTTCCATCGCCTTATTAGAATAATAGAAATGTCAAATTTGTCAAGGGTTCAAAATTGAAATGATTGCAAATTTTTAAAAGCAGTTAACTTCTTCCCTAACATCCATTTTTTAACAACAAATATCACAAATAAATTTTTAATTAAACACAGATTTTCACAGATTACTCCTGATATCTTACCATCTCATTACTTTTAAAACAACAAACTTTTTCTTGTATTTAACAGCCAAAAGCAAATATTTAATTGGGGTGGTTGGGTTTCGTGTCTTTTGTGTGTTTCGTGGTTAAATATTTTTTTAAAGACGCATATCATAAAAAGCTTCTCCAAACTCAAAATCTGAATCCTGCGCCATTTCTCTGGACCATTTTCTTATACTTTCCTCCCATCCATCTTGAATAGCCACCTGACTTTCATGAAAACGAATAGCCTCAATTTTCTTCTCGATAGTACTGGTTATATCGACTATTAAATTGGGATTGTCAGTAGGAGCTAGAAGCAACTTTTCGGGTCTCGCGGGCACAAGGCCCATCTCCCTCAAAAATGGATAAAAATGCCAATCCCTGGCAATCATTATGCCGCCGATAACCGCAAAGGCATTTGCCCTGTGATCGGGATGAAACATCCTCGTCCAGGGGTCATTTGTAACGATTCTATAAGGCTTCAATTTTCTAATAAGAGCAGCAAACTCGATTCGGAGAGCACTTATGTTTTCCAGCTCTCCATCAGAATGCTGCAAAAAAATTACTTTCTTAACCCCGAGGTATTCGGCAGCTTTTTTCTGCTCATCTTCTCTTCTGCAGGATATCGTATAAGGCGCCTCATTCTCATCCCAGCTGCCTTTTCCTCCATCAGAAGCAATAACATAATAAACATCTCCCTCCAGAACCCATTTTGCAACACTGCCACCGCAGGCAAGTTCCGCATCATCTGGGTGCGCCATTATTACAAGCGTACTCTTTTTTGATTTTCCTGTAGATTTCAATATACCTCCTTGAAGTTTTTTCCCAACTATAATTTAAAGCCCTCTGTCTGGCAACTCTTCCAAAATCATATCTTTTAGAAGTATTATTAAGTAAAAAATTAACAGCGCCAGCCAATTCTCTCGTGTTCCTATCCGCAAGCATACCTGCCTTTTTTCCTATCACTTCAGACAGATATGTGTCAGAAAATCCAACAACCGCTCTGCCACAGGACATAGCTTCAAGCGCCACCAATCCAAAAGATTCATAATATGAAGGAAGTACTAGCATACACGAATCCTGATAAAGCTTATACAACTTTTTATGGGGAACTTTACCAAGAAATCGGATAGGATATCCGGAAGCATTAGATTTTATATCCTTGTAATAAGAAATATCCTTTGAGGGACCACCCGCAATATTCAAAGTAAAACCACCTTTTACAAATTTTAATGATTCGATAAGCAGCTCTATTCCTTTAACCGGATCTATACGACCGACAAAAAGTATATTTCTACTTCCGTCTTTCCTAAAGGGGAAATCATCAAGAGAAACACCATGGGGAATCACTAAAACAGATGCCTTTGGATATAATCTTTTAATCCATTCTTTTTCCTCGAAAGTCGGAGAAATTATAAAATCACATGAACACAATATTTCTCTCTCTGCTTCAATTCTTACCCTGTCTCCGGTAATTTTTTTAAGAGCCTCAATAGTATGAAAACTATGAACCCAGGGTAAAGCGGGAAAAACATTTTTTATTTTATTCGCGACAACTCCCGAAAGCCAGTAATGAGAATGTAAAATATCGTATCTCTTTCTCGCATGAAAACGTATAATTTCTTCCGTAAATTCCGCCATGCTAACACTATTTATATATATTAGGTTACAGTTCTCTACCTTTTTCTCCTTCTTTATACCCTTGCAGAAAATATCGACTTCTACATTATTACTAATCCTTTTGCAAAGATTTGAAAGATAAACACTCATACCTCCGGAAGAACCAGCACCAACGGACTCAACCGGAGAAGCATGGTAGGAAATTATACAGATTTTAATCTCTCTATTTTCCATGTATAAATCCTCTCGCCTCCCAGATCGAATTTAAATCTCTCTTCTCCGCGAAGAAAGTTATAATAAGAAAATCCTTCGGAAATTGCCAATTTTATATCCAAGGCAAAAGAAATGAAACCCGGCGACAATTTTGAAAAATCCGGATCGTACCCGGTATTGAAAGCATATACCGTATCCCCCATCTGGAAACAAAAAAGTATACCTATAATCTTATTCCGATAAAAAGAACCATTTAATCGTAAAGCTCCTATTTTTTCAAAATATGAGGTAATCATACTAAAAAAATCTTTCATTTCTTCACTTAAAAAACTTTTCTTCTCTGTACTCGAAGACTCCATCAACTCAAATAATTTATCCATATCCCTTGATTCCAATCTTTTAATTTCGGCACCTTTTGCTTTCGTGAGCTTTCTTCTAAGCTCATGTCTATTCTTAGAGAAAAGAGAATCAAGATACTCATTCCAGGAAGAAGGAAGTTCCAAGACCGGAAAGAGTTCCGCTTTCTCTACTCTTTTCTCCTTAAGCATATCGGGAAGAATTTTCAACAACTCGCTTTCTTTATCTAATGGATACAACTCCACTTTCAAATCCTCTTCCATAATAAAATCAGCCAGAACTTCGGTGATTTTCTTTGAATAAAGAGGATTTAATATTGTCCCATTAAGATCTGTCACTCTCTCGTCCCCGATTAAAGATAGATTATGATTTTTAATTTCCGCGGGAAGAATCCCAACAACTTTCTTACCTTCGTAAAAAACCATAACTTCAATATCTTTTTTTAATAAACATTTACTTAGAGCAAAAAACCAACCGTAAGACAAAAAAGGAGAGCGATGTTCTGCAATGTCAAACAGCCGATCCCATATTTCCTTTAAATCTGATATTTTAACAAATTTTATCTGTAAGTTTTTTAAAATATTAACTCCCTTCAAAAATACAAAGACCTTTCTTCCCCGATAGTGGTTGCTTCACCATGCCCGGGATAGACAATCACATCTTCGGGCAGTGACATTATTTTCTCCCTGATACTTTTAAAAATAGCTTCCTCATCCCCTCCAGGAAACACTGTATTACCCCACCCACCGGCGAACAAAGTATCTCCGGAAAAAAGATACTCTCCTAACCTAAAACAGCAACTTCCGGGTGTATGTCCCGGAGTATGTATAACTGAAATTTCTTTTCCGTCAAATCGGATTTTTTCTCCGTCTTCAAGTTCTCTACTTACGGCATCAATTCTATCCAAAGGATGTATTGCCACTTCCGCAGAAGTAGCTTTCACAACCGCAGGCAAAGCTCCAATATGGTCGAAATGATTATGAGTCAAAAGTATCAAATCTATTTGTGAATCGGAAACAGCCTCCAATATTTTATCTGCTTCCTCACCAGGATCTATGATTATGCCCTGATGCTCGCCAAAGAGAATATAACAATTTGTCTGTAAGAATCCAACTACCAATTTTTTTATATACATTTCATTTTTAAAACCATTACAAACTATAAATATTTAAAACCAAAACTTTGTCAAGTATGATTTTTTTGCCGTCACCACATAAAATCCTAATTTTTTCACATAGGACATAAATTGAAAAAAACTCGAATGTAAAAATCAAATATCAAAATGGAAAATTACAAATTAAAGTTCAAAAATAAAATAAAAAACAACGAATAAAGAATATATTTGATCTGCGTGAATCCGAGTGCGATCATTTTTTTGGCTTTTTTGCATTTTTATTTGTCATTTTGCTTTTTAAATTTTAATATTTGATTTGTTGTTTCACTTATATCTAGAACCCTAAGACTAAACCAAAAATATACAGAGATAAAAACAGTCAACTGATAGTAAAAACGGGGTGTTGACAAACAAAAATTTACAGCTAATTTTATACAGAGGTATTTTAATACCTATCAAAAGGGAGGGAAAATGAATAGAAGAGATTTCTTTAAGAAAGCTTTTTCTCTGGCGGTTGCCGCCGGTATCTCTTCAATTGCAAAATCAACTCCTCTACTCGCAGCGGAAAATGATAGCAAAAACAAAAAACTCCCGGATCTCATAGCAGTTAAAAACGGTACTCCTGAAAAAATGTTCGACGAAGGCATCAAAGCTTTTGGTGGAATGAAAAATTTCATAAAGAAAGGACAAACAGTCGTCGTAAAACCAAATATTGCCTGGACTGCAAACCCTGAAGGAGCAGCCGACACAAATCCAGCGTTAGTTAAGAGAATTATAGAACATTGTTTCGGTGCAGGAGCGAGCAGAGTTTATATGTTCGACCATACATGTGATGATTGTTTTATAACTTACCGTGTTAGCGGTATTGAAAAAGCGGCAAAAAAAGCTAAGGCAACAGTAGTACAGGCAAACAAAGAATCATACTACCAGGAAGTAAGAGTTCCTGGAGCTCATACCCTGAAGAACGTTAAAGTGCACGAGTTAATACTGGAAAGCGATGTTTTCATTAACGTTCCTATATTAAAACACCACGGAAGCACCAGAATGACATGCGCATTAAAAAACCTTATGGGAGTAGTCTGGGATAGAGGTTATTATCATAGAACCGATCTTGACAGGTGCATTGCCGAATTCCCTTTATATAGAAAACCGGATCTTACCATAGTCGACGCTTACAATATATTGACGAATGGACCCAGATCCCGTTCCCTGAAAGATGTGGTAAAAAAGAGCATGCAACTTTTATCGAAGGATATGGTAGCACTCGACGTCGCCTCTTCTAAAATTTTGGGAGAAGAAGTAGAAAATATAAGGTATATAAAAATTGGCAGCGATCTGGGTATTGGTACCAGCAATCTCGACGAATTAAATATAAAGAGAATTACCCTGTAAATGGAAGCAAGCAAGTTAAAGCTTCTGCGAGTATCGTCTGAGGTTTTATTTTTTATTTTCATAATTTTTTCTTTCTTTCGTTTTTTTCCTGAAAGACTAAAAGTTATACCGCTCAAATCTCAAATAATTCCTCTGGCAATTTCTTTTTTTTTCGAAGGATTTTTTCTGTCATTGCTATTACTTGTTTTATTTTTGTTATCAACCGTAATATTCGGCAGGATTTACTGTTCATTCTTCTGCCCTCTTGGCAGCTTTCAAGATATTCTCATAAGAAGTAAAAGAAAGAAAAAAAAGATAACAAAATTTAGTTATCACAAACCTTTAATCCTTCTCAAATTAACTATACTTATTTTCGCAATTATAAGCCTTATATCCGGAAGTCTTTATCTGATAGGATACCTGGACCCTTACAGTTTTTTCGGTAAGATAGTAAACTACTTATTAAAACCTTTCATAGTAATTATTAACAACGGTGGAGAACTAATACTTAGAAAAGCTGACATATACGCCCTCCATATAATGACCCTTCCAACCTTTAATCTGTTTGCCTTAATACCTTTCATATTAATTCTGGGAACAATCATATATCTTTCTCTAAAAAGAGGCAGACTCTACTGTAATTCTATCTGCCCCTTAGGAACTTTTCTTGGAATATTTTCGGTCCGCTGCTTATATCGAATGGAAATCGATAAATCGAGCTGTACCTCCTGTGGAATTTGCGAATCGGTTTGCAAAGCAGAATGCATAAATTCAAAAGATAAAACCGTAGATAATTTTTCCTGTATCAGATGTTTTAACTGTCTAAATGTATGTCCCTCTTCAGCGATAAAGTATAAACCATCGATAAAAAAGGAAAAAACAGACAACCAAAAAATACAAAATTTATCGAGAAGAAATTTCCTTTATTCTTTGCTCGGTATTTTAGGTTTTTCGGGAATTAACTTATTGTTGAGAAACAAAAAAACACCGATAAAATCCTACCTTCCACCCCCAACTCCACCTGGAAGCATTAGCCTCAATGAATACATAAGCAAATGTACCGCATGTTATCTATGCGTAAACAACTGTCCTACAAACGTACTTCAGCCCTCTTTGTTTCAATACGGACTTAAAGGTGTCTTTATTCCTCACATGGATTTTTACAGCGGATACTGCAGCTACGAGTGTACCCAATGCCTGGAAGTATGTCCTACTGACGCAATAATTCCACACACAAAAGAAGAAAAGAAAAAAATCCAGATAGGCAGAGTTAAATTCATTAAAGATTTTTGTGTTGTTTACAGGAACAATACTAACTGCGGTGCCTGCGCCGAAATATGTCCAACAGCCGCTGTAACGATGACACCATATAAAGGATTATTACTTATACCTACGACAACACCTTCGTTTTGTATCGGATGCGGAGCATGCCAGAACGTATGTCCTGCAGAACCGGAAAAGGCTATTATTATAGAAACCAACATCGTACACAGGGAAGCAAAAAATCCGGAAAGAAAAAGAACCAGGAAGCGCGAAGAAACAGAGAAAGGTTTCCCCTTTTAATATTTTCCTCCCTTTAAATTTATTAAATACACTAACTCTTACGGGTATCAAAAAACCCTTGACAAAATAAGCCTTTTCCCTTATTCTGTAAAAAAAGGAGGCGAAATGAGAAGGATTAAAAGCACAATTATTTACATATTAACGGTTTTAATTCTACCTGTTAGCTTAAACGCCGAAACAATAGGAATATTACCTTTTAAACCAGTAGGAATAGAAAGCAACATAACCGAAGCAATTTATCAGCTTATCGAATCTGAACTAAGCTCCTACGGACACATAGTGGTACCTCCGGACAAAATAGAGCAAAAACTCGGCAAAAAAGTAGAATGCTACAACAAAGAATGTGCTACTGAAATAGGCAATCAAATTGGGCTTACGAAAGTGATATTCGGATCTCTGACCAAAATAGGCGAAAAACACATTATTTCAGCCGTGGCTGTTGAATCTCAATCAGGTAAAATAGTATTTTCAGATAAAGTTACATCACAAACTGCGGAAGATTTAGATGTGTGTATCTCTCGTCTGGCGAAGTCCATCGAGTACGGAAAAGAAGTAGAAGAAACAGTCGAAATCGGTAAAATCACAGAAGAAGAAGTAGAAACAGGGGCAAAAAGAAAGAAAGCTTTTTTCTCTTCGGGTTTTGGATTTGGAATGAGCATGCCAATAATTGGCTACGGCGATGCAGAAGATAATTCTATAAATTATTATGAATGGAAAGGCTGGTATGAAACCCCAAATTTTGCCGCGGAAGTGGATTGGTATTTTGGATCCGGAGAAATCGATCTAAGTGAATGGGCACTTGGCATATCACTTCTCTATTTTCTCAACACGACGGACTTCTCTCCATATTTAAGTGTGGGTCTGGCGAGGAAAAGCATAACATTTAGTTTTTATGATTACGCCGATGGATTAGCTTTAGAAGCCGGAGCAGGTATGGTTATATTTAGGACATACGACTTCAGGTTTGTTCTCGACGGAAGATTTTCAACCTTTCTTAGTGATATAGGGGAAAGCGAAGGTCCTCATTCCGCTATAAGAATAGGAATAAACGTGCTTTACAAGAAAGATAAAGGAGGAGGCTGCTTCGGATTTTAAGAGAAAATCGACCTCTTATTGGTAAATTCTGGCAAATAGGTATAATTGAAATCGCTGAAAAGTTTTACAGAAAAAAATAAGAAAATTCAAAAATTAAGGAAAATCTTAAAGAAATACAAATCTGTTCTCGTTGCCTTTTCGGGCGGCTCTGACAGTAGTTTTCTTTTAAAAGCAGCTATAGATTTCTTAGGGTTTGATAAGGTCCTTGCCGTTACTGTAAAATCAGAATTTATCCCTGAAAAGAAAATTACAGAAGCAAAAAGTATAGCTGAAAATATTGGTGCCAGATGGGAAAGTCTTGAAATTCCAATACTTTATGAAAGCAATTTAACAAGAAATCCAACCAATAGATGTTATCTCTGTAAAAAAATATTACTGAAAAACTTAAAAAAAATAGCAAAAAAAGAAGGAATAAATGAGGTAGCCGAAGGAACAAACATAGAAGATACAGGGCAATATCGTCCCGGATTTAAAGCTATAAGAGAACTCGGCGTCAAAAGCCCTCTATTAGAAGCGAAATTTACAAGAGAAGATATAAGAAAATTAAGCAGGAAGCTGAATATGTCAAGCTACAACAAAAACTCTTTTACATGTCTTGCTACACGTTTCCCCTACGGAACAAGACTTACAAAAAAGGATTTAAAAAAGGTGGAGATGGCAGAAAATCTTTTAGCAACTAAGACTTTTAAACAACTTCGTGTTAGACATCATGGTAAAATAGCAAGAATCGAAGTTCCCGAAAAAGATTTCGATAAGCTCCTGTCCCACAGAAAAAGCATAATCGTAGAATTCAAAAAAATTGGGTATGACTATATAACTCTTGACATCGAAGGGTACAGAAGCGGAAGTATGGATACAGGTATTGAAAATGGATAAAAACAAAATAAAAAAGTTACTTGAGGAAGTTAAGAAAGGTAACAAAAGTATAAAAGAAGCGCTAACAATGCTTGAAAACTTACCTTTCATGGACTTAGGTTTTGCGAAAATCGATTCACACAGAGAACTCAGAATGGGTGCTCCCGAGGCTATTTACTGTATGAGTAAAACACCCAAACAGATAATACAAATCATAGAAAAAATGAAAAATAATTCCAGTGTTTTAGCCACAAAAGTTACCGAAGAATCACTTAATAAAATAAAAAAGGCTTATCCCGAAGCAAAAATTTATCCCGAAGCAAGCCTTGCTTTTATTGGAAAATTCCCCACAAAAACAGTCGGGAAGATAATAATAATTACAGGTGGAACTTCGGATATCCCCATAGCAAGAGAGAGCGAAATAACGGCAAGGTCTATGGGTATAGAAGTGGAAACAATCTTTGATGTAGGAGTTTCAGGAATACACAGGGTCTTAAGTATAAGAAACAAACTTAAAGAAGCAGACATTTTAATAGTAATTGCCGGAATGGAAGGGGCTCTTCCTTCCGTGGTAGCCGGGCTTGTCGATACTCCAATAATTGCTGTCCCTACCTCTGTAGGCTACGGCGCAAGTTTTAAAGGCATCGCTCCTTTATTGACAATGTTAAACTCATGCGCACCGGGCATAAGCGTCGTTAACATAGACAACGGCTACAGTGCCGGATTTTTTGCTGCAGCGATTATAAAAAAAATACTTGGGAGAACAAATGAATAACCCAAACGAAAGAATTCTATATATAGATTGTTTCTCAGGAATAAGCGGTGATATGTTTTTAGGCGCTCTTGTTGACCTGGGAATAGATGAGAAGAAATTTATAAATAAAATATCTAAAATCTTGCCTTCCGAGGCTAAAATAAGAATAAGTAAAGAAAAAAGAGGAAGTTTTACCGGCAAAAAATTTAAGGTGAAAATATCAAAGAAAAGCGAAAAAGAAAGGCACTTAAAAGATATCAAAAAACTGCTGGATAATTCTAAATTAAATAAAGGGATTGTAGAAAAAAGCAAAAAAATGTTCGAGGAACTCGCAGAAGTCGAAGCCGAAATCCATGGAGTATCAAAAGAGAAAATCCATTTCCACGAGCTTGGCGCTATAGATTCAATAGCCGATATCGTGGGAGCTGCAATCGCCATCGAATTATTAAACGTAAATAAGATATATTTCTCTCCAATAAACGTTGGGACAGGCTCGACAAAAATAGAACATGGCAGGGTGCCTCTCCCTGTTCCGGCAACCGCCGAACTTCTTAAAAGAAGCAAGGCTCCAATTTATTCGTCCGGAATCAATAGTGAACTGGTAACTCCTACCGGAGCACTATTCGTAAAACATTTTGCTCACTCATTCACAATGCCCGAAATGAAGATAGAGAATATAGGCATTGGTTTCGGGTCAAAAGAATTTAAAGAAAGCCCAAACTTTTTAAGAGCAATAATAGGAATTAAAACAAAAAAATATTCCGAGAACGAAGTACTTCTCGAAACAAATATTGACGATATGAATCCCGAGTTTTTCCCTTCGGTTGAGAAAAAACTTCTTAAAGCTGGAGCACTTGATGTTTTCAGAACGCCGATCCAAATGAAAAAGGGACGAGGGGGAGTTAAATTATCAATACTCTGCGAAGAAAAAGATATCGATATCTTATCGGATATTCTTTTCAGAGAAACAACCACAATCGGTATTAGAATTCATTCTATCGAAAGAAGAAAATTAGATAGAAAGACTAAAAAAATAAAAACCAAATTTGGCGAAGCAGAAGTAAAAATTGCCTATTTGAAAGGAAAGTTGGTTAACACTTCTCCCGAACTCGATTCTTGCGAAAAACTCGCTAAGAAAACCGGATTACCCGTAAAAGAAATCTACGAAGAAATAAAAGAAAAAGCGAATAAACTACTAAAAAACAATAGTAAAAATTAAATATCAAAATGGAAAATTACAAATCAAAGTTCAAAAATAAACTAAAAAAACAACAAATAAAAAATCCTATTTAATCTACGTAAATCTGCGTGCTATCATTTTTTAGTTTTTGCATTTTTATTTGTGATTTTGCTTTTTAATCTTTAATATTTGATTTTCAAGGAAAACAAAAAAATATAAGATATTTTTTAAAAAAATAGGAGTTTACTGATAGTGTTACGATTTATTTTATCTTATCACCCACAGTCGCTTTTATTATATTGCACTGTTTTATGCCTGTTGTTGCGCGCAATTTATTGAAAAACTTGTAAATCTCTTTAGCTTTTCCTCTAATACTAATTATTTCCATACAATTATCATGGTCCATGTGTATATGCTGAGTAGAAATAACAAGTTTGTAAAAATGATGCTGGATCTCGGTTATCTTTTCAGTAAGGTTGTGTTTATGATGATCATAAACAAGCAGAATACCTCCGCAAACTTCATCTTTTTCCTTCCACTCCTTCTCTACAAGTCTTTCCCTGATTAAATCTCTTATTGCCTCGGAGCGGTTTACATAACCCTCCTCTTCTATAAGTCGATCAAATCTACCGATAAGGTCCTTATCCATGGAAACGCCAAATCTTATGATTTTTCCCATTATAAACTATTTCCTCTTTTAATCTATTTCTATAAAAAAAGATTTAAATCCAATAATCGACTTTTTACATGTATTGCCTGCAGGTACTATATGTACAATTTTTTTTATTTTTTGTTCTTTCTGCAGTCAGCCGTCGGCGGTCAGCCCTTTAACTTAATACCTAATTCCAGTTTACTGCTGAAAACGAACCGGGAAAGAAAGAGGAACAGCAACTGCTTTATTTCCCTGTCTTGCTGGTGAGAACTTTAACTTTTTCGCATTTTCTACAGCAACTTTATCCAGAATAGGATGGACCGACCTGATAAGAGTCACATTAGTAACATTTCCTTTTTCATCTATCCATAACTGCAGATAAACAGTACCGCTTAGCCCAAGAGTCTTGGCTACTTCCGGATAAGTGAACGGTACCTTGTCAAGATTCAAAGGTTTAGGAGGAACTTCATGAGGCACAAACTTAGGAAGTTCAGCTTCTTCCTCCTCTTCCGAAGAAGTTTCTCCCTCAGCAACTTCAGTCGTTCGAGTCTCCCTCGCGCCTGAGGTAGTGGTGGCAGGTCTTCTCTCAGGCACCTGAGGAGCAGCGGTAGCCTGAAGTATTTCTTCTGCTCTGAGCGCTTCTCCTCTTGCCCTTGTTGTTCTCCTTTCTTCTTCTCCAGATTTTTTATAACTTTCACCAAGCGAAGCGAGTTCGACAACACTGGAGGGAACTTGCCTGAACCATAATTCATCAACAAAAGAAATAACCGCTCTTTTATCTTCCTCTTGAATACCTTGAATATTTTTCTTAACTAGAGTTATTTCCTGAGGTGCATAAAGAAAAGTATATGGTAAATCATCCCTGATTATTTCCTGGAATTCATACCAGGCTTTTTTTGCTTTCTCTCTATCGAGAGACAGAAGAGCTTCCACAATAAGGCTATCCACCCTTGCATTCTTATAACCAACAAAGTTGTACATTCCATTAGAACCCCATATCTGGAATGGATTAAACTCTTTCTCAACATCCCATCCCATTATATAAGCATCGAAGTCTTTCTTAAATAAACGATTGATAAACTCTAAACTGGCAAGGGTCACGGTCGAAGCCTGAACTCCAACACTTCTAAGATCCGAAACAATGCTTTCAGCTACTTTTCCTCTTACAGCGTTTCCTTCCTCCACAAGTATTGTTACATTCAATCCCTGATAATAACTTCGCCCTCTTCTTTTGGAATAACCAAGCTGCTCAATTAAGCCAACCGCACCTTCTTTATCTTCCCTAATCCCTTTTAAATCAGGATTATAAGCCCAATGTTCCGGAGTTATTGGACCATTGACTATTTGGCCATAATTCTCCAGAACTTCGGAAATTATTTTCCTTCGATCTATAGCAATACTGAAAGCCTGCCTGATTTTCTTATCGGAAAAACGTTCCATATTCCAACCAATATACGTATAAGATTTTCCCGGTGAAAGAACTTTTTTATAAGAATTCAAAGCATCGTAATCATTCCCTGGAGGCATATCGAAAGCCACATCAATATTCCCTTCTTCCAATTCAGCTAAAAGCTCACCCATAGAAGAAGGGGTATAGAAAATCATTCTATCCACAGGAGCTCTATCTCTAAAATAATCAGTATTGGCGGTTAATTCGATCCATTTACCTTTATTCCATTCTTTCATTTTATAAGGTCCTGAACCCACCGGATCAGAATTAAAATCACATCCTGCGAGGTCTTCTTCCCTTTTTAAAATATGCTTTGGAATCGGATAAATATTTGTACTCTGCAATTCACCGGCGTACACCTGCTTTAAATTAAACCTAACCTGCCTTGAATTAAGAGCTTCCACACTCTCAATATAATTTAATTTTTGTGCAAGTGGAGAATTATTCTTACTGCTAAGTATTTGATCTACTGTAAAAACAATATCTTCAGCCGTAACCGGTTTACCATCATGCCAGGTAGCTCCCTTAGCAATTGTATAAGTTATGGATTTTAAATCTTCTGAATAAATCCAAGATTCTGCGAGAGCGGGTCGCACTTTCCCATCCCGCTTTTCCGAAATTAACGGAGTAAATAATTGACCGGTAACAGGAGAAATTCCTGAAAGAGAAGGATAGATAGGATTTAAATTAGACGGCTCATCTAATAATGATACTATCAACGTACCTCCCTTATTACCACTATATCGGAATTCCTCCATTTTTTGGCATCCGATTAATAAAATCAAAAGAATAAAAAAAAGTCTTAAGCTCAACTTTCTCATTGAAGCCTCCTTTTCTTATAAGATTAAGATAATTATATAATTAGTCAAGGGCTTATTTTGTTTTTCCCTCAACCCCTTTTTTTAACCATTGACACAAATACATCAAGTCACAAAGCCACACCGCGCCCACCTTTTTAATTGTGTTTCTTAACTATCCCAACCACCGAAAAATTCAGAGAAGATTATATAGTTAAAAAAATAAAATCTTTGTGCTCTTTGTGTACTTTGTGGTTCAATTTTTTTGCAATTACAATTTTTCTCGCCTGCACTAGTTAAGTTTAAAATGAACCGGGAAGGAATAACGAACAGCGACAGGTTTATCTCTCTGGATTGCAGGTGAAAATTTTAATTTCTTCGCACCTTCGATTGCAACTTTATCAAAAGCAGGATGAAGAGACTTAACAAGAATTACGTTTCTTACATTACCTTCTTTATCTATCCACAATTCCAGAAAAACTGTGCCGTCAATTTGAAAAATTCCCGGATAGTCAAATTTCACCTTATCGAGGTTTAAAGGTTTTGGAGGAATTTCATAAAAGACAAACGGAGGCGGCTCAAATTCTATCACAGATACTTTTCCGGATTCATCTATAATATTTGTCCTATCGATAGTTTCCGCTTCCACCTCCGCATCCGTTTCCGCAGCCACAGGCATCTTTGGTCTTTTTGGAGGGGGAGGTTTAACTATATTTTCCAATTGAGCCGGCAAGTTGTCAATTCTTATAACTCTCCTGACTTCAGGCCGATAAGGTTTTGTTTCAAACTCAGGAATAAAGATAAAACCAACAATAAAAGCTACAAGAGCTACTAAAAAACCAATTCTAATATGCAGCATAAATACTCTTTTCAAATTATAATTTCTTTTATCCATATTATCCTCCTGTTAAATTCTTCTTTACTTATTTAGATAGCGACTAACAAATAAAGTTCCGATTAAAACCATATTAACCACAAAGGACACAAAGTTTTTTATTGTTCCTCCCCACAACCCATTTTTTAACAACAAATAGCACAAATCACACAAATAAATTAAGAATGTTTGTTTCTTAACATAAAAAATTAAATTTTTTTTATTCGTGCTATTTGTGTGATTTGTTGTTACTCTTGGCTTTGGTGGTGTGCTGGGGTTAAACAAAATAAATATAATTTGTTGTACCTCTGTGTTCTCTGTGTGTTTTTTCTTTTCTCTGTGCACTCTGTGGTAAAATCTTTTTTAACGGTGTTGACATTTTTGCTTTGGAATATATTTATTGCTATGGATTTCGTAGAAAAAGGTGTAAAAAAAGAAATCGAAAACCCAAAGGCAAATTCTCTTAAAGAAGATATCTTATTGCTGGGTATATCCTCAGTGGAAAAAATATGGATAAATGAAATATTTTACCTTGAGGGGTCCTTAAGCATTCCCGACATCGAAAAACTTACAAATAAAGTACTTGTCGATCCTGCTCTTGAGGAATACTCAATAAATAGATTACTCGACAGAAAAGGAAAAAATACCACCATCGTATTTAAACCCGGAGTCTTTGACGAAGAAGGGGAAACTTTAAAAGAAGTTGCCAGGAGTCTTAGGTTTAAAGTAACAAAAACCAAAACAGGTAAACGTTATATCTTTAAAGGTAACGTATCCGAAAAAGAACTTAAGATAATTCAAAACCGTCTGTTAATGAATGACCTTATCCAGATGGCTGTAGACCCTCTCGAAGTTACATTTCCACATCCTGCGCCATATAAATTCAAAAAAAATATAATTCCAATAAGAAAAGCTGCCGATGAAGAGTTAATCCGTATATCAAAAAAGGGACTGCTTGCCCTGACCCTCGAGGAAATGAAAATAATTAAAAAATACTTTATCTGCAAGCACCGAGAACCAACCGATTTAGAACTGGAAACCATAGCCCAGACATGGAGTGAACATTGCTGTCACAAGACTTTTAAATCTCCTCTCAAATACAACAAAAGAAGAATGATAAAAAAGAAAAGTCTCTTCAAATACATCAAGTGCGCAACTGAAGAAATAAACAAAGATAACGTTCTGCTTTCTTTTTCCGACAATGCCGGTGCAATAGAATTCGATCAACAATATGCAGTCACGTATAAAGCAGAAACTCATAATCACCCATCGGCACTTGAACCCTACGGAGGTGCCGAGACGGGAGTGGGTGGAGTAATCAGAGACACAATGGGCTGTGGTCTTGGAGCCAAACCAATCGCGTCAACCGATATATTCTGTTTTGGGGATCCCAAAATAAAAAGTAAAGACTTACCTCCAGGAATTCTCCACCCCAGGAGAATAGTTCGCGGTGTAATCGCAGGAGTAAGAGATTACGGAAACAAAATGGGAATTCCAACAGTGGGCGGAGCCGTATATTTCGATAAAGATTTCAACTATAATCCCCTTATCTTTGTTGGAAGCGTGGGAATAATAAAGAAAAAACATTTAAAAAAGAAAGTTAAGGAAGGAGACTTAATCGTAGTCCTTGGAGGAAAAACCGGAAGAGACGGAATACATGGCGCAACCTTTTCATCTATAAGCTTAGATGAACAGTCTCAAGGTACATCCGGAGGTGCTGTCCAGATCGGAAATCCCATAGAAGAGAAAAAGATGCTGGATGTCCAGATGGCAGCAAAAGAGAAAAACCTCTATCACGCGGTAACCGATTGCGGCGCGGGTGGTTTTTCTTCTGCAATCGGAGAATTGGGAGAAAAAACAGGAGCTATTGTAAGCCTCGAAAAAGCGCCTTTAAAATATGAGGGACTCTCTTACTGGGAAATCTGGCTTTCCGAATCACAGGAGCGGATGGTTTTGGCTGTCCCTCCGGAAAATCTTGAAAAAATCAAGTGCGTTTTTGAAGAGGAAAATGTGGAATTTACAGTTATGGGTAAATTCGGCGGAGGAAGACTAATTCTAAAATATAAGGGAGAAACCGTGGGAGATCTCGACCCTGATTTTCTTTTCAACAAAGTACCAACCCCTGAAAAAAGTTTAAAAGTCAAAGAATATTATAGAAAATCTTCCCATTTTAAAGCTCCCGCCAATCTCGGAAAAATACTTTTGAATATTCTTTCATCCAAAAATATCGGCAGTAGAAGATGGATCACCGAACAATACGACCATGAAGTTCAGGGTGGAAGTGTAGTAAAACCTTTTGCAGGAGAAAAATCTCCTTCTGACGGAGTCGTAATAAGACCCCTTCTCAATTCAAAAAAGGCGGTCGTTCTGGGATTCGGGATAAACCCGTCTTTCGGTAAAATAGACCCATACAGAATGGGCGCCTCGGTTATCGAAGAATCTTTGCGTAACCTGGTATCCGCTGGTGGCAATATTGAAAATGCAGTTCTACTCGATAATTTTTGTTTCGGCGACGTATCAGATGAGCAAGTTTTTACCGATCTTTTTGAAACAACAAAAGCGTGCTACGAATATGCAAAAATATTTAAGACTCCATTCATATCAGGAAAGGACAGCCTCAATAATTTTTTCACAACGAAAGGAAAAAACAAGAAAAGAATCTCTATACCTCCATCTCTTCTTATTTCTTCCATGTCGGTAATAGACGATTATAAATACTCGATGACTTCCAATTTTAAAGGAAAAAATAACTATATTTATTTAATAGGTGAGACCAAAAACGAACTCGGCGGCAGTGAACTTTCAAGAATAATCAAGATAAAAGGAATGGTTCCTGAAGTAAACGGGAAATTGTCATACAAAATATTAAAGAGGCTTAACTCGGGTAACCGTGATAAGCTTTTACTATCCATACATGATTTATCGGAAGGCGGCCTGGCAGTAGCGCTTTCTGAAATGACTTTTTCCAATAATATCGGATGCGATATAGATATCTCTAAGATAAAAACCAATCTTCGAGAAGACCTCTTGTTATTAAGTGAATCAAATTCAAGATTTTTGATTGAAGTAGAAGAAAAAAATATGAAAAAAGTAGAGGAGCTTCTAAAAAATATTCCACATTTTTTAATAGGAAAAACAAAAGGGAATTCTCTTTTGATAAAAAAAGGGAATAAAATTTTAGTAAACATAAAAGTAGATAAACTTTTCGAAAAATGGAAAGGGGCAGTAAAGTGGTAAAAGCTCTGATTTTAAGAGGACCGGGAACCAACTGCGATCAGGAAGCAGGTTTCGCGTTCGAAAAAGCCGGAGCAAAAGCAGAATTTATATTCATAGATACACTGCTTAAAAACCCAGAGAGACTAAGAGAAAGTCAAATACTTACAATTCCCGGAGGATTTACCTACGGTGATGACCTGGGAGCTGGTACCGCCATGGCAGCAAGACTTACCGCCCTCAAAGATAAAATTTTGAAATTCGTAGACAAAGGTAATCTCGTAATCGGCATCTGTAATGGCTTTCAAATACTTATGAAAATGGGGCTCCTACCGGGTTTCAAAAATGCAAAAGCCACTTTAACCCTGATTCCCGGAGCAACCTTCCGAGACCAATGGCTCAACTTAGAAGTAGCGAGTACCCGATGCGTTTTCACAAAAGGCATAAGAACCCTTCACATACCCATGGCTAACAGCGAAGGAAGACTTTTCATCGGCGATGATTTTACAATGAATAAAATCGAAAAAGATCATATCGCGCTTAAATACGCAGGAGTTGATCCAACTAGTTCAAGTGAAAATATCGCGGGATTATGTGACGAAACTGGCAGGATATTAGGACTTATGCCGCATCCTGAGCGAAATATATTTAAACATTCTCCACCCGACTGGCAGGACGGACAGGTAGGAAGGGAAGGTCTGCAGGTATTCAAAAACGCAGTCGAGTATTTCGATTAACGAATTGAACCACAAAGCCCACAGAGAGCACAAAGAAGTCAGGACTTAATTGTAAATTGCAAGTTGTAAATTGAAAATTGGAAATTTAAAAACAGAAATAGGACGCAGATAAACGCAGATTTAAAAGGATTTTTTTACAATTCAACTATTAAACTATTTAACCGAAGCGAAGAATCTATAGATTTGTCAAATGTTGAGATTTAACCGCAGCTATAGTTGCTTTTTATTCTTTTTGGATGGGAGGCAATTCAAGCGTCACAACTATTTTTGTTAATTCACTTATCGCAAGAATCACATCCTGAAGTCTTTTTTTCGCATCCTCAATAAGTGATCCTTCCGGGGTATCCCAAGTCCCATGGACTTTTCCTTTCCCTCTTTTTATTCGTAGCTCATTTAATACCCCATAGATGTTTGGGATCTTATCCTCATCATCTGATGCCTTTAAAATGAATTTGATCAACCCAAGAGTACCAAGCTGATTATCTTGATTACCTAGCCTTGCAGCTATTATACTCAATGGTTTTTTTAAAAATCCTTCAATTGTAGCATTGCCCAACGCAATTATGAAATCATGCCATTGGTTTGAATTTTCCGAATTAACATAATGCAGTCCTTTGCTGGCTGTTTCCCAACTACCCCCTTTTGGCGACCAAATAGATATATTCTCGTCTCCTATCTTTGCTTTTCTAAGTATTTCGAGAGATTCTTGGAGTTGTTGGAACAAAGATTTTTCATCAGGATAATTTGCCTCAAAATCAGTTTTTAAAGCACGCTTAGAAATCGAACCTTTGGGCTCTTCATTACAAGATTGCCAATGAAGTTGCTCTTTATAAGGAAGTCGTGCGAGATAAACGGCATATGTGTGAACTTGATTGTATTGGTTGATATCGTAAGTTTCCAAATACCAACCACCCCGACATGAAATATTACGCTCTGTCAATTCGTATTTATCTGGATTATTTTTATATTTATCTAAAACTTCTGCTTTAAAAAAAATAGGACTAGTTTCAAATGGTAAATCGCTTTTTGTAAAGTAATTTGCAAATCCTTTTGGATTAATTGAGTGATTTTTAAGTATTTTTTTGTTTTTCCAATCTTGAATGATAAACTTGGCGTATTTTTTCTCCACTTCTTCCTCGTTATCATTAAAGCTCCATGAGAGAAGTTGTTCTTTAGGTGTTTCCGGCCTTTCAATATTAGCACCTCTAAATTCAATATAGTCGTCATTACATTTTCTAATCTCAAATTTTGCTTCGTATTCTTTCGGCTCACAGACTTGAGATATACAAGAATCGAAACTTGGATAATCAGTATTAAAACGGCTAAAAGAAAAGTATCGAACTAAAACCCAATTACCAAGATACAGCAACTTTTCAAGAACTTTTTTCCTAATCAATATCAAACTGACTTCATCGTGTTTGATTGTTTTTATAATCTCGACCTCATCACCTAGTTCATCCGTCCTACAATAAGAACTATGTTTTTCACTCCAATGTAGATCCAGTGGATGGGTTACTAACTGATTGAACTCGTAATAGTTTTCCTTACCCTTTGGTCTCCCATAATATTGCCTATAAAAAAACAATGGGATTTCGGCACTGTTAAAATCTGCAGGATCGCCCCAGCATGATTCGAGCCAATGGTTATTGCCACCCATTACATGGCTATAAGCCGCAGAGGGTGGGTGTATACTAAAACCCGGCAATTGTCTTTTTAAAGATTCAACCTTGTCCTCTGGGAATAGCGTTGGATATAGCCAATAACCACCCGCTTGTTTTAGTGTTAAACAATATAGGACTAGCCAGCCATCAAAATCCGCAAAAACAAATTCCCAATTATGTGAAAGAAAAGAATCTTTGCCTGGAGATTCTTTGTGGAAATTTTGCACTTGAACTATTTTCTCAACGAGAGATATAAATTTCCTCTCTAACAACTTTGTCCCCTAATTCACCGAACCTATAAACTCGTTTATATTAAACCTAACATAAGATTAGATGTATTAATGTCGATTTCCATGCCACTGTTAATAAACATAATTCTTTCAAAACTTTGAATTTTAAACAGACTTCTAGTACTATCACCACCAACTTCTCTCTTTTGAATCCTAATTGTTGATTTCATGATAATTATAGCTATAGTATTTGAATTGTCAAGTATAGAAACAACAGCCAATATTAACAAAACAAATAAAATTCTTTACTAATTAACCAATCAACTAATTAACTATAAGAGGTTGCAATATAAACATGGTCAGAATATAAACAGTATAAACAGAGTCAGATCTTAAAATGTAAAAAGAAAAATAGCTGACAGCCGACAGTTAACGGCCAAAAAATATTTGTGCCATTTGCGTAATCTGTTGTTACTCCTCTCCGGGAAATTACTTTGCGATCTTTTCAGCTTAAAAATACCTTGACAAATACGCAAAAATAGTTATACTATTATTGCAAAATATGAAATTATGGTAAAAAAATATTACCCAAGGGATATAATAAACGAAATAAAGCCTTTTTTAA
>Ga0307437_1000754_pt1 | contig 23669 bp, 19 predicted proteins | sample SalMarWE160390MG_FD_202146 | JGI IMG/M metagenome (GOLD analysis project Ga0307437, IMG submission 202146) | Salt marsh sediment microbial communities from the Plum Island Ecosystem LTER, Massachusetts, United States - WE1603-90 | ecosystem: Environmental > Aquatic > Marine > Intertidal zone >...
GTCTCGTCGTCGGGAAACCAAATTCGGACTGGAAGACACCCATTTCGTTGAGGTACATGTTTATCATGGTCTTTTCCAGCTTGGACAGACCGAGATTTGCGGTTTGAACGCCGTCGCGATTGGTAACGTCTAGGAAATAAATCTTGGCCATCTTTGCCTCCTCGGGTGGATAAACTGAATAAGGATAGCATTATTCTTGCTGGTTATCAAATTTTGGCCCTGTTAGATTGTTTATTGTGTCACCCTGAGCGGGGTTAGATTCTTCGCTTCGCTCAGAATGACAAGAGGGTGTTACTAAACGCTCTTTTAAAGCTTCCTTTGTTTCCGTTCTTTGAATTATACTATCAAGCGATGACAACCAGAGCGATAGAATGGCTTGACGGCAAGCTAAGGATACTGGACCAGAGCAGGCTTCCACAGGAGCAAGTCTTCGCTGACCTGGATAACTATCTCGATGTAGTTCTGGCTATTAAGGAAATGAGGGTTCGTGGGGCACCAGCCATCGGGGTCGCTGCTGCCTATGGCATAGCTCTGGGGGCATCAGGTATTAAAACAGCAAACAAGGATGAATTTCTCGCTCAATTGGATCAGGTCATGCAAGCTTTTGCTGCCTCCAGGCCTACCGCTGTCAACCTTTTTCAAGCTGTCAATAGAATGAAGAAAGCTGCCGGGGGAGATGGAGTTACCGAAATAAAAAACTCGCTTGTCAACGAAGCAAAACGGATTCACCAGGAAGAAATAACCGCGACTAGGCAGCTCAGCCAGCTGGGAGCCGGGCTCGTTGAAGATGGTTTCACCCTGCTTACTCACTGTAACGCCGGTCCTTTAGCCACCGCCGGCTATGGCACTGCCCTGGGTGTAATCAAAGCTGCTAAAGAGCAGGGAAAGAAAGTGAGCGTCTTTGCCACGGAAACGCGCCCCCTGCTCCAGGGAGCCAGGCTCACTGCCTGGGAACTGAGGCAGGAAGGCATCCCTGTAACCTTGATTACCGATTCCATGGCTGGCTATTTTATGCAGCGGAAGAAGATAGACTGTGTCATTGTGGGTGCCGACAGGATTGCTGCCAATGGCGATGTCGCCAATAAAATTGGCACCTATACTCTGGCGGTACTGGCTAAAGAAAATAAAATCCTCTTTTATGTCGCTGCTCCCACCAGCACTATTGACCTTTCCTTGAGCTCAGGAGACAAAATCCCGATTGAAGAGCGAAGCCCTGAGGAAGTAACTCATATCCAGGGAGTAACCATTGCTCCTGAAGGCATAAGGGCAGCCAATCCTGCCTTCGATGTGACTCCCCATAGTTACATAACTGCCATAATCACCGAGAAGGGCATAATAAAAGAACCGTATATAGAGGGGCTGAGTGAACTGAAATGACTACTGACAAAAACAATGAACTTCCGAATATAATCGGGCCAGAATCTCTCGCTCAAGAGGATACTAAACGAAAGCATTGGCAAGAGATAGAACTCTTTACAGAAATCCTCAATGTATTTATTTCTGGTTTTAATCATATGGGGTCTTTTGAGCTAAAAGAGGATAATGAGACTGAGTATATATGGCTTCTTTTAGTTACACGCTGTTTCCACTCAATTAGGTGCTCAATCAATTTAATGTTGAAAGGGTACTACAGCCAAGCAATGTCTTTGTTACGGACTGGAACAGAAGATTGGTTTATTTGTGGTACGTGTGGGGATAACGAGGAGGTTCGAAATTATCTTTTACGGGAAGAAGGAAGCAGACTCACATACTTTGATCTTGCTAAGCAAATGGATGCAATGGATGTGTATGAAAAGGATTATATTTACCAATGTAAATTCACTCACTCATCTAGATTAAGCCTAAGAGTTCTCTATAACCTTGATACAAAAAGTATGAGTATTGCTCCAATATACAATGAAAATTTGTTCTTATTATGTACTGAATCACTAGTTGGAGTATTTTTAAAGAAGGCAGTGTATATGGGGCGTTTTCTAATTTACCTTGATACGAATAAAGCCAAATCTTGGGATAAGGAGAATAGCCAAAGGATTAACGATGCTGTCAGTTGGCTGGACAAGTTGAGAGAAAAGTATGGTAATGACAGTAAAAACGCCAACCACGATTGAAACTTAACCATCTGCTTCCCCTTTTAGGTGTTGCAGTGATAAAATGATATAAGGGAAAAGCCATGTCGGGACATTCTAAGTGGTCGCAGATTAAGCGGCAGAAGGGAGTAACTGATGCCAGGCGCGGGCAGCTATTTACCAAGCTTGCTCGAGAAATCATAGTTGCAGTGCGACAAGGTGGAGCTAATTCAGAAAGTAATTTCCAGTTACGTTTAGCAGTACAAAAAGCCCGTGATAATAACATGCCTTTGGAGAATATTGAGAGAGCCATAAAGCGGGGTAGCGGTGAAGCCGGGGCATCTGCCTTAATTGAGATGAAACTCGAAGGCTATGGGCCAAGCGGGATAGCAGTTTTGGTGGAAGCCTTGACCGATAATCGTAATCGCGCCATTCAGGAGGTGCGCCGTCTCTTCACCCGCCACGGTTGTAATCTTGGTGAGAGTGGTTGTGTCTCCTGGCTCTTTGAGAGTAGAGGGGTGATCACTGTAGAAAGCAATGCCTCAGATGCCGAAGGAATAGCGCTACGAGCTATCGATGCCGGAGCTGAAGATGTTAAGACCGAAAAGGATTATGTAGAAATTTACACGAAACCAGAGGATTTGGAAAAAGTAAGAAAGGTTATTGAAGAGAACGAGCATGTGATTTCAGCGGAACTCTCATTAACGCCTCAAACTACAGTGTTGCTGGAGGACAATAAAGCAGTCCAGGCCCTGAATTTCCTCGACGAGCTAGAAGGATTAGATGATGTCCAGCGTGTTTTCTCCAATATTGATTTTTCTGAGGCTACTTTAGAAAAATTGCGCAGTTGAACCTAACATGTGCATTCTAGGCGTTGACCCTGGCACTATAAATTTAGGCTACGGTGTAGTAGATGGAAAAGAAGAAATGCATATGGTAGATTGCGGAGTAATCAAGCTCCCATCCCGGCTTTCTATGGAGGAAAGACTGCGCTCTCTCTACAGTGAATTAACTAAAATTATCGTTAAGTATAAACCAAGCGAAGTAGCCATTGAAGAGCCCTTTATCGGCCTCAACGTAAGGTCAGCGTTCGCTATTGGAAGAGCACAAGCTATAGCTATCCTGGCAGCAGTCAACCAGGGATTGCCCGTTTACTATTACTCACCGGCCAAAATAAAGCAGCAAATAACCAGCTATGGGCAAAGTGATAAACTGCAGGTTCAGGAAATGGTAAGAGTCCAGCTCGGGCTTACTGAGCTCCCTCAGCCTAACGATGCTGCTGATGCCCTGGCTGTAGCCATGTGCCACATTCAGCAGAGGCTCCTTAGCCAATGGCTAACTGAACATGCACCGAAATGATAGCTACATTAGACGGAATACTGGAATATCGTGGTAACGACTCCGTTATCATTAATGTCGGCGGATTAGGTTTTCGGGTATATGTCTCCGGCTCAACTTTAAGCCAATTAGGAGCTGTTAAAGGCAATGTCTCCCTCTATACCCATCTCCATGTGAGAGAGGATAATATTTCTCTTTACGGTTTTACCTCAAGCGAGGAGTTAGCTCTGTTCAAAAATCTTATTTCTGTCTCAGGAGTAGGCTCTAAGGTGGCTTTAGCCCTGCTCTCTGCCTTGAATCCTGAACAACTCGTCATGGCTATAACCAGCGGTGATATCGACCTTGTCAGTCAAGCGCCTGGCATTGGTAAAAAAATGGCGAGCCGCCTTGTCGTTGAACTCAGGGGAAAATTGGAAAAAGAATGGAAAGAAGTAGCCCTGCCTTTAGCCCCGGAGAATGCCGATGTCATAGCTGCTTTAACTGGCTTGGGTTACTCTTTAACGGAAGCTACCAAAGCTATCTCTAAGCTTCCAAATTCTGAAGGGCTAAACTTAGAAGAGAAGATTAAAATGGCATTGCAACAGATGGCAGGAGGATAGGCTGACCATAGTGGGGCTAGGTAAGAAGGGCAAAGTTGGCTCTTCTTTTGAACTTACTGGGAATGGTATAATGAAGTGTCGTTTTTAGTTTTCCTGCCCGAAAAAGCAACGAAGCAGATTTAGCTGAGATGGCATGTGCTAGTATGACCATAATTTATGAATCGGAGAAGAAACTATGAAGTTTGTGAAATGGTTTGAAGAAATTGGAGCACAGGATGTAGCTTTAGTCGGTGGTAAAAACGCATCTCTGGGTGAAATGGTAGGAAATCTGGCTAAGAAAGGCGTAAATGTACCCTCTGGATTTGCTATTACTGCTGAGGCATATAAGTATGTGGTAGAGAAAGCAGGCATAAGTCAAAAAATCAAAGACACTTTGGCGGGCTTGGATACACACGATATGAAAAATTTGGCGCAGAGGGGCGAAAAGATAAGGAATTTGATAGCACATTCTCCCTGCCCTAAAGAATTAGAGGAAGAGATACGAGTTTGCTATCGAAAGATGGAAGAGAAGTTTGGAAAGAACGTCGATGTTGCTGTGAGAAGCAGTGCTACTGCAGAAGATTTACCTACAGCCTCCTTTGCTGGACAGCAAACGAGTTATTTAAATGTGCAGGGAGAAGACGATCTATTAGACAAGGTCATGGACTGCTTTGCATCTTTATTCACGAACCGAGCGATCTCCTATCGTGTGGATAAAGGATTTGCCCATCTCAGCGTTTACCTCTCGGTTGGGGTGCAGAAGATGGTTCGCTCTGATTTAGCCTGCTCCGGTGTCATGTTTTCCATAGATACAGATTCAGGCTTCAGAGATGTCGTCTACATAACTGCTGCCTATGGACTGGGAGAGAATGTGGTACAAGGAATTGTTAATCCAGACCAGTTTTACGTTTTCAAACCTACTCTAAAGAAAGGGTTTAGACCCATTGTTGAAAAGAAACTGGGGATGAAACAAAAGAAATTAGTCTATAAGGGAGATGGAGCTGGAACGGAGCAAAAAGAAGTCAAAATTGAAGAGCAAAGCAAATTCGTATTGGGTGACGATGAAATTCTAACACTCGCCAAATGGGCTTGTATTATAGAAGAATATTATGGTGTGCCCATGGATATTGAATGGGCAAAGGATGGGAGAACAGGGGAGCTTTTCATAGTCCAGGCCAGGCCAGAGACAGTGCATTCACACGAAGACATGGCTAAACTCAAGACTTACTTGCTTGAAGAAAAGGGAAAATTATTGCTCAAAGGGGAAGCAGTAGGCACAAAAATAGGGCAAGGCGAAGTGCATGTAATAGAAGACAGTGATGAAATCGACAAATTCAGGAGCGGTCAAATTCTGGTAACTGATATGACAGACCCCGACTGGGAACCGATAATGAAGATCGCTAGTGCCATAGTTACAAACAAAGGAGGCCGGACATGCCATGCAGCTATCGTGAGTCGTGAGCTTGGGGTACCCTGTGTAATTAGCACGGGCAAAGGGACGGAGGTATTGAAGAAGATAAAAGAGGTCACGGTAGATTGTTCAGGTGGCGGGGGCAGGATATATGAAGGGAAATTGAAATACCGAGTAGATGAAGTAGAAGTGACCAAGGTTCCCAGACCCGACACCAGGATAATGATGAATTTTGGCATTCCTGATGGTGCGTTTATTCAAAGTCGAATTCCTAATGACGGGGTGGGTTTGGCCAGGGAAGAGTTCATTATCAATTCATACATCGGCATACATCCCATGGCTCTTATAGAATATGATGAGTTGAAGAAAGCGGCGAGTAATGACGAGAAATTGGCGAAGGTAATTGAGGAGATAGATAAGAAGAGCGTGTCATATGAGGATAAAAGGGGATTTTTCGTTGATAACTTGGCAATGGGGATAGCGAAAATAGCGGCGGGGTTTTATCCCAACGAGGTCATCGTTCGGTTTTCTGACTTTAAGACAAATGAGTATGCCAATTTGATTGGGGGGTATCGTTACGAGCCAGAGGAAAATAACCCCATGATAGGTTGGAGAGGGGCGTCTCGCTATTATGATGAGAAGTTTAAGCCTGCCTTTGGTTTAGAATGCGAAGCGATAAAGAAAGTAAGGGATGAGATGGGGTTGACCAATGTGAAGGTGATGGTTCCCTTTTGCCGGACGACGGAAGAAGGGAGACAGGTAATAGGAGCAATGGGAGAGTTTGGCTTAAGGCGAGGGGAAAATGGGTTAGAGGTTTACGTGATGTGCGAAATACCGTCAAATGTGATTTTGGCCGAAAAATTCGCCGACGTGTTTGATGGATTCAGCATAGGGTCGAACGATTTAACGCAACTAACTCTTGGTTTAGATAGGGATTCTGAAGTTGTGGCACACATATTTGATGAAAGAAATGAGGCAGTGAAGAGGCTGGTGAAGCAAGTCATAGATGTGGCACATAATCACAAACCAAGGAGAAAAGTAGGAATATGCGGTCAGGCGCCGAGTGATTTTCCTGAATTTGCCGACTTTTTAGTTGAGTGCGGCATAGATTCGATGTCTTTGAACCCGGATGTGGTGCTGGCTACGAGATTAAATATAGCAAAGGTGGAAAATAGGATAAAATCAGAAGCCAAAAGAAAACGCGCATGAGGACATGGGTGGCTGCTGCGATAAATTAAGGATTTTATCTTGACTTGCTGTATCACAGTGATTCCATGGTTAACAAACCTAATATACGTGAGCGGACAGAGAAGAGAGAAGAAGCCCTTTCCCCTTATGCTGTTAAGAGTAAGTTCAGTCGTGGTCGGCTGAAGTGGGAAGAACCATGCCCCATAAGAACCAGTTTCCAGCGTGACCGTGACCGCATCATCTATTCTAAGGCCTTCCGTCGACTAAAACATAAGACACAGGTTTTTATTGCTCCCCTGGGTGACCATTATGTCACCAGGCTTACTCATACTCTGGAGGTATCCCAAATAGCCAGGACTATAGCTCGAGCGCTAAATCTCAACGAAGACCTCACTGAAGCTATCGCTCTCGGACACGATTTAGGGCATACGCCTTTTGGTCATATAGGCGAAGAGATTTTAAATGAATTGTATGACGGTGGCTTCAGGCATAATGAGCAAAGCTTACGAGTAGTTGATTTGTTGGAAAAGGAGGGACAGGGGCTAAATCTTACCTGGGAAGTGCGAGATGGCATCCTCAATCATTCAAAGGGACAAGCTGAAATCTTAGGAGAGGGATGGGGAGAGGTCAATACTTTGGAGGGCCAAATATGTAAAATAGCCGATATCGTGGCCTATGTTAACCACGATGTCGAAGACGCTATAAGAGCTGGCATTATCTCCCAGAACGATTTGCCCAAGCCGGTAGTAGCAACTCTGGGACATACACATTCACAGCGAATTAATACGCTGGTTTGTGATATCATAGACTGCTCCTGGCCCGTTAGTGGCAATGGCGATTCACCCAAGCCAACTATAGGCATGAGCCCTGAAGTCCTCAGGGCAACTAACATACTCCGCCAGTTTCTATTTGATAAAGTATATTATCCCAGCTTAGCTGGGGAGGAAGTAGTAAGGGCAGGAGAGGTATTGCGTCTGTTATATTCTCATTTCCTGAAGCATGAGGAGGGATTACCTCGAGAATTTGCCTCTTTACCGGATAACAAGGAGCGCAAAGTCATTGATTACATTGCTGGAATGACCGATCAATACGCGCTAAGATTAGCTGAAGAGATATCTCAATGAGCGTAATCACAGAGGTAAAACAGAAATTAGATATAGTAGAGCTTGTCTCTGAGTATGTTACTCTGCAAAAAGCGGGGCGTAACTTCAAAGCCTTATGTCCCTTCCACAGTGAGAAACACCCTTCCTTTTTTGTCTTTCCTGAACAACAAAGCTGGCATTGCTTTGGTGCCTGTGGAACTGGTGGCGATATCTTCTCTTTTATCATGAAAAAGGAGGGCGTTGATTTTGGTCAGGCTCTGCGCATTTTGGCTCAAAGGGGAGGCATAACTTTAAGCCACCTTGAGGCGACAAGCAAGGCTGAGGATGAGAGGAACGAGAGATTATTTCAGATTAATGAGGCAGCTACCGAATACTATCACCATTTACTTTTAAGCACTAAGGCAGGCGAGGCAACGAGGAGCTATCTGGCAAGAAGAAAGGTCAGGCCCGAGACTATCAAAGAGTTCCGTCTCGGTTTCAGTCCTGATGCCTGGGAAACCATTAAGAATTACCTACTGGGCAAAGGTTACACAGAAAACGAGCTAGTAGAGGCTGGTCTAATAATCGAAAAAGAGGAAGGAGGTAGTTACGATCGATTTCGCAACCGGCTTCTGTTTCCTATATGTGATATCCGGGGTCGAGTCACTGGTTTCGGGGCCAGAGTCCTGGATGACTCCCTGCCTAAATATATTAACTCTCCCCAGACATCAATTTTCGATAAGAGCAACAGCTTGTATGGCATTGATAAAGCTAAATCTGCCATTAGAAAGAAAAACTTAGTAATAATCGTGGAAGGCTACATGGATGTTCTCACTGCTCACCAACACGACTGGCAAAATGTAGTTGGCTCAATGGGAACTTCTTTAACTGAGAAGCAGGTAGAAGGCATTAAAAGATTAACAAATAACATAACACTGGCACTCGATGCCGATCTTGCCGGAGAAGAAGCTACCTTGCGAGGCAAAGCGATATTAGCTTACTCCAATGTTGAGGCAAATGTCATTTTATTACCTCCAGGCAAAGACCCGGACGAAGTAGTAAGAGAAGACCCTGTTCTATGGCAGAAGCTAGTGGAACAAGCTATGCCTATTCTAGACTTCGCCTTTCAATCTGTAATAAGCAAAGTCGATATCAATAAAGCCAAAGACAAGTCCCTGGCTGTACAAAAACTTCTGCCCTCAGTTTATGAAATAAAGGATCCTATACAAAAATTCCATTATGTAGAGAAACTAGCTCGGGCACTAAAAATCAAAACGTCGGATATAGAAGTTGCCTTGCAGAAATTAAAGACCGCCAGGGAAAGGCCTCAACTTAGCAAAACAACAGAACAATCTCGCCTTGCTCGCCAGTTCGTATCCAGCCCTATCGAAGAGCACTGCTTGGCACTTCTCCTTCAGTACCCAGAGCTTCGTCCTCTAGCTCGAGAGCTATCACCGGAACACTTCGAATCCACGGAAAATCGGGAAGTTTTTGTCAAATGGCAACATTCTACTGATGTCTCGAGCCTTGAAAGTAAACTTGACATGAGTCTAGTAGAACATTTATACTATTTGGTTAATAAAAATTTCCCGCCAGCCATAGGGGAAAGCGGGCGAACGCGATACCTTGATTTAGCCAGTTGTGTTCTCCGTCTCCAGGAAAAGTTATCCCGGAAATTAGAAACTGAGAAGGAGGCGGCGCTTGAGATTGAGAGGGAAAAGGGTGGTATAAACTCAGAGTTGTCCAAACTAGAGGAGCAAGGAATAAATTCCGGGCAACAACTTCGGGACATCTTTGTTAAAAAAGGGAAAAAACCAGGGGTTCAATGAAGGAAGAAGGCATCAACATGGGTAGTGATGAGGGAGAGGCTGAAGGCTTACTCAGCGATGAGTCCGAAGTTGAGGATGTCAGCACCTCAGCCGAGGAAGGCGAAGAGAAAGAAGAAGGCGAAGAATTCACCGGTGAAGAAACTGAAGAGATCAAGCCTCCTGTACCAATAGGGGAATATGAAGTAATTGACGACTCAGCTCGTATGTATCTTCAAGAAATCGGCAGAGTGCCACTTCTCAATGTCCGTGAAGAGAAGTTACTATGCCGGAAGATAGAGCTGGGCAGAAGCCTGGAACGAATTGAAGACAACCACTTCAGAAAATACAAGAAATTCCCTTCGCCCGTTGACATAGTTATTCACCTAATTTCTCAATTACCCAAGGCATACCAGCTTGTTCAGATTGTCGAAGAATATGTAGGCATTGATCCCTCCAGCAATGTGGTAGAGACGATCAGGAATCCTAAATTTCGCTCCGCCATCGACGATGTTATAGACTCATCGTTAATAGCGGCAACCGCTAAAGGGATAGACAAAGCAACTACTGCGGCCGAAGAAGCCATAGTAAATCTGTCCATAAACAGTCAACTTCTGCCCCCACAGTTGCTAGAGCTCCTGGCTAGAGATAAAACTTCGTGGCAAAAACTAAAGTCTCTCCTGACTGATGATATTTTCCTATCCCAAATCAATGCTCATGGAAGTGAGTTCAGAGCTTACTTTGAACAGGTACAGACCGAAGCAAAAGCAGCAGAAAGGCACCTCACTGAAGCAAACCTACGCTTGGTGGTGAGCATAGCCAAGAAATATATCGGGCATGGCATGCCTCTCCTTGAACTTATCCAGGAGGGAAATATTGGCCTTATCCGAGCTGTGGACAAGTTTCAGTATAGAAAAGGCTACAAGTTCAGCACCTATGCTACCTGGTGGATCAGGCAAGGCATCACCAGGTCTATAGCTGACCAATCCCGTGCCATTCGCATTCCGGTGCACATGGTAGAAACAATTAACAAGCTATTACGCACAATGCGTCAGTTAGTTCAAGAACTTGGCCGCGAACCAAGTTACGAAGAGATTGGCAGCCGCCTAAATATGTCGTCAGAAAGAGTGGAGGAGGTCATGGCCTTGTTTTTTCGTGAGCCAATATCGCTGGATATGCCTATCGGTGAGGATGAAGATAGTCGGTTAGGCGACCTTGTTGAAGATCATGCCAGTTTAGCGCCAACTGAAGCCACTTCACAGCAGCTGCTCAAAGAACAAATAGATAAAGTGCTTGGTGAACTTACCGAGCGCGAAAAAAAGGTTCTGCAGCTTAGATTTGGCCTTAAAGACGGACATGCCCGAACTCTGGAAGAGGTGGGTAAAGAATTCAATGTAACTCGGGAAAGAATACGACAGATCGAAGGCAAGGCTCTACGCAAGTTACGTCATCCCATCCGCAGTCGAAAGCTCAAAGGCTATCTAGACTGATTTCACCTTAAGGGAATGTCAAACATAGTACCCATCTTTTTAGGTAACTTACCCCGTGTTAGTGATTTGGTCAACTTTTGTATCTCACGAAATTGATTAAGAAGTTGGTTGACATCTTTGGATGTGGTGCCGCTTCCTCGAGCAATACGGCTTCGCCGTCTGCCATCAACAATGGCTGGATTATGCCTTTCCTCGCAAGTCATAGACAGGATGATAGCCTCTATCTTCTTTAATCGTTTCTCACCCTCGCCATCTGGCAAATAAGGAGCGAATTTAGAGAACCCCGGTATCATTTCCACCAGTCGTCCTAAAGAACCCATCCTGTGAATTTGATGCATTTGACTGAGGAGGTCCTCAAGGTTAAAATCCCCAGTGCGCATTTTTCTTTCCAAATTCTTGGCCTGTTGCTGGTCAAAGGTCGTCTCAGCTCGCTCGATGAAGGTGAGCATATCTCCCATACCCAAAATACGAGACGCTAAACGGTCGGGATAAAATATCTCCAAGGCATCCATCTTCTCACCTGTGCCCAGGTATTTTATAGGCACTCCGGTAACAAATCTAATAGAAAGAGCAGCTCCACCCCGGGCATCTCCGTCCATCTTCGTCAGGATGAGTCCAGTGAGACCGATTCGGCCGTGGAATTCTTGGGCTACCCTCACGGCATCCTGCCCAATCATAGCATCTACCGTGAGCAATACCTCTGAAGGCTGTACCCGGGATTTGATATCAACCAATTCCTTCATCATGGCTTCGTCAATATGCAGGCGCCCCTGAGTATCTACTATAACCCAGGTCGCTCCCTTTTCCTGAGCTTGCTTTAGAGCATGCTGGCAAATTGTTGTTGATGCTACCCTAGCATCCTCACTATATACAGGGATATCATGTTGCTCACCCAGCAATTTGAGTTGTTCAATAGCAGCAGGTCGGCGAGTATCAGCAGCTACTAATAAAGGATGCTGCCCTAGATGTTTGAACTGAACAGCTAGCTTAACCGCGGTAGTGGTCTTACCTGAGCCCTGCAATCCTACAAGCAAAACAACCGCAGGTGAGTCAGTAACCGGAGCTAGACGGCCAGGCTCTCCACCTAAGATAGCAATTAATTCTTCATTAACAATTTTAATAATCTGCTGGGCTGGTGTCAGGCTGCGCAATACTTCAGAGCCAAGAGCACGCTCTCGCACCCTGGACAGGAATTCCTTGACCACCTTAAAATTTACATCTGCTTCCAGAAGCGCCAACCGTACCTGGCGTAAAGCATCGTCGATGTCCCCTTCACTAAGCTTGCCTTTCTTGCCAAGCTTATCAAATACAGCGGTCAGCTTTTGAGTCAGGACTTCAAGCATATTAACCCTGAAGTATTTTATTCTTAGCTAAATCCCATAGTCAACTCGTTTTGCCATGTCCAGAATTTTTCATCTCAAAACCGAGAATCCTATTGCACTTAACCCAGAATCAGCATACTATATAGGTTTAATGGAATATCTTTGGGCACCATGGCGAATAGAATATATACAAAGAACCCCGGAAAGCGGCTGTATCTTATGCCAGAAACCCCAGGAAAATAACGATGAGGCAAATTTTATCCTTTATCGTGGTCAGCACAATTTTATAATCCTGAACGCCTTCCCCTATAATCCCGGGCATTTAATGGTCGCTCCCTATCGGCATATAGCAAATTTACAGGATTTAAGGGATGCAGAAGCAAAGGAACATTTCGATGTTATCAAGAAAGGCTTAGAACTTCTAAAAGAGGTAATGGAGCCAATGGGCTTCAATATCGGCTTAAATTTGGGCAAAGTTGCTGGAGCTGGGATAGCGGAGCACCTCCACACTCACTTAGTCCCCAGGTGGCAAGGTGACTCTAACTTCATGCCGGTGTTGTCTGATACCAAAGTCATATCGGAAGCCTTGGGTGACACATACCGAAAGCTAAGAGCGAAGTTATAGACTAATTGCCAGCCTGCCAAATTTATTTTGGAAAGCAAGATGGCTGCGCAAACAGTAATTCAAAAATACAAAGGGATTTGTCGTGTATTTTATTATTCTCCTGGGGATTGTCAGCCTGTTTGGGGACGTAACCTACGAAGGGGCTAGGAGCGTTACCGGGCCTTACCTAGCTACATTGGGGGCGAGTTTTAGTACTGTCGGTTTGGTAGCGGGCATTGGCGAATTCGCGGGCTATGCTCTGCGCCTGGCCTCTGGCTATCTTGCCGATCGCACTAAGGCATATTGGTTTTTGACCTTTATTGGCTATGGACTGCTCCTTTCCATTCCCTTGCTGGCATTCGCTGGCTATTGGCAACTTGCTGCCGTGCTTATCATTTTGGAACGAATGGGGAAGGCAATAAGAAATCCGGCAAGGGATACCATGCTTTCTTATGCCACAAAAAAGGTGGGGAGAGGCTGGGGGTTTGCTGTTCACGAGGCGTTGGACCAGATTGGCGCCATCATCGGTCCTATCATCTTTTCCCTTGTTTTGCTTTTCCATGGTAGCTATCACGAGGGCTTTACCGTCCTATGGATACCTGCTTTGCTAACCCTGAGTGTTCTGGCTCTGGCCAGGAAAAAGTTTCCTGCACCACAGAAACTTGAAACTCCAAAAGAAGTAAACAGGCAATACATCCAGACTAAACTCCCCAGGGTTTTCTGGCTATATACTGCATTTACTCTGCTTTCCGTGGCCGGATTTGCCAATTTCCAGTTAATTTCCGACCATCTCCATGTCCAAGGTATCGTCACGGATGCTCAAATTCCCATAATTTACGCCATGGCTATGGGCGTGGATGCCCTGGCAGCTCTTCTCATAGGCAGAACATACGATAGAATTGGGCTTATATCGCTATTGGCAGTCCCTTTGTTAACCTTGCCTATTCCCTTCCTGGCCTTTTCCCACAGCTACAATCTGGTGCTAATTGGCATGGCATTATGGGGTATGGTCATGGGAATTCAGGAAACGATTATGCGCGCTGCCATCGCTGATTTAACACCTATAGAGCGACGGGGATTTGCCTATGGAGTCTTCTATACGATGTACGGAGCCGGCTGGCTTCTGGGTGGTGCCCTCATGGGGCTACTCTATGAGATTTCTATCAACTATCTAATCCTGTTTGCCGTGGTCATGGAGCTAATCTCAATTCCGCTACTCTTCATGGTTAAAAGAGCAGCCTAGCCCTTTCCCAGAGTAAAAACTGGAAGGAAGTCTCCGGAATCTGAGCAGGATTTAAGAAGCGGGGTTATTGACAGCTTAGCTTCAGGTAGCTTGAGGATAGGAACCAAGTATCTTGACGAATGCAGCCTCTCCCTGTAACTCTCTTATAGCTTCCTGGTAAACTTTGCCATCTAAGTGACCTTCGAAATCAGCATAAAAAACATATTCCCAGGGCTTAGCTCGGCTTGGTCTCGACTCCAGTTTTGTTAAATTTATATTCCTGGTGGCGAAGATACCTAAGCTTCTGTATAGAGCTCCAGGCTCATGTTTAGTGGCGAAAACGAGAGATGTCTTATTTCTCTGCGCAGGTTTAGCTTTCTGCTTTGAGATAGCCACGAATTTAGTGTAGTTGTTGACATTCGTCTCAATTTCCGGTGCCAGAATCTCCAGCCCATAAATATCGGCAGCTCTCTTGCTAGCTATAGCAGCACAGTTCTTTAATTTTTTCTCTTTTATCATTTTGGCACTGCCCGCGGTATCATAGATAGACATAATTTCGACATTCAGTTTGCTTAAAAATTCCGCACATTGAGCCAAGGCTTGGGGATGGGAGTAAATCGTTGTTATATCAGTCAATTTTTCCCCCGGCAAAGCCATCAAGCAATGACTTACTTTGAGAATAACTTCCGCGAATATGTTAAGAGGATACGCCAATAACAAATCGTAGGTCTCGTTGATACTGCCGGCTTGAGAGTTCTCCACGGGGACTACCCCAAACTCAACCTTATCCTGCGACACAAGTTCAAAAACCTCTTTCAGCCGGATACACGGTAAAAAATCAATATTCTTGCCAAAAAGCTTTGCCGCAGCGTCTTCGCTGAAAGCACCTCTTTCTCCTTGGAAAGCAACCTTGACCATAAATCTATTGCAAAGTATAGCCTAAACCTCCTTTGAACTTCTACTGTGGCTTGATTAGCCTTTCCAGAAGCGAGGAGAAAATATCATAATAACTGTAAACAATTCTAACCGCCCCAGCCACATGCAGATAATCAAAATGAACTTGGCTGCGCCAGGAAGCCCGGCATAATTGAAACCGGGACCCACTCCACCTAAACCAGGCCCCACATTCCCTAAGGTAGCAGCTACTGCTGAAATTGATGTCTCTAGATTAAGCCCCAGGAAACAAAGTACTAGTGAAGCTGTAATAGCAACAAGAATATAGAGAAATAGGAAAGAGATTATATCCCGGATTATTCCCTCCTGCAGGGGTTTTTGGTTAAGTTTCACTGGAATCACAGCTTTCGGGGAAATGGCCTTCCTCATCATTACCCTCGTATGTTTTATCAGGGTTAAAACCCGCACTACTTTTATGCCTCCTCCAGTAGAGCCGCCACAGGCTCCGATGAACATCAAGGCCAGAAGCACTATTCTGGCGCCAGATTGCCAGGAGCCGAAATCAGCGGTAACGAAGCCCGTGGTAGTCATGATTGAGATTGCTTGAAACATTCCTTCCCTATATGAGTTCAAGCCTTGCGCAAGTATTAATAGAGAGGTAGCGACAGCCAGAATAATCAAGTAAAGTCTGAATTCCTCTCCTTTAATTGCTTTCCAGTTTCCCCGCAAAAACTGGTAGTGCAGTATGAAGCTCATGCCTGCCAAGAACATAAAGGCCATGATTATGTATTCTGCCAGGGGATTACCGTAGGCCCCAATACTTGCCGTGGTGGGGGTAAATCCGCCAGTAGGTATAGTTGCGAAGGAGATGCAAATCGAATCAAAGAGCTCCAGCCTGGCCAGAAAATGAAGGAGCGCTATCTGAGCGACAGTCAAACCCACGTAAATTGTCCAGAGAAGCCTTGCTGTAGTTCTGAATCTGGGACGCAGCCTTTCGGGTAATGGTCCGGGAAACTCCCGGTCAAAGAGCTGAGAGCCTCCTACCCCCAGTCTGGGCAAGATAGAAATAAAGATAAGAACCACTCCCATCCCACCCAACCATTGAGTAAGGCTACGCCATAAGAGAGCGCTCTTGGGTAAATCCTCTACCACATTGAGTATGGTAGCCCCGGTGGTAGTGAAGCCTGACATGGTCTCGAAAAAGGCATCGAGAAAACCCAACCCCAGAAATACGTAAGGAAGTGTGCCGAGGAGGGGGATGAGAAGCCAGGTGAAAGCCACTATGGTAAAACCATCGCCACGCTCTATTTCCTTGGTGGTCCTAAAACCAAATTCGAGAAGCAGTCCGATAGCTAAAGTGGCTAATAGCGAATATAAGAAAATCCGCCAATCCTCGCCATAGTAAAGAGCGATTACCAGAGGAACGATATAGGCTAAGGCGAAGTATTTTAGAAACGAGCCAATGATGTGTAGGGTTAATCTTACCCTTTGGCGAACCATCTATTCATGAATTCGGTCCCCTTTTTGGCAGATTCCCTGGTCACGATGAGAGTCAGCCAATCTTTAGGCTTTATCTCACTGTCCGCAAGCAGATATTTCCCTCCTCTTTGCACCACGAGGACCCTTACCCCATTTGGGGTTGCTAGTTTAGAAACCCATTGCCCGACACATTTCATACCCTCCTCAATCTCTATTTCGAAGATATCTGCGCCTTCGAGAGAGAGGGAGTCCTTTACATAAGGGTGTGAAATCATGCGATAGATGTGCTTGGCTGCGACTATGTCTGGGTTAACTTGCAAATTAATCCCAGCTTGTCTGAAGGTTTCTGTATGCTCTGAATCGTCTACGAGAGAAATTACCGTTTTTGTCCCAATTTCCTTGGCTACCATGCAAAGCATTAAATTTTCCGAGTCATCGCCAGCTGCAGCGACAAAGGCATGGGCATTTCTGACTCGCGCCTCTTCGAGGGTAGACTTCTGGCCAGCATCTCCTGTGATCACCATTATGTCAGAACCCTCTGCTATTTCAGCGCATTTCGCAGAATCCCGCTCTATAACCAGTACTTCATTCCCTTCTTTAACAAGGAGTTCCGCCAAATTCTTCCCTATATCGCTTAAGCCTGCTATTACGATATACATTATTTCTCTTTAATACTTAGTTAACTTTGCCATACTTCCAATGAATCAACAAACTACTGCTGAAAGGGGGAGTTGTGGATGGGGTTAAATAAACTTGAAGTTTGATTTAGAATACCAGACACTCTCCATTCATATTACTTCACTATCCCACTGCTGTTAAGCATCCAGCGATTTTACTCCCCCCCAACATGCTTGTCAAGTGCTGAGTTTACACAGTGGCAATTCCTCTTTTTAACTCTTTTAGCCAGGTCAGTGATTTAAGCTCCCGCTGCAAAATATATCTTATATACTCGTGCAATACCTGCTCTAACTCCGAGGACAATTCCGCTTTTATTCTGACACGCCTAGCAGTGGCATAATCACAGCTTTGCCATAAGCGAAGAACCTTCAAAGCTCCCACCGAAAGGGCAAGGGAGGGTTTTAATGAAGTTGCTTTAATTTGCTCGTAACGGTGATTCTCCTCGTAGTTACAATGAGGACATAAGAGCCCACCCTTGCTAGGACTGAAGAAATTAACTACTGGCTTGAGGGGCGAATCACAGCTAACACACCTGTGCAGCTGGGGACGGTAGCCAAGGTAGTGAAGAAGATGTAGCTCAAAATAACGCAATACAGCCTCGTTGCTGTCCGGCTCGCTCAACTGCTTTAAGATATCAAGCAGTAAATCAAACAAAGGGCGATTCTCACCGCCCTCAACAGTAAATGAATCAATGAGCTCTAAGATGTAAAGGCCACAAGCCATGCGCCATAAATCACTTTTTAAAGCTAGGAAACCATTTATTGTTTGGCTTTGGGTAATAATATCAAGATTACGCCCTTTAGCTAGCAACATCAAGCTATGTGTCAATGGTTCTACATTGCCACCCAATTTGCTCTTGGGGCGACAAGCTCCCTTAGCTACCGCCCTTAACTTGCCAAATTCCGGGGTATAAATAGTGACAATCTTGTCGGATTCGCCCAGCTTAGTTTGTTTTAAGATGATGCCTTGTGTTTGATAATTCCGAGATGTACTCACCTTAAGTCCCAGGCTCTAAATAATAAATCTTAAACAGATCCGGATATCTAACTTAAAGTTCGAAACCTTTATTGTGAGGCGTTTGGATTTTGGCAAGTATAATAAGGTTTCTCTCTATTGCTGCCACTTTTCCTGTTGGTATTATACTCTCGCCAGCCCGGCAACTGTAGTCAAGAGCATCTCTACCCGAGTCTTCGCTTAAGACTTTTTGGACTGCTTCTCGGTGTGGTTTAATACTAAATTGATGGCGTTGGCAGCAGTAGCAAAAGAGTAGTACACAGGCAACCCGGACGAAATAGCACTACGAATAGCAGCCAGAATGGCCTCAGCCTCTTCGGGCATAATGCTGGGTTCAATCACCATGGCCACTGGCTTGGGGAAAAGCCCCTGTTTCATGGGAAACTTGCTCATTAACAAAGTTTTTAGCTGGGTTTCTGAAATCCGAGACGTTGTGAATTGACCTGTCCTGATAAACATAACCAGGAAATCAATTCCTTCCCACCCTGATAATATACCGAAGGTTTTGATTACGCCCTCAGTGTTCATCATGGCCTGCGAATAATCCACGGGATTTCGCAGGATATTGCCTGCGATGGGAGTAAACTCTCGTATTTGGCCAACGATCTCGGGGGGGATTGGAGGGACTCTTAGCCCTTTGCTTTCAAACTCATCGGCGATTAGGACGCTGGCTCCCCCTCCTGCACCGAATAACAATGCATTTCTGCCTCTGGGGAGCGGCAAGAAGAGAAGTGTGACCAATACATCGATCATTTCTTCGATGCTGCTGACACTAATGATTCCCAGCTGCTTGCAGAGGGCATCCCAAGTGGCCCGGCTTCCAGCGAGTGACGCAGTATGACCGGCGACTGCTCGAGCGCCTCCCTCGGTAGTTCCACCCTTGAGCAATATCACTGTCTTTTCCTTTGTTGCCTTCTGCAGAGCCCTGCGGAATCGTTTCCCGTCCTTAATTCCCTCGATGTAAAGGGCTATTATTTTGGTATCTGTATCATTAGCAAGATATTCGAGCAAATCGTTTTCATTGATGTCACATGCGTTTCCGTAGCTTATGACCTTGCTGAAGCGAACGCCTCGCAATGCTGCTTGCCTGACCAGATAGATGGAATTGCCACCACTTTGACTAATGACTCCTACCGGGCCGCTTTCTTCGGGAAAAGCCGGACTGTAGGATAGCCGTGATTTGGGGCAGTAGATGCCCATACAGTTAGGGCCGATAATCCTGATTCCCTTCCTGCGGGCGACTTCCACCAGTTCAGATTCCAGCTTTATTCTCTTTTCCTCGCCGGTCTCACTAAAGCCCGCTGTACAGAAGTGAATTGCCCGTACCCCTTTTTCGGCACATTCTTCCACAAGCCTGGGAGCAATTTGGGCATTAACCAGGCCGATTACGTAGTCGATATTGCCAGGGACATCTTTGAGGCTGGTATAAATCTTGTGACCTTTGATCTCCCCTCCCTTGGGATTAACGAGATAGAGGGGGCGGTCGAATCCAATTTCGATAAGGCCTTCCAGGAAGGTGAGCGTCCAGTGCCAAGTCGTGGCAGTTGTGATGCCGACAAGGGCGATCGAATTAGGGTGGAAGAGGAAGTCCAGGTTATGCTGATGCTTATCCTTCATGCTCTTTATTCAGTAATACTTCGTTAGCCCAGGTGGGTGGTGAGACAAGTTCACGGTAAAGAGGTTGCATGGCTGTAATAACCTGCGACTGACAACTCTTAATATCAACCTTCTTGAGATTGCCATGCTACTTGATGTTATGTGCGTGAAGAGGCATGGCTACCTCCGCCGAAGTATAGCAAAGAGTTTATGGGTTGTAAATGTTGCTTTGAGCTTGGAGGTTTCTAATATGTGAGCTACTCGGCAGCTTTTCCAAAAAGTGTATTCGATAGGCTAATTTGATAGGCTGATAGAGATATGGTAAATTATCTAGATTTGGGAAAAACCAAATAATTGCATAATGCTTTTGCTACAACTTAATCGGAACCCGGTCTAGAAATTTCTCAATTCACATCGTAATTAAGGGGCTTGTATTGAAAGCTGAGAAACCAGGAAAACTCGAGTATATTTTCAACCCGAGAACGGTAGCTGTAATAGGAGCTTCCGACAGCGATGGTTTCTCACAAGCTTTAATGGGCACAAAACTCAGAGACAGTCTGTTCTTGGTTAATCCTAAGTATAAGGAACTCCACGGTAAAAGATGCTACGCCAGCATCTTAGATATAGAAGGGGGGGTTGACTATGTTGTCATAGCAGTGCCGGCATTACTCGTCCCGAGAGTATTGGTCGAATGTATAGAAAAAGGCGTAAAGGCGGTCCATGTCTTTACAGCTGGTTTCAGTGAAACTGGAGTAGAAGAAAGGAAAGTTTTAGAGGATGAGGTGCAGAAGATAGCCAGAGGTAAAGTTAGCTTAATTGGTCCTAACTGCATGGGAATATGTTGCCCTAAGTCTGGCTTAGCTTTTGTTCCAGGGGTCTTAACCGAGGAAGGCCCGGTTGGGGTGATTTCACAAAGTGGTACCTTCGCCGAGCAATTTTTGTCCATCGGGGAGCTAAGGAATGTAAAGTTCAGTAAAGTTGTCAGCTACGGGAATGCCATAGACCTTGACTGTCCTGACTTCTTGGAATACCTGGCGCATGATTCTGAAACCGAGGTTATAGCTTTGTATATGGAGGGGACAAAAAACGGTAAGCGTCTCAAAGCAGCGATAACCGAGGCTGCAAAACTAAAGCCGGTACTGGCACTCAAAGGCGGAGTAACCGAGCACGGCCGCCGGGCAGCATCTTCTCACACAGGCTCATTAGCTGGTTCGCCAGAAATCTGGAATTCACTTTTCAGACAGGCTGGGGTAATCCAGGTGGAGGACTTCGACGAGCTGCTCGACACCACCTTGGCATTGTCCTGTGTGCCACTCCCTTCAGGGAAAGGTACCGCCATTATTACCAACTCCGGTGGTTTTAGCGTGCTTGAAACTGACTTGTGCATAAAAGCAGGACTGGAAGTCCCTCAATTTACGAAGGAAACAATAGCTGAGTTGCGCGAAATGGTTCCGCTAGCAGGAACAAGCATAAATAATCCCCTGGACGCTTGGCCAATATTTTATAGCACGCCTGGAACAACAGGGACACTTGCAGATGCTATTAAAACCTTATCTCACGATAAGAATATTAATTCAATAGTGTTGCATTTTGACGAAGTGCGTTACCTGCGGCACGTGTTGGGAGAAGAATTTGAAAACTTCCTGAAGGAACTTGTTGAGCTTATGGTTCAAGGGTGTAGATATGCCCGAGATGAAATGGGCAAGACCGTAATGATTTGCGTTTCACTTGATGCCTATTCGGAAGATGAAGAGGATAGAAGGTATCACTTGCTGGCTAAGAAGGCTTTTGAAAGCGAGCAATTCCCTGTATATCCCGCGCTTGGCGCTGCAATTAAGGCGCTATCCAACTTGTACAGGTACAATACTCAATATCGCAACTCGTAGACTCTGCCAACGCCACCAATCGCCAGCCTTGCCAGATAGAGTATCCGAACCTCAAATTTCCTGAGTCGCCAGACAATATCAAACGTAGACTAGCAAAAACTCCGCCCCCCACAGATGGGGGCTAGTAAGCTACTTTTGTAGGATGGGACTTCAGGCCAGTCCCATTTTCTGGGCTACTATCTCCCTATGGAAGTCAGTGCCGCCAAAAGCAGTATCTGCGGCCTTGCTTCTACGGTAGTAAAAGGGTATGTCGTGGTCAGCACTGGTAGCGATTGCCCCGTGTAGTCTCACTGCCCACTTGGCAGTATCCATGTAGACCTCGTTGACATATGCCTTTGCCATAGAGGCTTCTTTGGCGCAGGGAAGTCCCTCCGACTCCATCCAGGCTGCCTCATAAATCAGATAACGGCTGGTCTCCATCGCTGTCCACATGTCAGCTATCTTGTGTTGAACGGCTTGGAAAGCGCCTATAGGCCTGTCATATTGAACCCTTTCTTTGGAATAAGCCACGGTCATTTCTACGCAAGTCTCTATGGCACCTAGGGATTCGGCACACTTTGCGATGGCACCTTTACGCAACATCATTTCCACAATGGGCCATCCTTCATCTATCTTACCAAGTATATTTTTCTTGGGCACACTGACGTCCTTAAAACGCACTTCGCATAGCTTATCTGCGGCAGTGGTAGGCATCACCTCACAGCTTATCCCCGGAGTTTTGGAGTCGACAATAAAAAGGGTGGTTCCTTTCTCGGACGTGGTGCCATCCTTTGTCCTTGTGACGCAGATGATGTGGTTGGCAACATGGGCCATTTCCACGAAGAGCTTTGTACCGTTTATTACGAAGTCGTCTCCTTTTGGTGTTGCCTTAACGGAGATTCCAGAAGCATCGAAGACGCCGTCGCCTTCGAGGAGAGCCGTGGTAAGAATTAGTTCACCTTGGGCTATCTTGGGAAGCAATTCCTTCTTTTGCTCTTCAGTTCCCGCCTCGAGTATGGAGAAAGTGCTAGTTATGGTGGCTATTAATGGTCCAGGAAGAATATTTCTGCCTATCTCCTCAAGGAGAACAACAAGGTCCTGGAAGGTATAACCCATACCGCCGTATTCTTCAGGTATGATGAGGCCCATCCAACCCAGCTCAGCCATCTTCTTCCAGACCTCGGGAGAGTACCCTTCCTCGCTTTGTTCGAGTTTCCTTACCAGAGTCTTGGGACATTCTGTAGTAAGAAAATCCCGTGCCATTTTCTTCAATATTTCTTGTGTTTCAGTAAATCTAAGGTCCATGATTCCTCCTTATCGAAGTTTGGTTTATCTTATCCTGGGTAAGCCGAGGCCGTACCAGGCAATGATATTCCTTTGAATCTCATTTGTTCCCATGGATACGGTGGTTACGAAGTGGTCGTGGAACAGCTTCTCCCATAGCCCATCTAAAGGAGCCCATCGGGAAGTCTTGACTTGGCCATAGGGACCTAAAATGTCCGTAGCCACAAAAGCCAAACGCTCGCCCAGTTCGCTGAAGAATATTTTACCCGCTGCGGCATCCATCAGGGACATTTCGTTTCTGTTTTGTAAATCGGCGACACGGTATGCCAGGGCGCGGGCTGCCTCTAATTCGCAGGCAAGCTCAGCCAGCCGGTTACGGATAAGCGGGTCCTTGGCCAGTGGCTGCCCATGCCGTTTGGTTTCATTGCAGAATTTCACCAGTTCTTCTAGCGCACGAATATAGCTCATGATTATGTCTATACCAGATCTCTCGAAACCAGCCAGAAGGTTTACAACAGCCCAGCCTTCGTGTTCCTGGCCGACAATATTTTTGGCTGGCACGTGAACGTCGTCAAAATAGACCTCGCAATAAGGAGCATGGCCATCCAGGTAGGGAATTGGCCTTATCGTGATCCCCGGCGTCTTCATATCGAGTAGAATGAAGGTCATGTTGTGATGTTTTCGAGCCTCCGGGTCTGTCTTGAATACACCAAAGCCCCAGTCAGCTTTGTGAGCCGCTGTGTTCCAGGTTTT
>Ga0307437_1000757_pt1 | contig 23654 bp, 26 predicted proteins | sample SalMarWE160390MG_FD_202146 | JGI IMG/M metagenome (GOLD analysis project Ga0307437, IMG submission 202146) | Salt marsh sediment microbial communities from the Plum Island Ecosystem LTER, Massachusetts, United States - WE1603-90 | ecosystem: Environmental > Aquatic > Marine > Intertidal zone >...
GACTAAAACGTAAAACGTGAAACGTAATTACGCCTTACGTTTTACGCTTTACGCATTACGGGAGAATCATGGGCTTTGTCTTAGACGGCCTCGACACCGAGGCCTACGACCGCGAATACAGCGACCGGGAGTTGCTGAGCCGGATCATTAGTTATTTCCGGCCGCACACTCGGCAGATGATCCTGGTGGCCGCCATGATCACGCTGAACTCGGTGGCCGGGACGGGCAGCCCTATCCTCATCTCCAAGGCCATTGACATCATGGCGGAAAACCCATCGGTCGAGGCCATGCTGCTCCTGGCGGGAGGTGTGCTTGTGCTGGGTGTGGCCGCCTGGATATTCAACTACGTGCGGCAACTGTTCTCCGCCCGGGTGGTGGGGGACGTGGTGCTCCAGTTGCGGGAGGACGTTTTTGACGCCACCGTCGGGCACGACCTCTCCTTTTTCGACGAGCATCCGTCTGGCAAGATCGTCAGCCGCGTCACGTCCGACACGCAGGACTTTTCCGCCGTCGTCACCCTGGTCATGGACCTGCTCAGCCAGGTGTTGCTGGTCCTCATCCTATCCATCTGGCTGTTCAGAATCAACGTCTTGTTGACCCTGTTGCTGCTGGGAATGGCGCCCATTGCAGCCGCCATCGCCCTCAGCTTCCGGCGGGTGGCGCGGACGGTCACCCAACGCGCCCGCCGGGTCACGGCCAAGATCAATGCCCAGATTCAGGAGTCGGTCAGCGGCATCATGGTGGCCAAGAGTTTCCGGCAGGAACACGCCGTTTACGCCAGCTTCGAAGCCAACAACCAGCAGGCCTACCAGGTGGGGGTGCGACGCGGCCTGACGCTCAACACCATCTTCCCGGTCATGGGCCTTGCCTCCGGCCTGGGAGTGGCTACGCTGATCTACGCCGGCGGGCTGACGACCCGCAGCGGAACGGTCAGCCCTGGCGATTGGTACCTGTTCATGCAGGCGGTGGGCTTTTTCTGGTATCCGCTGCTGAGCATCTCCTCGTTCTGGAGCCAGTTCCAGGATGGGCTGTCCGCTGCGGAGCGAGTGTTTGCGCTGATTGACGCCGAGCCCAAGGTGATCCAGGCAGCGTCCGAAGCGGTGGCAAAACTGGACGGACGGATAACGTTCCGTGATCTCACCTTCACTTACACTGGCGAGGAGGTTGTGCTGTCCGACTTCACCCTGGACATCAAACCCCAGGAGACCCTGGCGCTGGTGGGCCACACCGGCGCTGGCAAGAGCAGTCTGGCGCGGCTGATGACGCGCTTTTACGAGTTCCAGGAGGGAGAGCTTTTGATTGATGATCGAGACATCCGCCGCCTGCACCTGGGCCAGTATCGCCAGCACATCGGCCTGGTGCCGCAAGAGCCGTTTCTCTTCTCCGGCACCGTGCGGGACAACATCCGCTACGGCAGGCCCGAAGCGAGCGACACGGCGGTGCATGAAGCGGCCATGCACATCGGCAACGGCGACTGGCTGGCCGACCTGCCGTCCGGCCTCGACACCGACGTGGGCGAGCGCGGAGCCAACCTCTCGATGGGGCAGCGGCAACTGGTGGCCCTGGCGCGCGTGCTGCTCAAAGACCCCGCCATCTTCATCCTGGACGAAGCCACCGCCAGCGTGGACCCGTTTACCGAGACCCAGATTCAAGAGGGGCTGGAGACTATCATGCGCGACCGCACGGCCATCGTCATCGCCCACCGCCTGTCCACCGTCAAGCACGCCGACCGCATCATCGTCATGGATCATGGCCGCATCATCGAAGAAGGCACCCACGACCAGTTGATGGCCCAGGGCGGCCACTACGCTGAGCTGTACAACACCTATTTCCGGCACCAATCGTTGGAGTACATTGAGAGCTTTGTCGGTTGACCTATGGTTCACGGGAAGGAGGGAGCACGGAATGAATACGAAAAGCCATGAAAACGATCGCCGTCAGAGACCTTTTCCACGCTTTCGCCAAGAAGACGAAGAAGACCCCGAGACGAGAGATCGCCATGGCCGAGAAGCGGATGGACGACTTTCTGAGGAGGCACGGGCCATGAGGACGCTGGACGATCTGAAGTCGCAACTGAGGCAGAACCCGGAGTTTGTCAGGGAATACGAGGCCCTGGAGCCGGAGTACCAGGTGGCGCGGGCCGTGCTGGGCTTGCGCCTGCAGCGGGGGTTTTCCCAGGCGGAGCTGGCGGAGAGGGCAGGAACGAAGCAGGCCAGCGTCTCCCGCGTGGAGCGGGCGGAGACCGTGCCCTCGCTGACCCTACTGAAGAAGCTGGCTGCTGCCCTGGACACACGGGTGGAGATCCGCCTGGTGCCCAGGGATTAAGCTTAGAAAAGAATAAGCGCCTCGGCTATCGAGGAGCCAGAGGCGCGGCCAAGCCGAGTGGATTGGCCTGGCAGGTAACAGTATACCTGAGAAGCAACAGCCTCAACTGATACTACAGGAGGCAAGCCATGTCTTTGATCGGCGTGCGTGAATTGCGAGAGCAAACCAGCGAAGTGATCCGGCGAGTGCGCCAAGACCGCGCTGAGTATGTGGTGACCTACCAGGGCCGACCGGTGGCCGTTATTTTGCCCCTGGATGCCGGGCGGGCGGAGAAAGAGATGGTTCAAGCCAGCAAGAAAGCCGTGCTTGACGGCTGGGAGCGTTACGAACGCCTGGCCGAGGAACTCCGCCGCGCCTGGCCGGCCGACCTTTCGACCCAGGACGTGATAGACTCGATTCGGCGCTGAGGGTGAGACAATGTACATCATACTTAGACGACGAGCCTGTCCGCTTGGCTTTGTCGGTTGATCTATGACTTACGGAGCGAGAAAGCCACCTGCGTGAACCGCGCAAGTGGCTTTTTGCTTTTGCCAAACGAGGTGAAATCTGCTATACTTTGGGCTACTACGGCCTGGCACTGGCGGGCGGGGGTACGCTGGCGCTGGCGTGGTGGAGGGCGAAAAAGGGGGCGAGATGACACCAGAACAGGTAGACAAACTCATAGACTTCGGCCAGATGGCGCTTGAACAGGGCTGGTATGACAAGGCACGCGGATACTTTGAGCAAGCGCTGGCCTTGGATGCTTCCAACCGAGAGGCCATGAAGGGGCTGGCGCGGGTTAATGAGATATTGGGCCGCAAGGAGGCTACGGCTGTTGAGCCGATACAGGGCGAGCCAGTCAAACCACCGCGCAAGGTTGAACGGAAACGAAGCTTTCCAGGAAAGAGCACGGAAAAGCATATGTCGGATCCCGAATTACGGGCAGAGGGAATCGGCGGCCAAATAGAGCTCTACCGCGACAAAGTCCGTATTTGCAGAAAGGGAGTTCTCGCACAGATGAGTCTAAAGGGCGACAAGGACATAATAATCTCCACGATTAGTTCAATCCAATTCAAAAAAGCGGGGCTGTTCTCAGGTGGTGGTTTCATACAGTTCTCGTTCATGGGTGGTCAAGAAGCTAAAGGAGGAATCTTGCAGGCCGCGGGAGACGAAAACACTGTCATGTTTACCACGCAGCAACAGCCTGATTTTGAACATATCAAAGCAGAAATTGAAAAACGCATACAGGCTAAGAGTGTCCCTTCGACGCCTTCCTCAGATGCCGATGAAATCGCTAAACTAGCGGATTTGCGAGACAAAGGAATCCTCACAGAGGAGGAGTTTCAACAGAAAAAGAAACAGATCCTGGGATTGTGAGCTGACGGCCGTGCTGGCGTGTAGGGTGAGACAAGGTGAAGGCTTTCGTGAAAGCGACCAAGAAAAAGAGAAGCCTAGGCAACCGTCTAAAGCGCTACAACATTAAGAAGGCACAATTCGATAGCCGCAAAGCAGAACTATCCAAGCGGTTCGGCCAAGAACCTAGCGACACCGATGTCATTTGGGGAGTACTCAATGACCGCACTGTAGAAATCGCTCGTAAAGGTCGCCTGACAGATCAGGATCTACACGACCTGAAAATGAATTGCCGCTTAAAGGCTCTTCTTTTGCACGATGAAGGCGAGGATCCCCATGAATTGCTTCGAGAAGCGGCCAAATGGGAATTGATGCGACTCCAACAAACACCCTGGATAACAGGCGTGAAAATCTTTACTTGTAAGAATGCTTGCTCTGCATGTCAAAAGCAAAGAGGAAAGGTTTTCACGATAGCGGCAGCCCTTAAGAAGATGCCTATACCGCACAAGAAGTGCGTTTTTGAACACAATGGCAAAAGGGGTTGGTGTAGGTGTTTTTATACAGCCGTGCTGACAGATACAGATGAGGTTGTAAAACAAATCCGTGGGCGGCTTTGGGGCAAGTAGCGCCGCCCGCCCCGCCGACTTGCTGAGCGAGATGGAAGCTGGCGATTAGGCGTCGGCTGCGACCGTACGGCCATCGTCATCGCTCACCGGCTGTCCACCGTCAAGCACGCCGACCGGATCATCCGGAGTGGAAAAGCCACCTGCGTGAACTGAACAGGTGGCTTTTGGGGGGCGTTGCCAAAAGAGCTGAAGTATGGTATAGTATCAGTACTTGGGAATTTCGGCTTTCGGTTCGCTAGTTGGCAGCGCAAAAGCTTTCCCGAATCCCTTTTGGGCTCTATGCGAGTCGCTTGAACAGGTTCTGTAACTCACAACTGCAATAAGTGGGACGAAAACCGCGCTCTGTAAGCCAAGATCGCATCCATAGATCGCTCACAGAGAGCGCCAGAGCTTAATTGGGTGATCAGGACGGCTGGTCAGGGCCTTTCTATAGACTGTGAAGTGCTCTTTACGAACACTTTTCCCAAGTACTGAGTATGTTTAGCAATCGAACAGAAAAGGGATTACAGGGTATCTCTGGTAATCCCAATACCTACTCCTGAACGGCCCGGGAGCAAGGCCTGGGGATATGATAGCACAGAAGCTTTAGAGCTCTACGCAATCTCAGCCACAGTGAGAAAGGAGGCAGACTATGAAAAACACAGTTTCTTTGCTAGCAGCTATAGGGATGATCTTGCTACTGTTATCTCTGTTCGCTTCCAGCCCAACGGTCGTTCATTCAGTCTTGCAGGTCACGATCACACCCACGGTTTTCAACTACCTGCCTTTCGTAGCCAAGAACTGGACACAACCTCCCACACCGACAACGACTAACACGCCCACGGTGACCCTTACGCCGACGGCCACCAACACGCCAACTAACACGCCCACGCCGACTAACACACCTGCCAACACTCCCACACCGACCAGTACGCCCACATCCACCTCGACACCAACCAACACGCCAACCAATACGACTACACCCACGCCGACTAACACGCCCACGATCACATCCACGCCGACCAATACGCCTACGCCGACACCAACCATTGTTCCAGTCGAGGTTCTACCCAATCACTCCTATTACGTAACCGACTATGGCTCCATGTGGATTGTTGGCGAAGTCCAAAACAACACCGCTGACTACTTGCGTTTTGTCAAAATCACCGCCAATGTCTTCGCCGGAGACGGACAAATTCTCGACGTCAGTTACGGTTACATCAATCTGGACAACCTCCCTCCTGGCGATAAGACGTGTTTCGACATATTAGTGGGGGATGAACCTGCTGGTTGGTCCTACTACGAGTTTGAGGCTCCCAGCTACCGGACGGATGGCGAGCCGCTACCCAATCTTACTGTTTTGAACGATAGAGGCTCGTACCATTCCACATATGGTTGGTATGAGATTATCGGTCAGGTCCGCAATGACCATGGCTCTCGTGTTGAATATGTCAGTCCAGTGGGTACTGTCTACAATGCTTCTGGGACCGTCCTAGGGTGTGATTATACCTACGTCAGTGCTACTCACCTGGACCCTGGTCAGACAAGCTCTTTCGAGATGACTTTCACCGGTCGTGACTACGTTGACGTTGTTTCGTACCGACTTCAAGTAGACGGCAATCCGCAGTAGATTCGGAACGAGGAGTGAACGTAAAAGCAAAAGCCCCTTGGCTTCAGAGGAGCCGGGGGCAACGGCCAAGCCGAAGCAGGCGGCGCTGGCAAGCAGTATTGTAGCACGTGCAGCCCGCCTGGTCAAGCCAGGCGGGTTTTTTGTTTTAGGAGGGCCTTGTGCAAGAGACAGAACAGTTCTTCGTAAATACGACCTTCGCTTTGTTCGCTGATAAGCTAAGTCGCTATACTCAAGGTAAGCATCGTTGGGGTTTCCCGATGGGAAAGGGACGCGTAGTTCCACAGGCAGCCAGGCAGGGGCGTCATCCGTCCACGATAGAGGTAGAGGGTATCTATCTTGCGAATGGTGAGCGCGCCGAGGCCACGTTCCCTGTTATTGAGTTTGAAGTAACTCAGCTTTCCGATACACGCATTGAGGTGGTTGCCAGGTGCGGCCACCCTGAAGTGATGAACTACTTCGAAGAACTGATAGCAGAGATTGAGCGATGCTGGCCAGAAGTGCGTGAGCAAAGAGTGGCGAAGGCGATGGTGAGGGCTGAGCGACTGATTGAAGAAGTGGACAGAGATCTCCAGGAAGTCGTCACAGAGCCACTTACACTTGATACAGGTATAGAGGCATTTAAGGAGTGGCTGATTGAGTACCAGGTCAGCCATCACCCTTCGGGCGAGCCCAGTGTTTGGTATACTAGGGATGGCGATCGCGCCCGCTTATGGTATCGTACCTCTGACTGTTGGATTTGTTTTGAAACAATCACTGTAGCACCAGGGAAGTTGACAATCACCAAAATGACCTGCTCGCGTCATTGGAAGGACTACTTCGAGGAGTTGATAGGGGCGATTCGCCGACGATGGCTATCCACCCAGTACTACACTTGCTTTATGAGCTATTCCAGCAAAGATCAGGCGTTCGCCGAGCGGCTGCACGCCGACCTGCAGGACAAAGGAGTGCACTGCTGGTTTGCACTTGAAGACATGAGAATCGGGGACAGAATCCGGCCGACGATTGATGAGGCGATTCAGTTGTACGACAAGCTGCTGATAGTGCTGTCGGAACACTCTATTGACAGTGATTGGGTGGAGAAGGAAGTAGAGACGGCGTTTGAGGAAGAGCACAAGCGCAAAACGACGATCCTGTTTCCGATCCGCCTAGACTCGGCTGTGATGGATACAGACCAGGCATGGGCGGCGGACATTCGCCGCGGCCGGCACATTGGAGACTTCACCCGCTGGCACGACCATGACACCTATCAGAAGGCGTTTGATCGGTTGCTGCGTGATCTGAAGGCGGAGGAAGGGGCTGAAGCCGACACTTAGACCAAGAGGTGATGCCCATGCTAGCCGTGACAGAGACATCCGACTGGTTGATTTTCTGGGCCGTCGCTGCGGCCCGCTTTCTGCTGCCGCTCACCATCCCGCGATATCCGCTGCCTGGGATTGTGGCCTCGCTGGTGCTCGACGGCGTTGATCAGACGATCTTTCAGCAGTTCACCAGCCTGCCGTTGGAGGGCTACCAGGGCTATGACAAGGCGCTCGACATCTACTACCTGACTATCGCCTACGTCTCGACGCTGCGCAACTGGGTGAACCCCTTTGCGTTGCAGGTCAGCCGTTTCCTCTTCTACTGGCGATTGGTGGGCGTGGCTTTGTTCGAGCTCACCCACCTACGTCCGCTGTTGCTCATCTTCCCCAACACCTTCGAGTACTTCTTTGTCTTCTACGAGGCATATCGCCTCCGCTGGGACCCGAAGCGGATGACCAGGAAGCTCCTGATCGGCGCTGCCGCGTTGATCTGGATGGTGATCAAACTGCCGCAGGAGTACTGGCTCCACATCGCCCAGGGCGACACCACCGATTGGATCAAAACCAGTCTCCTGGGTGTACCCATAGATAGGCCGTGGAGCGAGATCTTCCAGACCTGGCCTGGGATCTTTCTGGCTGTGTTTGCTGTGGTGGCCCTCGTCCTGGCCGCCGCCCGATGGTTCGCCAGACGAAGATTGCCGCCCGCCGACCGTGCGCTGATGCTCTCCGCCGACGCGCACCAGCCGACTTTCACCGTGGAACAAGTGCGCAGCGCGGTGGCCAGCGAGGCCAGCCGCATCGTGGATGCCGCGCTGCTCGAAAAGATCGTCCTGATCACCCTGGTGAGCCTCAGCTTTGCCCAGGTGTCCCCCCAGTCTCCCCTCCCCCCGTTCCCCCCAACTTTGGGGGGGCAGTCTAGCAACCTTCAGCTCGCCCTCGGGGTGGCGTTGGTCGTCACCATCAACACGGCGCTGAGCCACTGGCTGGCGCGGCGTGGGTTCGGGTGGGCTTTCACGCTGGGGCAGTTTATGGTGATGGCTGTGGTCAACCTGGGCTTGATCCTGGCATACGTCTTCCTGCGATCCAGGCTCGATGACCCGGTCAGCGTAGGGAACGCGCTGTTCTTTGCGCTTCTGTTGACGCTGCTGGTCACGCTCTTTGACCGCTATCGCCAGGTGTACCTGATGCGCTTCGGTCCGGAGGCAATATGAATCCAAAGGGAAAGTCTGCACTGGATAGAAGCCGTATTTACCTTTGCGCGCCGGTCAATGCGCTCGTTGAAGGGATCTACAAAGAGAACATTCCTCTGGCAGAAATCAAAAAACACGGCGATTTTGGCCTGGGTACATTCAATGATCTGGATGGGGAGATGGTCATGCTCGACGGGCACGTTTACCAGATCACTTCTGAGGGGCGCGTCGCAGTGATTGATGATGATGCGCGGATTTGCGACAGGGCGGTCATCTGCTCGAATGTGTTCCACGAAAAGCTCGCGTGGGTGTCCAGATGATTGGCACGCTAGAACTCTCCTTGCCGATCAGCCTTGATTATTTGACCTGAGATTTCACTCGGGACATCTACCAGGACCTGGACAAGGCGGAGAAGTAAAATTCCTGGTTCTCGCCTTGCCATGAGTAGCCAACTGAGGTATAATTTGTTTCGGGAGGTGCAAATGGTTACGCGAACTTTCACGGCCGTTATTCACAGAGAGGAAGACATCTACGTTGCAGAATGTCCTGAAGTCGGAACCGTTAGCCAGGGCTACACGATCGAGGAAGCTGTCGCTAACCTGAAAGAAGCAACAGAACTCTACTTGGAAGAGTTTCCAGTGCCCACAGCTACCCGGCCACTGATGACTACCTTTGAGGCAGCAGCGTATGCCTAAGTTGCGCAGGATGTCGGGACAAGAAGCCATCCGTGTACTGGAACGTCTAGGCTTTGAGAAGATCCGGCAGCGCGGCAGTCACGTTGTGCTCAAGAAGCAAACGCCGGAAGGTGCTGTCGGATGCGTGGTTCCTTTACACCGTGAACTGGCAATCGGCACATTGCGGGGTATTCTGCGGCGGGCCGGGGTAACACCTGACGAGTTTATGGAGCACCTTGGTTGATACCCTTGCTCGGGAGGCCGAATGTCGTCAGATCACGAAGCCCCCGTCGTTACATTTGTTGACGGGGGTTTATCCTTGAGGGAGACAGCCGGACCCGAATCGCTCACATCTCGGAGAGAGCAATGAAGGAGGACGTCTTCACCAACGAAGGGAAGGCCCTGGTCAGTAAGGTGCAGTGCGATGGAGACCTGAGGCAAAACATCGGCCAGGCCGTGGCCGCCATCGGTGGCTTCGAGAGGCTGGTGGAGCCAGGCGACACGATTCTGGTCAAGGCCAACTTCAACACCGCTGACCCGCCGCCGGCCTCCAGCGACCCTCAGTTCGTCAAGGCGGTCATCGAGCTGCTCTACGAGCACGGGGCGGGCCAGGTCGTCCTGGGCGAGTCCTCGATGATCAGTCTGTCTACCAGGGACATCTTGCGGGAAGCAGGCATGCTCCAGGCGGCCGAAGAGGCCGGGGCCGAGGTGGTGATCTTCGATGAGGGCGAGTGGGTGACGGTGAAGACCGGCGGGCGCTGCCTCAGGAAGGTCGCTCTGGCCAGAACAGGGCTTGAGGCCGAAAAGATCGTCTACGTCTGCTGCCTGAAAACTCATCGCTTTGCGGATTTCACCGTGAGCCTCAAGCTGGCTATGGGCTTCGTCAGACGACGGGACCGGGTGGGGATGCACCTCTGGCGATTGAGCGAGAAGCTGGCCGAGCTCGATCTGGCCATCGCGCCGCACCTGATCATCGTGGACGGCCGCCGCTGTTTCATCTCCGGCGGCCCATCCAGCGGAGAACTGCGTGAGCCCAACCTGATCCTCGCTTCGGGCGACCGCATCGCCATGGATGTGGAGGGCCTGAAGATCATCCAGAGCTATCCGGGCCACAGCCTGAAGAAGAGCCCGTGGGAGCTGACCATGATCCGGCGGGCGGTGGAGCTGGGAGTGGGAGCGACGAGCGAGGCGGAGTACCAGGTCGTGCAATGACTTGATGATGATCGGAATGTCCCGGTACCTGGGGGCAGTCCGGATGTTCGTGTACGGTTAGACAATAAAAAAATATGATTGGATGGGCCGATGATTCTCGTAGACACTCGCCTTACAGATCTGGTCAGCGGCTATGACAGAGTTCGGGAGGCTGCTTTACAAAGCAAATGGCGTCCTCGCTTGCTGAGAGCCTATGCGCACCGACGGGGGGCTTATGAGGCCGAGCGCAGCCAGCACCGTCGCAAAATGACGAATTTGAAGCCCAGGCTGGCAACTGGCTCTGTCGTGGCCGCTGTAATGTTTCTGGCGGGACTGTTGCTGAGAGGAGGCCAGGAGTGGCTGGCATCCTTGTTGATGCTGATGGGGGTAGTAGGTGGGGGACTGTTGGGGACTATTTGGCTATGGAAGGCCATCATTTCATCTCCAAAGCCGCCACAGCACCCGTTGCGGGAGCCTCTGAAATCTAAACTGTTCCCGCCTTTGTTGCCGCCCTGGCGTGAGGGACTTCGAGGACAGTTGCCCACTCGCGCACCTTACGAAGGTTTCACCGGTGAGAATGACTTTGTGGAAAGCTTGCAAAGATTACAGGGCGATTCTTCCTGCATCATCTACCGCCTGCGGCAACGACTGGGTGACGATGTGGACGTGACAGTGGTCGGACCGAAGGGGGTTTGGGTCTTTGAGGTCAAGTACTGGAGCGGGAGAACAAGCTGGCATGATGGGGGATGGTCGCATGAAAAGTCGTACTACCAGCGTGGCGGCAACCTGGTTACAGAATCACTGGAGATTGGGCAGCCGCCCGATCAACAGTGGCAGCGGATGGCCGATGACGTAGCAGAAACATTGCACCGTCGAGTTCCCTGGTTGAGCGCTTTTCCGCCGGCATTGATCCGAATCAAGGGGGGGCTGGTTTTCACACATCCCGATGCTTACTATGACATCGCGCCAGGCTGCCCATGTACCTGGGGAACCATAGACTTTTGGATACGACGGTTAGCAAGTGCTCCGGTGATCGCCGGCATGAATGAGTACGTCATTTTGCACATTCTCGACGCATTGCTGGCTCGCCACCGGCAAGTGAGTGGGAATGGAATGACTATGCCTATGGATACCTACGCCGCGCAACTGATCCAGAATTCTGAGGCGCGCCTAGAGGAGTGGACACGGGATTAAGTGATTGTTGACAAAGAGATAATGCTTGGCCTCTCGTATGGCAGCAGAGGAGACCAGGCATCAGCGAGGCTTCCCTTCAGGGTCAGCGGGCAGGGTGATGATGAAATGGCAATGGGGATCGCCTTTGCCCTGCCGCATGGGATAGCGAACGGTCACCGGAGTGTCGGGCAGCAGCACCTCGAACCAGGCCTCCTACAGGGTTTCGCAGGCCACGCAGGCCTGGTCCACCCGCTCCAGGCGGGCCAACTTGGCGCCCGCGTAGGCCGCGCAGCGGTGAATCAGCGCTTCGGCCTGGGTGGGAGCTGTCATCTGGAAATCGGCCCGGAGGACGCCACCCATGAGCACCTCACCATAGGTGGCAATCAGACGGATGGCGTCGGCCAGGTCGTCGGCGCGGCGTTTGCCCAGGGCGCGCAGCAGGGTGCGCATCTCGATGCGGCCAAAGGCGGTCCGCACTCTGGCGTTCAGGCGGACGGCGGCCTCCAGCCCGAATTCGTCCACCGTTTTCAGAAACCACTGGCCGTCCCAGAACAGGGCCAGTTTGCGCAGCATGTTCGCTTTGACTTCATCGGATAGCGGGTAGAGGTCTGGCATGACGCTCCTTTGCTACGAACTGGATAGTGGTCGGCGGCTCGCTACCTGATGATAACATTGATAGCTGGATTTTGTCAAGTCCCTGAACAACGCCAACGCCGCATTTCATTCTTGCCAAAGGACGTTACATGAATCTCTTGTTGCTGTTGATGCTGGGCACAATCTGGGGGGCCTCCTACTTGTTTATCAAGGTCATCGTGGCCGAGGTGCCGGTACTTACCCTGGTGGCCGGACGGTTGACCCTGGCGACGATTATTTTATGGGGCATTCTACGCGCTCAGGGACTCTCCTTGCCCCGCAGTCGGCGGATGTGGGGCGCTTACGCTGTGCTGGGTTTTGTGGGCCTGGCGGTGCCCTACTCGCTCATCTCCTGGGGCGAGCAATACATTTCCAGTGGGTTGGCGTCGCTGTTGCAGGCCACCACCCCTGTCTTCACCGTCATCCTGGCCCACTTCCTCACCGACGACGAGCGAGTCACCATAGCCAAAATCATCGGGGTGGTCATTGGCTTTGTGGGAGTAGGAATCCTGATGTTGCCCGACCTGCGTCAGGGATTGCGGGCCAATTTGCTGGGACAGTTGGCGATTGTCGGTTCTTCCCTCTGCTACGCTGGAGCAGCCATCTACATCCGCAGCCGGCTACGGGGACAACCACCGCTGGTCTCGACAGCGGGACAATTGACAATGGGCACGGTCTATATGCTGCCTGCCAGCTTGCTGATAGACTGTCCTTTTGACCTGTCGCCGTCGCTGCCAGTTTTGGTGAGCTGGATCGTGCTGGCCGTCCTGGGGACGGTCATGGCCTACGTCATTTACTTCACCATCATCGAGCGGACCAGCGCTACCTTTGTCACGATGGTAACATACATCATTCCCGTCAACGGGCTGATGCTGGGGGCACTGGTGTTGCATGAATCCCTGGACGCGACCATGTTGGGTAGTCTGGTGCTGATTCTGCTGGGAGTGTTGCTGGTGAGAACTTAAGATAGGTAGAGGAGGAGCGAGGCCCATGCCAGAACTGCCTGAAATCACCGTCCTGGCCCGTCAGATGAAAACGGAACTGGTGGGCAAGACTTTCACTGACATCAAGGTGCTGCAGCCCAAGTGCCTGAATGTTCCGGAAGAAGCGTTCGTGGACGCGCTGGCCGGCGCGCGGCTGCTCGATGTGACCCATCACGGCAAGTGGCTCTTCGTCGAGACGACCCAGGGCTGGCTACTGCTGAATCTGGGCATGGGCGGCGATATTTTGCTCACCACCCGTGACACGCTGCCAGAGAAGTATCGCCTGATCTTCGGTTTCGACGACGGCGTCTGTCTGGCCGTCAACTTCTGGTGGTTCGGCTACGCCCATTTTGCTGCCGAGTTGGCTGACCATTTGCCGACGGCACAGCTTGGCCCAGACACCCTCAGCCTGACGCTGGACCAGTTCAAGGAACTGCTGCGGGGACGGCGTGGAGCCATCAAATCCTTCCTGCTCAACCAGCAGCGCATCGCCGGCCTCGGCAACGTCTACGTTCAGGACCCGCTGTTCAAGGCGGGCATCCACCCGCTGCGACCCATCAACACGCTGGACGATGCCGAGATCACTGCCCTGTGGCGGGCCCTCCGAGAGACGTTGCAGGAGAGCATTGACCTGGGCGGCAGCGCGTGGGAGCGCGATCTGCACGGCGAAAAGGGCCGCTGGGACGGGAGCTTCTTCCTGGTCGCCTACCGCGAGGGCCAGCCTTGCCCGGTGTGCGGCACACCGATTGAGAAGATCAAGACCGGCAGCACCAGCAGTTTTATTTGCCCACGATGCCAACCACTTGATACGGAAGCTGCTGAGGAATGACGAGTAGCGCTGCTGCGACTCCTACCATCGAACTTGTCCGCGCCGCGATGCGTGGCCCGCTGCCCGGCTTCGCGGCGCAGATCACCATGGCGCCGCGCCCTCGCCCGTTCAGTCCGCCCCCCGGCGTCAAAGCCCGTCAAGCCGGGGTGCTGCTGCTCCTGTATCCCATGCACGGCGTGCTCCACCTGGTGCTCACCGTGCGCACGGCCAGCCTGAATCACCACAGCGGTCAGATCTCGCTGCCCGGAGGTGGGTGGGAGGAAGAGGATAGTTCGCTCCAGGAGACCGCGCTGCGCGAGGCTCAGGAGGAGATCGGCATCGTCACCGATACGCTGGAGCTTCTCGGCTCCCTCACGCCCCTCTACGTCCCGCCCAGCCACAATATCGTTCATCCCTTCGTCGCCTACACACCCCAACGCCCCGCCTTTCAACCCGATCCCCAAGAAGTGGCCGAGTTGCTGGAGGTCCCGTTGCGCCTGCTTTTGGACCCGGCGACGCGGCGCGAGGAGGACTGGATGTGGCGCGGCGAGCCCTTGCACGTGCCCTTCTACGCGGTGGGCGAGCACAAGGTGTGGGGGGCGACGGCCATAATCTTGGCTGAGTTCTTATCGTTGATCACCCAACTTGATCGAGCGACAAGTTCGATAGAGCAATAACGCGTGGAGGAGCGTTGACCAGGTGCAACTAGAGGTTGATCAGAGCCGTAAAGTCGAGCAAAGTGGTCCGACAGTGCTTGCCTTTTCTGACCACGAGCACGGTGTGCTATTAGTGCCAAATCAGGTAAAGCGTCGCGTGTTACGTCGGTTGCGGGAGCAGGATCGTGAGCGTCGAGTCTCGGTACACATGGTCTTTGCCGCTCTGGTGGCACTGCTGCTGCGCGATGTCGTCAAGCGCGTCGACTTGGTGATCATAGACGACGAGTACACCGGACACCGGGGAGTGATCAAGTTTCAGGTGTTGTACTATCTGCGCAAGCTTGGAATCGAGGTTGAAACTGAAGTGATCACGTTCGGCCTGGTAGGCAAGCGCTCGCCAGCACACCACCTGGCGCTCAGCGTCCTCCGAAACCAGCGAACTCCCGACCGGTACGTAACTTTCGAGGAGTTGTGGATCCTGGTGGGGCAAAAAAAGACGCCGGGGCCTGCTGCGCAGTAATGTGTAGCTCCAGCCACGGAGTGGATACCGTGAGGGCACTACACCACCCGGCTTCTGATAGTAGTATACCAGAATCTTGCCAGATTGTCAAAAAGTCAGTGGCGGGATACGCCCAAGCTGATTCGAGACCGGCAGATGATTGGCTTGACTGCAAAACGTCCCCCTTCCCGACCTGGATGACGTTTGACGCTTGACGTTTCACGGACAACGAAGGAGGTTCACCAGTGAAACTGATTCGATTTCTTAAGAATGACCAACCACGCTACGGCTTGATTGAGGGAGAAGCCATCTACGCAGTTGAGGGTTCCATCTTTGGCGAGTTCCGCCCAGCGGAGGAGGAGGTGGCCGCGTTGACCGAGGTCAGGCTCCTGGCTCCCTGCCAGCCTACCAAGATCCTGGCCGTGGGGCTCAACTATCGCACCCACGCCGCCGAGGCCGGCTATGACGTGCCGCTCGAACCCCTCGTTTTCTCCAAGCCCCCTTCCTCCGTCATCGGCCCCCTCGAACCCATCGTCTACCCCATCCTCTCGCAACAGGTGGACTACGAGGGCGAACTGGCCGTGATCATCGGACGGCGGGCCAGAAATGTATCCCCGGAGAAGGCATACGATTTCATCCTCGGCTACACTTGTGGCAACGACGTTACGGCCCGCGATCTACAGCGTCGGGATGACCAATGGACGCGAGCCAAGGGATTCGACACCTTTTGTCCCCTTGGCCCCTGCATCGTCACCGACCTGGACCCCGCGCATCTGGCCATCCGGACACGGGTAAACGGGAAAATCCGCCAGAGCGCGACCACCGCTGACATGGTCTTCAACGTAGCTGAGCTGATCGCCTCCATCTCGCAGGTCATGACCCTGGAGCCTGGCGACGTGATCCTCACCGGCACGCCCTCCGGCGTGGGACCCCTTCAACCCGGCGATGTGGTGGAAGTGGAGATCGAGGGCATCGGCACCCTGCGCAATCCGGTGGTGAGCCAGGGATAACCGTTCGCGCCCTCCCCCTGCGAGAGGGAGGGTTGGGGGGGGCGCACCAGAAAGACCGATCTCGGCCAGGGGGAAGGGGTTCTTCACGTAGAGTTCAGGGGGACGGGTAAGTCTGTTCGTACCTGGCCCCGCACTCCTTGTGCAACTGGAGCCACCTGTCTAGCCGACGTTGGTCTGCCCAGTACGCCTCCTGCTCATCTAGCCAGGCCTCCACGCCGATGTGCCGTATCCGCCTCAGATTCTCCAGGACGGGCAGGTGGGTGCGCCAGATGGGATCGTGGGCGAACTGGATGATGCGCGTGCAGGGGAAGTCCTCGCACTCAGCGCAGCTTTCCAGTCCCCTTTCGGTCACGCAGCGATAGATGTCGCAGGCACGGCGATGAGGCCCCGCCGCGCACTGGCCGCAGTCGCAGTCGCAGCCGTGGCACACCCCGTCCACAACAAGGTCGCTGCAAACGCCGCAGTACAGACCGCACGGGGCAGCTAGATTCTCTCGATTGCTTGGCATCTTGTGCTCCTTAATCGCTTGTGAGAGGCTGGCCAGGATATGACACCGAATCTGGAGGATTGACCGAATCCAAAATGTTCTCAGTCACAGTGACTTACTAGGCCGTGAGTTGTCGTGAGCGATACAAGAGCAGGATTGGCAGAATTCTCGGATTCGGTGCTCTCGCGATAGAGTGTTGTTGGCCTTGGCCTGGCGATGAATTGCCCGGCTGAGACATAAAACGCGGTAAGTCGTACTTATCCGTCAATTCCGTTAATCCTGCTCTGTATTGGGTGCAACCCACAACAAGCTTTCCACCTCTTGGGTAGTTACGGGCCACATTCGGTAAATCTCCCTAATTCGCTGTCATATCCCCAGCCCCCCGCTTCAGAAACCAGAACCGACGGGGGAGACCAACCGAAACCCAATGCTGTAGTCCGAGGCGAGCGGGCCGTACCAGTAGCGAATCCCACAGCGGGCGCCGCTCCGAAAGTTGCGCCACGACCCGCCACGCAACACACGGTCCCCGCTTTCCTCAGTTGCTGTCCATTCCAAAACGTTCCCCGCCAGGCCCATCAGGCCAAAGGATTGTCTGGCGCCCAGAGGGTACATGGCGACCGGCGAGGTGCCGTTAATGCCGGATTCAGCGGTATTCGCACGGGCGAGGATGGCAGCTTCATCTCGTGTTGCTGGACCCTGCGGTGGGTCCCACGGATAGCGATCCCCATCGGCTACCCCACCGGCCATTCGTTCCCATTCCCCTTCGGTGGGCAGGTGTATTTCAGTGACTCCAGCTTTCAGCAGGTCAGCCACCAACTGCCGATCCTCATCCGGTAGGTCGGGATCGCCGTCCCGGACACGTCGGAGCAGTCCCGTTAGCCAGACAGCGTAGACGGCGGCCTCGTACCAGGAGACTCCCACTACTGGATAGCCGCGCCGTTCTTTGCCCAAGCGAGGATGCTGCCAGTATTCCGGTTCATCGGTCCCTGCTGATGACCAGAGCCGCTTACCTTCCATTCGCCACCGCCAACCTTCACTCCTCTCGCCGCCCCAGTAAGCGGGGTTCTCGTAGCCACTAGTCTGGATGAAGCGCTCGAATTGGGCGTTGGTGACTGGGTATTTCATGGCCATCAAATCGCTGCCGTCATCGGCGGCGCCGGGGCAATGGAGCCAGGCATGTAGGTCGTCGGGCAGCCAGCCCAGTTCGTCCAGGACTTCGCCAGCGTCGTGGCGCGTGCGCACGGGGATGCGGGGTGGGTCGTGGGGATGCTTGGTCTCCGGGTCCAAGTCCTGCATCGTCTCGCGCAGCGCATCCAGCACCCAGCGTCGGGTTCGGTTGGTCACGCTGCGCAGGCCCATGTCGGCCAGGGCGCGGCCAGCCAACACCACCTGCCGCCCGGCGTTCTCCACGTCGTATGGCTCCATCTGCAGCAGGTCCTCGATGCAGTCGCTCACGTCGTCACGGCGGGCCTCCACGATGCCCAACTGCCCCGCCGCCAGCAGGATCACCTCGTGCCAGCGAGGGTCCTCCCAGTGTTTCCTGAGCATCTCGCGCCGCTCCTCGGCCCGCTGGCGGGCCATCTGGCGGGCGGCCAGGTATTCCTCGAAGGTCAGGTGGAAGAAGCCAAACTGCCCCAGCCCCCGCTCGGCCAGCAGGCCGGCCTGGTAGCGGGCGTGGTGCAGGAAGCGGTCGGCAATCTCCTTGGCCTCGGCCTCCTCGTAACCCTCGTAGGCCAGGATGCCCAACAACTGCTCCCGCCATTCCTGGAAAGAAGCGGTGCCGCCGGGCTGTTCGTCGTGCAGCCAGTAGGCCAGCGGCGCCATCACGCGGACGACCGTCTCCTCCCCTAGCTCGGCCAGCAGCTCGCTGGGCAGGCCGGTCTGGGCCTGCCGCCAGGACTCGATCAACGTCTGGGCGCAGATCTCGTACAGGCGGATGCGCCGGTTGGGGAGTTTGCCCACGTTCTCGTGGATGAGAGCCAGGATGGTGAGCAGCAGCGGGTTGGTGGCCAGGCGGCGCACGCTGGGCCACTCCAGCACGCGAGGCAGGAGTTGTCCCACTCGCTCCTCGGCCCGCGCTTCGGCTACTTCCAGGGGGAGGGTTTCGTCGTGCGTCCATTCGTGGGCCGTGTACCAACGCAGCAGGAACTCGCGTACCTCGTCGGGTGGGCGCAGGGGGCTGAGTTGGACGTGATCGAAGCCGTGCAGCGCCTCGTCCCAGTAGCCTTCGATGCGGCTGGTGACCACCAGGCGGTTGGGTCGGCCATCGGCACACCAGCGGTCGCCGAACTGCTGCACTCGTTGCACCACCTGAGTTCGCAACGGCTGGCCGTGGACGGGATCATCTCCCACCTCGTCCAGTCCGTCCAGGAGCATCATGCAGGCGCCTTTGTCGAGGGCCAGGCGCAGGAAGTCACTCAGGCGGGGGTGGCTGGCGTAGGCCTGCTCGATGACCTGGAGCAGGAAGTTGTCCAGCGACAGGGCCGGCGTCTGCTCCAGTTCGCGGGCGAAGTCGGCCAGGCGCACCATCAGGGGGATGTAGGGAGCCTCCAGGCCCAGGCGGGCCGCGCCGTAGCCGTGGGCCAGCATCAGGGAGATGAAACGCAGGGAGATGGTCTTGCCTGCCCCTGGCTCGCCCAGGATGACCAGGCGTTGTGAGCGGGCCAGGGCGTCGGTGACTCGCTCCTGAAGGCGGCGTTCCTCCTCTGCCAGGCGCTCTTCCTCGCGAAGAGCCAACAGCCGTTCGTGGACGCGGCGGCGTTCCTCTTCGTCGCCCAGGCTCAGCAGCCCCAGCTCCAGGTAGATGTCGGCCAAAGGCATCCGGATGTCCCGCCGCATCTGGACGATACCCCGGAAGTCGTGCATCCTCAGCTCGCGCACCAAGTCGGCCCGGTAGCGCTCCTCGATCTCGACCGCTTGTTTTCCTGTCAGCCCCTGCTCGACTACGAAGACACGCAAGGCTTGGCCCGCCTCGGTTTCCACGAAAACGTTGTCCAATCGCGCCAGGTGGGCCAGGGTGTCGCTCAGCAGGCCCAACTTGGCGGCATCGTTGGCGTACTCGATGGGCGCACGCCAGTCCTCCAGGGTGTAGAATTGGGCGCGCAGGGCTGCCAGCAGCGTGGAGAGCTCTCGGCGCCGGCTGCGAGGCCAACCCAGGGCGATCATGAGGTCCTGGGGAGGGTCGGCCTCAGGGTCGGTGAAGGCCAGCACAGCCCGGGCCACCTGGCGGCGCAGAGCGTGGTTCTTCTTTGCCGTCAGCCGGTCCAGACTGACGTTCTTGAGCCAGCGGCGCAGGTCGTCCTCGTCATCAGTAGGAGCGCCGGCCGCGGCCAGGGCAGTCTGCACCGCCTTTCGCAGATCCTGGTCTACTCCGATCCTCTCGTGCCACTGACGCTCCACGAAGCGATCCAACCCCTTTTTGGCTGGCTCCAGTGGCACGTCCACTACTCCCTTCTCTAGCAATCTCTCTACAACGTCCACCAGCCCTTGACCCAGGGCTGTAGCAATGGCCGCGATAATGGGATCCATGATTCACCTCCAGAAAAGCAAAGCTCGTTTGGGAACAACGATGTTGACCGCTGCGGAAAACCTCCTGCCATAAGTATACCCTAAACGAGCCAGAGTGTCCAGACGGCGGACGTCGGCAGAAAGGCAAACGCCGGCGGTGTGCCCTGCCGTATGGCGACCGTCGGCGCTGTTCCTGCGTGTCACTTGTTGCCTCGTTACTCGGTAACTTGTTGCCTATCCCTCCCAGGCCAAGCCATGCTTCTCGGCGAGCATCCGCGCCCTGGCCATCAGCGCGTCGTGATAGGGGCGGCGGTTGGCGGCGACGTGGCGGTATCCCTCCACCAGGTCGGGGTAATGCCTCTCCAGCACCCCCCTGACCCTCCCCCCAATCGCCCCGCTCAGCTTCATGCTGTCCACGATGATGTAGGAGACGCCTGCCCTCGCCAGCTCTCCGAAGAGGGCGTCCATCTGCTCCTCGCCGTCGGAGAGGAAGGGCAAGAGTGGCCCGCAGAAGGCCCAGGTTTTGATCCCCGCCTCCGCCAGCTCGGCCAGGGCTGTCAAGCGGGCCGGAACAGGCGAGGAGCTGGGCTCGAACACCTGCCGCACTTCCTCATCGAGAGTGGCGATGGTGAAGCCTACTTCTACGTCACGGAGGCGGCGGAGGAGATCGAGGTCACGCAGTACCAGGTCGGATTTGGTGAGGATAGAGACGGGGCAATCGTAGGCCGTGAGCACTTCCAGGCTGGCGCGGGTGATCTCGTACTTCCTCTCCAGCGGCTGGTAGGGGTCGGTCACCGTGCCGATGGCGATGTTGCCCGGCTTTGCCCGCCTCATCTGTCGGGCCAGCACCTCCGCCGCGTTGACCTTGACATCCACAAACGTGCCCCATTCCTCTTTGTGGCCGGTGAAGCGCTTCATGAAGATGGCGTAGCAGTAGACGCAACCGTGCGCGCAGCCAACGTAGGGGTTGAGGGCGTAGTCAACGCCTTCGATGCCCGACTTGGTGAGGATGGATTTACACTCGATTTCCCTGACGATCACTGTCGTGTCTTTGAAACAGCCTCCCGCAGGCTTCACAACCTGCGGGAGGCTGCTCCGCCTCAGAGGCCCTGCCTGATGGCGTCCAGGGTGGCCCTTGCATCCGGCACGAAGCCGAAGAAGCCCTCCAGCTTGTCGCAGCCGTAGTCGTCGCAGTAGGCGCAGTTGACGACGCCTCGCTCCATGCCGCAAGCGCGAATCTGGCACTCGAAGCAGTGGCTGCACTTGCGCCCCTCGTCGGTCAAGCAACCGTCACAGATGATGGATTCGACGGTCATGTCGGGCGCGTTGAACTCCTCCCGCCATTGTGCGGCCACTCGTTCCAGCGCGGCGCGGTCGTCGGCCTGGGTAGCGATGTAGGCCGGGCAGTTGCTGCACACCAGTCCACAGTAAGCAACGATCTTGTCCATTAGATTTCCTCCCTTTTTTTGTTATTTTCACGCCGCTAAGTCGGCGCGGATACCATCCAGGGTGGTGCGGGCATGGGGTGCCATGCCAAAGAAGCTCTCTATCTTCTCGCAGGCATAGTCGTCGCATTGGGCGCAGTTGACGACGCCCCGTTCCATGCCACAGGCGCGGACCTGGCACTCGAAGCAATAGCCGCACAATCGCTCGCTGTTCGACAGGCAGCCGTCGCACATAGCGGATTCGACGGTGAGGTCGGGATTATCGAACTGTTCCCGCGCTCGTGCGGCCATTCGCTCCAGCGCAGCCAGGTCGTTGGCCTGGGTAGCGACGTAGGCTTCGCAGTCGGTGCATACCAGTCCGCAGTAGGCAATCATTTTGTCCATCAGGCCACCTCCTTTGAAGTTTTTCAGTGTTGTCCCATCCGCTTCAGCACTCGCAGCACCAGGAAGGTGAGCCAGGTAGGGGGGTTTTTCTTGTCGGCGAAGGACCAGCCCTGCCAGGCGCGGGCCGGAGTGTAGAGTGGGGAAGTGAGTGAGGGCGTGAACAGAGGAGGATATCGCACAAGACAGTTACAGAAACCAGATCTGGTTCTTGATCTTGTCGGCCTGGTGCTGCTGCAGGAACGTCCCCACCCGTCGCAGGAGTTCACCGCGAGGAAGCTGAGCGATCACCAGGATGCCGTAATGCACTTTGCCCGCCCAGTAGTATTCCACGACGAACGGGATGTAATGCCGCTTGTTGTGGGTGAGAATGGCCCGTTGCTGTTGGACGGCGAAGGCCATCTGTTCTCTGTCGTTCAGGCTACCTCGGGCTACTTCATAGACGTGGATGGCGTCAAAGCCCCGTTCTCGCAAAGCGGCCGCCAGACCAAGCCACACGTCCTCGTCAATGAACAACCGGATGGGCTCATGTTCAGGCATTGGTCAAGACTCCGTTGTCCCCACCATTGTTTGGTAGGCCTCCTCGCCCACAAGTTCCTTGAGCCGCTCTTGCCAGACCTCCGTTGTGTCCGCAGCCATCTCAGCCTCCAGCGCTTCCTGGTGCTCGAAGTAATAGGCAAGCGCATTATGAATCTGAGCCGGCGTTAGATGAGGCAGGATCTCCGTGGCGATGGTCTGGACATCGTACCCCATCTGCACGTACTGCACGACAGTCGCGACACTGGTGCGCGTGCCAGCGATGACGGCGTATTCCCCCCAGCGATCACGCTTGACCTGCACATGGGGGTAGGCCGGAAGATGTTCCCATAGGATGATCTCGACTACGCGCTCGGGTGGTTGATTAGTCTGACGCGCCAGGTGGAGAACGCGTTTGTACAATGGTTCGGGTAGAAGGATTGCATTCGTGTTCATATCCTCAGTTCCTCTCAATCCGCCGTTTCGCTCATTATAACACTGGTCGGCACGATAGTCAACTTGTGTAATGCCTCAAACCGTCTGTCCCATCCGCTTCAGCACTCGCAGCACCAGGAAGGTGAGCCAGGGCGAGGGGTTTTTCTTGCCGGCGAAGGACCAGCCCCTCCAGGCGCGGTACATCGAGCCTGCGGTGTAGCGACCCTCCTCGTCGGCCTGAGCGGTGATTGTCTCCAACATCTCCCGAAAGCGGGGATCGGCGTGGACGAAAGGGAAGCGACTGAGCACGTCCACCACGTGCAGGACGTCGTACCAGACGAAGGGATACTTGAGCTTGCGGAAGTCGGTGCCGATGCCGAACAGGTAGATCTTGCGCTCGGTCCGGTGTTCCCAGTGCCAGAGGAGCATCTCGGCGCCGGTGTGCGCGGCCGGGCTGTCGAGTAAATCCGGCACCTGGGCCAGTGCTTTCAGTGCGAACACGTTGACGATGGGGCAGGGGTCGGCTTTGCGGCCCGGCCCGCGGAATTTGCCTGCTTCGGGCGCGGCGACGCACCGCCAGCCGTTCTCGTCCACCAGGCCGATCAGGTGATCCACTGCCCGCTTCACGCGCGGATCGTCGCCCAGGCCCATGGCCAGCAGGGTGTAGAGCAGCGTCGGTGCGTCGCACAGCATCCACGTCCACGTGTCCTCGCCCGTCCCACCAAACGTTTGGGGGATGTTCACCACAGTCTGAAAAGCCCCCTCCGGTGACTGGTGGGCCATCACCGCCTTGATGCTCGCAGCCATTCCAGGATCGTCATGTCGCACGCCAAAATCGGCCAGGGTGCTGAACTTGTAGATGGGGTGGCTGGCGTC
>Ga0307437_1000770_pt1 | contig 23362 bp, 18 predicted proteins | sample SalMarWE160390MG_FD_202146 | JGI IMG/M metagenome (GOLD analysis project Ga0307437, IMG submission 202146) | Salt marsh sediment microbial communities from the Plum Island Ecosystem LTER, Massachusetts, United States - WE1603-90 | ecosystem: Environmental > Aquatic > Marine > Intertidal zone >...
TTTTCAAAATATGAAGATTTATTTATGGACTACTTCTTAATATCCAATTATCTAAAACCAGGTCTAATAGGTTGAAATCGTTGTATTTATCCGTGTTTGACCTTAAATTTTTTCCGGAATGTGGGATTTAAAGGAGGGGAAAATGTTCAAAAGGACATTGATCGCATTGGCTCTAATGCTAGTCTGCTTTGGTTCCGTTGTTGCCGGGGTGAGGTGGGCACAGAACTTTTACTCTCAGGTTAAGCCCATCAGGGTCAAGGACCCTATGGCGGTTGTGGTGGGGTCAACAAGGCCGGAAGATGAGATCTTTGAGATTACCATAGGAGATGTGGGGATGTATATAGGACACATCTGCATCGGTGTAGCCAGTGCCTATAGGCTGACCCAACTGGGGCTTGAGTCCCTCTACGGAGATGAGGCCCCCGAGCGAGGGAAGATAAGGGTTGCGGCCAATAGCTCATCTGTGACACTCGATGTTGCCTCCTATATTACAGGCGCCAGGGCATTCTATGGATGTGGAGAGGCGAACAAAGGTGCCCTTGCAGTAGATGAAAATCTGGGTGAAGAAGGGGATTTCATAATGGTCTTCCAACGGGAGGATACCGGTAAGGCTGTAAAGGTAACCTTTCATAAGCACATTTTCCTCTATCCAGAACGGAAGATATTGGAGAAGAAGATAATCGAGGGCAAGGCCACCCAGGAGGAGAGGGAACGGTTCTGGAAAAGGGAGCAGGAGAAGGTGAGGCAGATACTTCTTGATCCTCCAAGTGGCCTGTTTGAGGTTGAGAAGCTTGGTTCCTATACCTTTCCAGCAACAAATGTGGGTGGAGGGGAATAGTCCAATTGGTAACCAAAAGGGAGTAGAGGTAAATGGGGTAGGTCTCCTTTAATTTTATAAATAGCGGAGCAATCCGGTCACTACGAGGAGCGGAGCGACGAAACCATCTTTGAGGCCAAGAGGTATGGACAACGAGATTGCTTCGTCCCGATTTCATCGGGACTCGCAATGACAGCAACACTTCTTACCACAGCAAAGCCAGTTCAAGTGAAGGCGGGAAAGGGTCAAGAATAATAGGGTAGAATTTCAGGTCCTATTCTTACATCCAGACACGTTACTCTTAATTTTACATTCTCCATTCCAAACTTCATCAGAAGGTCAGAAGATCCTATGGAGAAATAAGCGACCTAAGGGGGTTAAGTTCTAATCAAACGGTCAGAAAGGAAAAGCAACAATGGGCCAAAAAGGGTTAAAATGTCTGTTGTTTGTGTTGCTCGGCTTTGCCGGTACCTATATTGCTTTGATAGGGGTCTATAAGCTGGGCACTGGGGCGACCATAATTATGGGACTGATATTTTTAGGGCTGGGGATTACCTTTCTCTTCTTCTCCATAACTACCTCAGATACCAGGAAGGGCAATTATTACGGTATATTTTCGGGGTTGTTTCTCTGGGCAGTTTTGGGGGAAGTAGTTGAAAAACTTGGCATAATAGCCATCGCGGAGTGGCAGATGTTCCCTCTGTTGGCCTTATTCACTTTCTTAATTGCCCTTATTGGAATCAAGAGGTATTTGCCTGCGGGACTTCTCTTTTCACTGGGAGGGTTCAATGCCATATGGCTCTTGCACTTTGTGATGGTAAATCAATTTGAACTTGGGGGAGAAACCTCCTGGATAACCTATCCCAGTTGTGCCATTTTCATCCTTCTGGTCATTCTCTTTGGTTACCGGATGACCAGAGCGGAGACAGATAACGAGAATATGGCCTTTTCTTTGGCTCTACTCCTAACAAGCTGGACCGTCTTGGAATACATCTGGGGATGGAAACTGCTCCCCGGCCCCTGGATGCTGTAGGGTAAATTTTGGATTTCTAATTCGCCCTCTTGGTAGAACTTGGCTCCATTGCGGTCGCTAAGTTCGAGAAAGAGAGCTGTGCTCAATTTCAGTTGTTGGAGATCGAGAAGGCGGAGAAGGAGATAGAGGTGAATTGGGAGAGCTAATTCCTCCTCTGTAATAAGAGCTGTAGCCTCCTCTCACATTGATCGCAGAAGATAGAGCCCTTCTGGTCGGTGTCGGTGAGGGTGTTGGAGAAGTGCATCACGCAGAGTCGATTTGGGCAGTGGCGGAGGCCAAAGAGGTGGCCCAATTCATGGGTGGTCTCCTTGAGGGTCCTATCCCTGAGGAGCAGTTCATTTGAGGGGAGGCCATAGAAGGTGGGATTAAGCCTGGCCAAGGAGATGATGGCCACCTTGCCCCCCAACTCCGCTTCCCCAAAGACGAAGTTAAGGCCAGGGGAGTAGAGATCCACATCAGCCACGGCCAGCAAAGGAAAGGAAAACTGATTGAATCTCAGCCAATTAAGGATGACCCGGGAATTGTATTGGTTTCTCTGAGGGTTTAATCCTGATTTGGGTAGAGGGATAGGGGGAGAGATGGGGAATTGGCTAATCAACCTCTCCTGCAGAGATTCCTGCAACCACTTCAGCAGCCTAAGATTGGTTTCCCCCAAAGGAAGGAGGAGAACCTCAAGGGACATCATTCATCGAATCCAAAAACTCCAGGTTGTTTTTTGTCCTCCTTAACCTCTCCAGCAAAAATTCCATCCCCTCCACCGGGTTCATCTCGTTGAGGAACTTCCTTAATATCCAAACCCGGCTCAGCTCCTTCTCCGTCATCAGGAGCTCCTCCTTACGGGTTCCGGAACGGTTTACGTCCATAGCCGGAAAGATCCTCCGATCGGAGAGCCGGCGATCGAGGACAAGCTCCATATTCCCTGTTCCCTTGAACTCCTCAAAGATGACCTCATCCATCTTGCTCCCCGTCTCCACCAGGGCTGTGGCCACAATGGTTAAGCTTCCCCCATCTTCTATGTTGCGGGCCGCGCCGAAGAACCTCTTTGGTTGGGCGAGGGCATTGGCATCCACCCCTCCGGAGAGGATCTTCCCGGAGTGGGGCATTACGGCATTGTGCGCCCTGGCCAGCCTGGTGATGCTATCCAGGAGGATGACCACATCATGTTTGAGCTCTATCAACCTCTTTGCCCTTTGGAGGACCATATTGGCCACCTGCACATGCCGATTGGGAGGCTCATCAAAGGTGGAGCTAATTACCTCACCCTTTACCGATCTCTCCATATCGGTGACCTCCTCTGGCCGCTCGTCGATCAACAGGATGATAAGGATTAATTCCGGGTGGTTGGCGGTGATGCTGTTGGCGATCTTCTGTAGCAGGATCGTCTTCCCTGCCTTGGGAGGGGAGACGATGAGCCCCCGCTGTCCCTTGCCCGTAGGGGTCAACAGGTCCATTATGCGGGTGGAGAGATCCTGGGGATCCCTTTCTAACTTTATCCTCTCCTGGGGATAGAGGGGGGTGAGGTTGTCGAAGATTGTCCTGTGTCGGGCCTTCTCGGCATCCACATAGTCCACCATGTCCACCCGCAGAAGGGCAAAGAACCTCTCCGTATCCTTGGGCGGCCTTATCTGGCCGGAGACCGTATCCCCCGTCCTCAGTCCAAACCTCTTTATCTGAGAGGGGGAGATGTAGATGTCGTCTGGACTGGGGAAATAGTTGTAGTCCGGCGATCGGAGGAAGCCATAGCCTTCGGGGAGGGTCTCCAAGACACCCTCGGCGGAGATGAGCCCATCCTTCTCGGACTTAGTCTTGAGGAGCTTGAAGATGAGGTCCTGTTTGTGAAGTTCGCTGCAGTCCTCCATCTTTAGCTCTTCGGCAAGGGTGAGAAGTTCACCTATGCTTTTCTTTTTCAGTTCTCTCAGATCCATATTGACCTCCTGCTCACATCTTTTCCGGGGCAGATATGCCTAATATCTTTAGGCCGTTTTTCAGCACGGTTAAGCTGACCTGAACCAAAAACAGCCTGGCCAAACTGAGCTCTCTCTCCTGGGTTACCACCCTATGCCTCTGGTAGAAAAGGTGGAAGGCAGAGGCCAAATCCTGCAGATAAAGGGTTATGTGATGGGGTTCCAGGGATCTGGCTGCCCCCTCTATAGTTTCCGGAAACCGAGCCAGACTCTTCATCAGGTCGATCTCCTCCGGCTCCTGCAAGAGGAAGAAGTCAACCTCCTTCTTTGGGGATAACCCTTCCCCTTTGGCATACTCCAAAATGCTGCAACCCCGGGCATGGGCATACTGCACATAGTAGGCGGGGTTCTCCGCAGACTCCTTCTTGGCTAAATCAAGGTCAAAAACCAGATGGCTGTCTGCCCCCCTGGTTAGATAAAGGAATCTGGCCACATCCTTTCCTATCTCCTCTATCATTTGTCTCAGGGTGATGAAGTTGCCCTCTCTGGTGGACATTTTCAGCTCACTTCCTCCCCTTTTGAAGCTGACCATCTGGTGGATAAGATAAGAGAGGAAATCGGCTGGAAATCCTAAGGCTTGAGCAGCAGCCTTCATAGAGGGGATGTGGCCCCAGTGGTCGGCCCCCCAGATATCGATAACCCAATCGAATCCCCTTCTCCTCTTGTTCAAGTGGTAGGCTATATCCGTGGCCAGATAGGTGGGTTCCCCTCCGCTCTTCACTAACACCCTGTCCCGCTCATCGCCCAGCCGGGAGGAGGCAAACCAGACCGCCCCATCCCTTTCATATACATACCCCTTATCTCTCAGGATTTCAATCGTTTCCTTCACTTTCCCCTCCCGATGGAGGGAAGATTCCGTAAACCATTGGTCAAACCTTACACCAAAAAGTTCCAGGTCACCTCTGATCCCGGTGATGATCCTCTCACTGGCGAAGTTCATAAAAAGGGGAATCGCCTCCCCGGCAGGAAGTTCCCTCAGCTCCTCCCCCTTCTCCTCCCTCAGCTCCTCCCCCTTCTCCTCCCTCAGCTCCTCCCCCTTCTCCTCCCTCAGCTCTTGGGCGAGCTCCACCAGATAATCCCCCTTGTATCCATCAGCAGGGAAAGGGAAGGAGGGGGCGAACAACTGTTCGTATCTGGCCTGGAGGGACTTTCCCAATAGCATCATCTGATTTCCGGCATCGTTGAAGTAATACTCCCTCTCCACCCTGTATCCGGCCCATTGCAGCAGATTGGCTAAAACATCCCCTAAGGCGGCCTGCCGACCATGGCCCACGGTGAGGGGGCCGGTGGGATTTGAGCTGACAAACTCCACCTGCACCCTTTTTCCCTCTCCCAGGTTACATCTCCCGTATTCCTTGCCGCTCTCAAATATCTCCCGCAGGGAGGCCACTATTTCCTTCCGGGATAGAGTGAAGTTGATGAACCCTGGGCCAGCCACCTCAGCCTTTTCAATCTGTTCTGGGGAGTAGCTTAGCTTATTTAGTATCTTCTCTGCTATCCTCCGCGGGTTTTCCCCTATCTGGGAGGCAAGGGAAAAGGCAGTGCTGGTGGTCAGGTCGCCCCAACTGGACTCTCGGGGGCTGGTCAATTCTATATCCTCTCCAATTTCCCAACCACATTCCTCTATGGCTTCCCGCAGCTTATCTTGAAGATATACTTTTATCCTCATTCTCCACTTCCTGGGTGGGGGCGTCCCCCCAGAGCTTCCCCAAAGCATACTTTTCCCTGGTCTCCGGGCGGAATATGTGCGCCACCACATTTATGTAATCCAAAAGAACCCAGCTCAAGGCCTTATAGCCCTCAATATGCCAGACCTTGGTTTGTAACCCCTTTGTCCCCTCCATTATGGCATCAGCTATGGCCTTTATGTGGAGATCTGAGTCCCCTGAGCAGATGACGAAGAAATCGGTGATATCGGTCAGGCCTCTGAGATCCAGAATCCTTATCTGCTGGGCCTTCTTGGAGAGGGCAAAGGAGGAGATAGCCCTGGCCAGTTCCTCAGGATTTGGGGCCAAATTGTTCTTCTTCTCCAACTCGATTAAGCTTTAACTCCTTGTAGTCTTTGCCCAAGATAACGGTGAGATCCAATTCCAGGTAGTCGCAGCTTTGTTGGATGATGTTTTCCTCACTCACCCCTAAGAGTTTGGCCAGCTTGCGCGCAGCATCCCTGTTTCCCACCCTATCCACGACCAAGCTTTCTAAGAGGAGAGGGGTATTCTTCACATCCACCACATCGTATCCCTTAAGGCGCAGGAATTTAGCTGCTTTTGCTGCCAGGCCATCTACCCCGCACCCATTCAGCACCTGCACCCGAGTCACCGCATGGGAGGTTGCGGGTGGCTTCCGGGGGGAGCGAGTGATAATAGAATAGAGGAAGAACACCACAACAAGGGAAAAAAAGACTATAGTGACCTCTGAGGGACCTCTTTTTTTAGTGAGAGCACCTCTTTTCCCCTTTTGGGGGGCTACTCTTCTTTTTGCCATTGGGAAGTTCTATGCCTGGAAACGAAATTATTTATAACTACGCCGGGTCCCTTCTTTCGGACAGGGCTTTAGCCCTGTCCGAAAGAAGCAGAGAACTCCCGACCACCTACGTCGGTCGGGACAGATTCCGGTATATACCTACGGGTTGATAAGGGAAAACCTTTGAATAACGAATTCGTCACCGGTTTGCTGTGCCATCAGGGCTCCGCCCTGACGGAGATTAATCTCGAATGCGGCTCTGCCGCTGCCCTCGAGGAGAACCCTATCTTTCTCCCCGGAAAGGGGGAGCAGCCCAGGGGCTTCTGCTTATGTTTATCTGCAGATTAAAGTATGGGTTGGGCCTGTAGTCAATCCCTAAATGGGAGAGAAAGAATCCCCTCCGCAGATCTCCCCTCAGAGGGCGATGGAGGTAACCCAAATCCATACTTAGGATTAAGGGCTCAGCCAGCTTATATCTGATAGAGTTTTGGTAAAGGGCAAAGTTCCTGGAGCCCTTCCCTGTGGAGAAGTAGAGACCATAAGATTGGGTAAGGGAGAGCCTCTGCGGATCGAGGAGGCTAAAGCCTTTACTGCCTTGCTCCCTTAGGTTAAACGAGCTTTTCCCTCCCTCCCCAGCCCCTGCTCTGCTGGCCACAAAAAGGAGACCAATTATCGCCAGGCCAATGAGTTGTTTTCTGAACATTGCTACCTCCTCCCTTTACGAAAACCTATCAGAATGCCCCGTTCCCAGAACGGGGATGAATGACATCTTTATAGTTCCCTCTCCCCTGGTGGGAGAGGGTTAGGGTGAGGGGGGAAATCGGAGCCAATTCTCACCCTCTCCTTAGTCCTCCCCCATCAAGGGGGAGGAGGAGTATTTTTGATGCCTTACTCTGTGGGCAGGGGGGTTATTCCTTTTTTAAAAGAACCTTGCCATATTTTTCCCCCACAACTTCTTCTTTGATTGAGTATAACCGGTGGTAGTCCTCAATGGAGAGGATCGCCTCAGCAAGGTTGATCTCTAACCTATAGGAGAGGGAAGATCCGTCTCCCTCTATTTTTTGGTAGCTGATCTTTCCCAGGCCCCCAGGCAGTTCCCTCTGGAAGCTCCCCGGAGCTAAAACAACCCGATATCCCCTGGGCAGTATCACCTTAAAGTCCACGGTCGTCCTCTCCTTCTCCCCGTGAAAATAGGGGTTATACCTCTTCTTGGTGGATAGCTGGACAAAATCCCGCAAGTTCTCGGTTATGGGCTTGCTTAGGTCAAAGTAGAGGAAGTCGCCGTCAGCAATCCCGTAGTGGGGGACCTTACAGCTAAAGGCTTCGATGAACTTGCTGGGTGACTCCTTGGTTTGGAGGCCGCTAATGGGGACTGCGCTCCGCGATATATGGTCAAGCTTCTTCTGGGCATACTGCTGCAATTTCTGCGGCGATAGTTCCTGGTGCATCTTTTTCACCTGAGCGTAATCCATCCCATAGTGCGTATCTCTCTTTACCAGGTAGGCATCGCCATTGGCGATTAACTGTAGCTCAGTCTGGATATTTTTCCCATTGCGCAAGCTATCGGCAATGGAGACCGGGATGGCCGAGAGGCTATCCCCATTAACCAGGTAACTGAGGTCCCCATCCAGATCTCGGTTAATCGCTAAGGGGCCATACTGGCCGTCCTTGAGCATAGGGTCGAGGTATAACTCCTGGTTGCCCAGATTCACAGCCACCAGGGGTCGGGAGATAGCGGAGAAGGACTGTGCCTTGAGATCCTCTTGGTAAAGCTGCAACCTTCTGTTGCCTAACAAGAAACAGAAACGGGGCTTCATCCCTGCGGACTGGAGAAGCCCATAGAGAAGGATTGCCTTGTCATAGCCGTCCCCGTAACCATCCCGCAAGCTTGTGGCCGCATCGCTCAGGTAGCCTCCGATGATTGAGATCCCTCCTAAAGGGATGGAGTTCACCTGGCCAGCGACGAAGTCATAAAGCCTCTTTAGCTTCAGGTAATCATTAGAGCCATTGCCAATAATCTGCGTCTCTTTCTTCCTTAGCTCCGGAGTGACCTGGGCCCTCTCCACCATTTTGCGGTTAAGGTCGGAGAGGAACCCCTTTAGGTCCGGGATATTGCTGTAGTAGAGGGTGGGGGCCAACTGGGTCAAGGGAGGTAGATCCCTCTCCTCGGCTATCCCCTTTTGATTCACCGCAGTCCACTCATATCTAATCCGGCTACCCTCTGTGTCCTGCGCAAAATCTACCCCAGCAGGTTGGTTGAAATGAAAGCTAACCCCCTGCGGCACTTCAATAGTTACCACCTTCTTCAGTAGCGGATCATGGAATTGAAAGCATTCTGCGCCATAGAAAGGGAAATGGGCATTACATCTTACCTCATAGTTTATCTCCACCACATCTCCCACATCCACAGAGGGGAAGGAGACTACCATAATGCCCACTGCGGGGTATCTTGGTCCCTTGGTGGTCGAGGGATCATCCATATCGTTGATCTCCTCCTTCCTCACCACCTCTATGGAACCGTTGGCGTTTATCGTCTGGGCATTTTTTATCTTCACCCCTTTAAATTTTCGGGCATAGGTTATCCGATACTCGCCAAACTGGTTTCTCCCCTTCTGGTTAAGGATCTTCCTGATTATATGGATGGAGGATGTGTAGCTTCCATCGTCGTTGAGCACCCAATAGTGCTCCGAAAGGGCAATGACCGAGTTCGCCCGGGGGTGGGTCTCCCTACCGGGGATCTGGGAGTAGTCATAGGCGAAGAGATTTGCCCAGACAAGGCAGAAGAAGAGAACCAAGGGCACATAGAATTTCCTATTCATCGTTCACCTCTCACTTTTTAATTATGATCATCTTCTTGTCGGCGATCTCCCCTCGCTGGGTGCAATCCTTGAGCTGCAGGTACTCCTCAGGGGTAAATTCCACTTTGTTGAGGGAAAACTCCCTACTGATGAGCAGACTCCGCTGCCCATCCTTTTGGAAGCGATAGCGCAACTGGTAACCGGCCTTGTCCACTAATGGGTTCTGCGGCAAGATGAGCTCCCCATAATCTGCGGCCAGCTTAATCCTGACCTCATCCTGCGAGGAGACAGTGAAGCGGGTTTTGAAATCGAAGTTGCGTTTCTTCAAGGCCATTTCTCCTAAGATGTATCTCATCAATCCGAAATCTGTGGAGATATAATCGATGGGGAACAGCGCATAGTTGGCATTCTCAATTAACGGCTCCTTCAAGGTGAACTTCAGCTTCAATTGGAGGTTCTCTCCCATCTGGGTCATTAGGTTGGTGGGTAAGAGCTCAAAGGTGTCTACCTCGGCCGTGCTGTTGAACCTCTTTACCATCCTGTGGATGTAGTTTTCAATATCCTTTGGGGACTGGCGGATAAAAAAGCCCCGATAGACCTCATCCCAGATGCCGGTAAACTCGATTTTGGCCTCTCCTTTGGCCTCTCCGCCCACGATCTCCAGATTGGTCACCGTCTTCAGCAGGTTGTCCTTGGCCGGCCTTACTGGCGTTAGCTTCAGGGGTTCGCCATACTTGGAGCTCACCAGGTAGCTGCAGTCCCTCTCCCAGTCCGGCAGATACTCCTTAGCCGTTTCGCTTGTTGCGTCATAGAGGGTATAATGGCCACTGGACTCCCTGATGGCCGTAATGGCATGGTTGAAATAGGGCAAGGGGACCTCCTCATCCCTCTTTGCTCCCGCATAGATCAACACTGGATAGGCTTCCTCACCAAGCAACCGGAACATCCCAGCCAGCAGGACGGCTTTATCCCGACAGACGCCATGCCTCCTCTCAAAGGTCTCAGTTATGTTATGGGGCTCATAGCCGGGGGCCTCCTTCTCCGTGGTTATCCCCATATACCTGACCTTTTGGGAGGCAAAACGGAAGATTCTGTCGATCCTCTCCTCTCTGGTTTGGGCATCATCAGTTAACTCCTTGACCTTCTTGATCATCCCCTCGGAGGCGCTCATATGCGGTTCTGTGAGGTTATAATACCATTTGGAGACCGCTGGCCAATCCTCAAATGTGGAGACCAAAACCCGCGTTCCCACCCTGGTTACGGTGGGCATCTTCGGCTCCTCGATAAGCTGAGGCATATCCTTGGCCACCCAGGTATAGTAGATCTTGTCGCCTTTTTTCACCATATCCTTTGAGACCCTATCAGCATCTCTCCCTTTCACTATAGTCTTCCTCAACGGGAGGTCTGCCGGGGCCACCGCCTCATATCTGTAATGGAGAATTGGCTGGAACTCCTGAAAAAGACAGAGGTCGCAGAAGTTATTGGCCAATCTGGTGTGGAAGCAAATTCGGGAAACCCGATAATGGACGAGATCTCCCACCTCCAGGTCAGGGATATTGACTGTAACCAACCTGTTGTTTGGATTGTAGATGTTCATACTCATCTGAGAGGGATTCACCTGATCCTTGAGGTTCTTGTCTATCTCCACCGGGACGATGCGGCCATCGGATTTAATCACCTCTATGGCCTCGATGTTTTGTTTAGTGAGTGCCCGGTCATAGTAGCCCTTGAATACCGAGCTCTCCCTTCTCCCCTTCTCCGTGAGCACCTTAACATAGTAATCGTCTTCGTTGATATAAGTTCCATCCTCGTTGTATTTTACCCGTTGATAGTCATCCACTAAAACCGTGTGGGCATTGGGATATTTGGCCCGGGAGATCGCCTGTGCCCTCTCAATTATCGCATCCCTATTGAGAAGTAGCTCATAGCCAAAACAGAGAGGGGCAAGGGAGATGGAAAAGAGGAGAAAAAATAGGGTTGCCCTCTTCAAATTCACCGATTCCTCCTTTCGTAAGGTTTTTTTAAGCATCTTTTACCGAAACCCATCTACTCCTAAAAATATTTCTGTTGTTGAGCGGTCAGATCCCTGATCTGAGGGTGCGTGACAGAAGAGGACTTCTGCCGCCTTCTAAGGGCCCTCGGCTAAAGCCGGGTTGGAGGTTTCGTGGTTCTTCCTTAGCTCTTTGTGGATTTTATCATCCACAAAGGGAGGACCTTCCGTCAGGGCAGGAGTCCTACCAGCACATCTCAAGCTTACTCAACCACAAATTCGCTCGCCCATCTTTGCAGTTTGGGTCCCTGGCGCCTGGCCAATAGCTCCTGCCACTTTTCATCCGTGAGCCTGTCCTTCATCGGCTGTTTGAACTCGTAGTAGGAGAAGGCCCCTCCCTTGGTCAGGGTAAGCTTTCCCTCCACTGGGGCGATGAGGTAGATGATGGATGGATTCCCCACCCCCTCTTCCAATACCTGCTGGGAGTTGACATCGGTGTGCACATCGGCCACTACGGCCATCCTTTGGTCGGTGCCGGATGTTATTTTTTTCATTAACTCTGGGGAGAATCTGGTAATCCCCTCCAGCTTGGACCCTATTTCCCAGATCAGCCTGTATTCCTCATCTCCCAAAGCCTCTCCTTGCAGCTCCTTGCGGGAGATGCTCGTCAGGGAGCTCAATAGCTCCTCGAATTGCTGGAGTTTCCCGCGCGGCCCCGTGGAGAGCAGCCCCTGGCTGTTTAGCCCCTCTCTAAGCTGGGTGATCAGAGCCTTTATCCGGTCATAGAGCTGGGGATAGGGTTCGACATATCCCTTAGTGAGCCTTGGGCGAGGTGGCAAACCAGTGGCCATCATTGTATAGCTCTGCTTAGCATAGAGAATGGTGTCATGCCTCAGTTCGGCCCAGGAACCGAGAGCGGTGTTCAGCTCCTTAAGGACCCAGGCCTTGCTCCCCATAAAGGAAGGATAGCCGTTATGCTTTCTCCCTACCAGCCATCTCAGACAGGAGAACCAGCTCCAATAGAGGTTTTCCTCCCAGGTCTTCTTATCAAGTTCGGTAAATTCTTCCCTCAGTTTCTCAAGCATCTGGTCATAGTTGCGATAATTAGTATCCCCTTCCTTTCTCAGGATCTTCAGAGCCTGCTTGCTTCCTAAAACTGCCAGCACATCCAGCCCGCGGGGGAAACATCTCTGGGGGCCCATTATTGTCTGTTCCATAGTGAAAGGATGACCATTACCGGTATACCCGATCACCTTGTTGTATACCAGGTTCTGAAGGATATAGGAGTCGGGGATGAATCTCTGTCCCATAAACCGGAAACCCTGAGTGAGCTGCGCAGCCCCTTTCCTGGCGGCCTCTACATCCTCCACAAGGGTGGAGACGATTTTGGGTTTCCTCAGCTCTTTGGCCTTTTTGATAAAACCATCGAGCCTTGTGGTGTCAGCGAGGGCCTCAATAGAGAACTTATCACCATAGACATCTTTGATTAGCTTAGTGTAGTCATCGATATCGAGGTCGTCTGTTTTGCCTACAAAGAAAACGGTAGGACGATAGATCCTCTCCCAGCTTTTCTTTGCCGCATCGTTCTCATTGAAGAGAGTGCAGATGAGGATCGCCTGCCTGGTGAGAGACCTCCCCTTCTTCTTTACATCCACTTTCCCGGCAAACATCCCTTCCCCTGGTTCAAGCCAGAAGCAGACTCTCCCATACCACATCATCGCCCGGAAGTAATGTTCAAACACCTCTGAACGGGTGTAATGGCCGCGGGGGAGATATTGGCTGTAGTCCTCAAGGTAGCCGAAGATGGGAGAAGGAGCAAACCCCCTATGCTGGGAGATTAGCACCAGCTCTTTCTCCACCTGGGGGAGGATGGCTGGAGGAATCTCCGCCTCCAACCCCAAGAGCCTGGCAGCTACCCCAAAGAAGCCCACATTTGCTAGGGCGGCCTCCCTCACCTTTCCCCCCCTGGCCTGCTCATACTGGTTCAGAGAGCCCCTGAACATAGCCTCGGTCAGCCCCTGGAGCTCATCGTTGAGCTTCTCTACCTCCACGGCCCTCAGCATATAGTCAAAGAGGATGTGGGAAGTATGTAGCAGGAGATCTGAGGTAACCAATATTGGCTCCCCTCTTTGTTTAGCATCCTTATAGATTTGAAAGATCTCCTCTTTTTCACTGTGAACGACGGTGAACCCCTCCTCGGTTAGCTTCGCTTTGGCCGCGGCGGAGAGCCGGAAGGAATCGATGTTACTCACCTTACCCAGATCCCAGCTCCCAGAATTGGCCAGAGAGAGGGTGGGGATAAGCAAAAATGAAAATAGAAGAACTAACTCCCTCATTTTGTGTCCTTTTTAAAATGTTTCTTGATCCTCTCAGGGGAGGCAAGAAACCCCCTCATTGAGACATTTTCTTTGGGTTAAGAGTAACTCCATGGCGAATTGGAGACTTTGCGCCCCCGATGAGGACAAAACCTCGGCAACTGTCATTAGTTGAATGGTAGAGGAAATGGTCAAAGAAGAAAATTTGGGGAAATTAAGTGAATCGAAGGGAGATAAGCTCCCTCTCCATAAAGGAAGTCTTAAGATCTGTGCTTTCCGGATTTAAACCTATCCTTTGTTGCGCAAATTAGCAGGCCTTCCCTTTGTGATTGGGTCAAATATAACCCATCGATTATGGCTTGTCAAGTCCTTTTCTTCGGTTTGTTTTTCTCCAAAAAAAACTTGACTTTGGGAGTTGAGATTGTTATATTTTGTTATAATTTGAAAAGGCCATTTTAGGGGAGAGGCATCCCCCCTCCGTGAGGTGATGAATGATGAAAAAGTTGGGTATTATCTTATTGACCATAGTCTTCCTTCTTTCCATAGTTAGCCTTCTGCCGGTGAAGAAGGTATCTGCCAGCGAAGGGCCAGAGGAATGTCTGCTTATGGCCGCCTGGCCGTGGGACGAGTATTATCATGGTAATAAAGGAGGTTCCTCTAACAATTCAGGAGATTCTTATGTTCCCACTCAGAATCGGGAGGTTATTCAAAGGAGTTCCACTATATCTGATCAATCAGGAGAGGTGAAGAAGATCAGGAACTATCCTTGGTATAAAAACTGGATTTGGAAGGTTGGCTTTTATCTACGGGTTTTCATCAATAAGTGATTCTTTGAGGAGACAAAGCCGTGGGTAGCAAAATGCCGAAATTAGACGCTTTAATCAAGGAGATTGAGGTTCTCCTTTACAAAGAGAAGGGGCTGGACAGGGCGGAGGCAAAGGTTGATGAGGCTACAGAAAAGATAATCACTTCACAATTGCAAGACTCTCCTCAAGCAGCACAGGTATATACTCTGGCAACGGAAGTCAAGATAGAGATTGGTAAATATGTGGAGGCAGAGCCTTATGCATTTAAGGCATTTGAGATTCTGAAGGACTCCGCCGAGAACAGGCTAAAGGGGAGAGTTCAATGGTGTATAGGAAGGATTTACAAAAACCTGGGTGATATGGATAAAGCCCGTATATACTTAGAGGATTCTCGAAGCACATATCGCACCATTGGATACAGGCAGGGTGAATTGGAGGCATTGAATGGTTTAATTCACCTTGATTTTATTGGATCCGAATGGTCATCTGCCAAGAAGAGATTGAAATATGCTTACCAAATAAATCAGGAGTCAGGCGATCGGCGAGGGATGGCCCTTTGCCTCACAAACCTGGCGACCGTATCTATACTTCTCGGGGAGCATAGTGCTGCTGAGAAGACCCTCTTGGAGAGCATCAAAATCAAGGAGAAGTTAGGGGATCCGCTTCTTTTGACCCACAGTTGGCTCTCGCTTGCTCGCTTATATCTGAGGGAGCGGAGATGGTCGGAGGCCTCTCGGCTCATCCAGAAGGCGAAGAAGGTAAGTGAGGAACATACCCTTTCACGCGAGTTGGCGATGAGCCTGGAGAGTGAAGGGGAGTTATACTTTGAGCGGAAAGAATATGTCAAGGCCGAGAAGAGTTATCTGGATGGTTTGAGGGTAGGGGAGCGGATATCTCCTGAAGGGGATGTCGTCGCAGAGCTGTGTCGCAAGCTTGCTGATTTGTATTCAGCTACAAAGGAGCCTGATAAGGCGATTGAATACGGCCATAGGGCTCTGGAGGTCTCAACCAAGCTTGGAGACAGATTCGAACAGGGGTGCTGTCATCGGGCGTTGGCTGTGGCTTATGGTTTAAAAGGTCTAAAGGATAAAGCCCAAGAGAAGTTTGCTAAATCTGTCTCCATTTTCAAGTCAATTGGGGAGCGGTTTGAATTGGCTTATAGTCTTCTGACAAATGGAGAGTTGAGCGGGAGGGTTGGTCTGCTTAGGGAGGCTTATGCCCTTTTTTCTCAGATTGAAGGCGCTGTTTTTTATAAGGCGCTTGCCGAACTCCAGTTGGCTAAGGTTGACCCTTCTCTTAAGGCTGAAATCCAATATCTACGAGAGGCTGAGGATATATTTCGAGCTAAGGGGGAAGCCGAGAAGCTCAAGGAGGTTGAGGTCATAAAGGCTGAGCTTAATAGGAGGCTAACTCAGCCTACAACCAAGAAGTATGAGGTCTTAAAAGGCCTGGCCTCACCGGAATTGGGGGAGGTATTTGAGGGGGTGGTGAGGGAGCTTAAGGCAACCAGGGGATTTGTTGCTTATCGGAGGGATGCCAGCAATGGGGAAATGAAAGTAGAGAGGAGCCACAATCTCACTGAGGAAGAGGCGAGGAAACTTCTCTCCCTGTTGACCGATAACAACGGTTTTCAGCCAGGGGAGCCTTTCATCCTCTATGACACCGAGTTGGACAATCGTTTTTCCTCTTTGGGAGCAGGTAGCGTAATGATCACCCCTTTTTCCAGTAAGACCGAAGGGAGAATAGACGGTTTCCTGTATGTGGATCGGCAAAAGCAAAAGCAAAAGGATGGGGAACCGTTCTTAGACAAGGAATATGACCTCTTCTACTATCTCTCAGAGAGGGTGGGCAAGGCGATTTCGGAAAAGAGACAGGGGGAGTTGGAAGAGGAGTTGAGTGAGTTAAAGAGGAGTATGAAGGGATCAGGGGTGCTCACCCATAATCCTCAGATGTTGAAGATATTGAAACTGATAGAGTTAGCCCAAGGTTGTGATGCGCCCACCCTCTTGACTGGGGAGACAGGCACCGGAAAGGACTTCATCGCCCGGATTATCCATCAGGGGAGTGCCAGGAAGGATGCGGGCTTTGTGGAGATACACTGCGGGGCAATTCCCAAAGACCTGGTGGAGTCAGAACTATTTGGTTATGAAAAAGGTGCCTTTACCGGGGCTGTCTCTCGCAAGCTGGGACGGCTTGAGCTTGCAGAGGGAGGAACCCTCTTCCTCAATGAGCTAGGAGAACTGTCAGAATCTACCCAGGTGAAGCTGTTGAGATTTTTGGACACCACCGAGTTGGAGAGGGTAGGGGGTAACAGAACCATAAGGGTAAACACGAGGGTAATAGCGGCTACCAACAAGGATTTAAAGGTAGAGGTGGAAAATGGGACATTTCGGAAGGACCTCTACTACAGGTTGAATGTGCTATGTGTGGAATTACCTCCATTAAGGGAACGGAAAGAGGATATACCCCCTTTGGCCCATCATTTTATAAAACTTTATGGAGACAAATATGGGAAGAAGGTCCAAGGGATGGCTCCCGGAGTCCTCCAGGCAATGATGGAGTATGACTGGCCGGGGAACATAAGGGAGTTGGAGAATATGATTGGGACGATGGTAATAGCAACCAGGGAGGGGGAAGAGATTAGCGTAGGGCTATTGCCAAAGCAGGTTAAAAAAATGCTTCAGCCGGAAGAGGGAGATGCTCCTACGCTGCCCAGCAAACTCGCCTCTGTTGAAAAAGAAGCCATTTGGGATGCCTTAGAGCGGACTAATGGAATAAAGACAAAGGCAGCCCAAATCTTAGGAATACATGAGGCTACGCTACGGGGCAAGATAAAGAAATACAAGTTAGAGAAAGTAATGGACAATTAGAAGTAAAATCTACTACGCTGAACAGCAATTCAGACACTGACCACTTGAGAAAGCTCAAGTGGTTTTTTTATTCCCCAGGGTTGAGTTATTGGGTTCAACATCTTCGTATTTTTCCACGGATTTGTCGTTTATATCCACGGCTATCTAAGTTTCAGGGGAAAAAGCAATTACAGTAAATTTAGATTTTTGTGTCGTGATAATCTACGAATTCTGCTAAACTCCAAAAATGGAGACATTTGCTAGCAGATATAACTCCAATAAAAATAACCACTTAAAATTTTCGGTTTTGATAACATAACTGGCACAGAATTTGCTAAGGTTATAAGTATAGATGTCTCCGCGTCCGTGGCTTGAAAGGCAGTCAAGAAAGAAGCCGGTGCTGCTTTGTTTGAGGACTCTGGAATTCTACGAATCACAGAGTCCTCCATCAAGGGGTTTGGGGGAAAGGATGTGCTTTCCCCCAAGGAGTAACAGGATTACGGTGTGAGCTGGCAGAGCACCGTAATCCGCCATAGGGGCGATAGCCCCTTGGAAGTTTGTGAACGAAGTGAACAAACTTTGCTTGGTGGTTGGAGGCAGCATTTGGGGGAACAAAATTAGCGGAGATGCCCCGCAGGCTCTCCCTTGCCTGCCACCCCTGCCAAGAAGGAACACGAATCACACGAATAGACGAATTTGCACGAAGAGATAGAAAGATCACATCGAGGTGGCACAACCCCGATTTTGCCACCTACCTTTGCCGTAAGAATCGGGGTTCTGATGGCTCGGTGGGGGTACTGTCAGCTAAGGGCACCTACCAGCTCAGACTAAATTTCTATTTTCTTAGGGTTCCTGCCCTACCAGCAGGGGAAAGTTTCATTTTTAATTCTCAATTTTTAATTGCTTTTTTCAGTGAGGTTCCGTGGTGAATTGTCACCAGGAGGCAAGCGAAGGCAGGGTAGAGGTGACCCGATAGTCTCCTTATGGTGCCAGAGGGGGAGGACTATTGATAAGGAGGGGTGCCCTCGGATGAGCTTGGTCACGCAGAATTCCGGTTTGCCACTCGCATTGTCTCAACAACCTGGCGGGTCTCATCAGGGGTCTGGGGCCCGCCAGGACTCCTATCACCTTTAACGAGGTGGCAGAACCCCGATTCTGCCACCAGGATTGCGTCAGAACAGGGGTTCTGACGCCTCTGATCGAGACCTTCCACCATAGGAGAAGCGTCAGGTTATGGAATCCGACTATAAAAAACCGAAGCCAAAAATGAGCCTGGAGCTTGACCAGGGAAAACCTCAAGAGAAGAAGAGCCTCTGGCAGAAGATTAAAGAATTCTTCGCTCAGGAACCCGAAGAACAAGGTGCAGAATACTGGAGGAACAGAGACCCAAGTGACTGGTAAGGGAATCTGCTATAAATTCCTTGACTTGGGAGGTTGAGAGGGGTATAAATTTGTGAGGCACATTTTACCAAGGGGGTGCAATGAAGGAACAGATAAGATTTTTGGCGTTAGTGCTCGTATGGGGGCATAGGAGAACAAAGCCACATATACCAGTTTTGCCCCAGGAGAAATTTAGTTAAAACAAGGAGGGAGAAATGCGTAAGATCAGTATAGGATTTGTATTCTTGGCAATTATCCTGGCCGCTATTCCCCTATATGCCTCAGGTGCGGGGGACTACAAGCTTGGGTTGACCTCGGTAAATCATGGAGAGGCTGAGCTTATTGATGATACTGGTTTGAGGCATCACATAGTCTCAACTAATGGTCTGGTCATTGATACTATGACCTGGTGTAATGGTATCCCTTTTGCTGATTTGAGCCAATACCTGTGCCCTTATGACAGCATGGTGAATTGGTTCAGGCCTCTTGCCCCTTGTTCCCTGTATGAAGTTGGCGGTATGTTTGCCAGCTCAGGGACTGCAAAGCTCTTTGTCTGTAGGTATGGGTACTTCTCCAGTGATTTCTCCTTCCCCTGGCCAGTAACCGATAATGAGTTGCCTGGCCCAGCCGAGTGGGATATCTCTGGAACTGGTGGCTGGGAGGAGAAGGACTTCAGGGAATATCCTTCGGATCAAGGATTCATCTTACAATTCCCAGGGGACAGCCTCTTCGCGGTAGGCTTTGGGTCCGACAGTGAGGCAAAGCCTCATATTTTTTATGACGATTATAGCCTGCATCCTGCGATCTATCCTGACGAAAATGGTGTATTCCATTGTACCCAACATTGGCGAATCACGTGGTGTCATGATGGCCATTGGCAGTGGAATTTGAGACATCCATGTGAGCCCCCACCCCCTTGTATTTGGTGTCCTGAGCTCAATATGAGGGCGGTTGTCAACTATTATCAGGGTGTTCCCCCCTTCTTACAGGTTCTGTGGCAGAGGAATAATACCTGGTTGAGGGAGAATATCAAGATAACTGCCTTGCTGTTCGATTTTGATGGCTGGATTGCTGAGGCTACCCTTCATTATACGGTCAATGGTTCAGGGGACACATCTGAGGTCCCTATGAGCATAGAGGCGGAAGAAGGAAACAGATTTCTTGCTGCCGGTTATCTTCCAGGTCAATTTTCCTCGGGTGATACTATAACCTACTGGTGTACCTGTGTGGACAACGATGGCAAGCCCAACAAATGGGTGGGAGATGCGGTTAAATCCTTTGTCATTAAGAAGCCGCAGAACCCTGGGGCACAGATACTACTCGTAGGGGACGGGAATGTTAGCAAGCAGAGGGCCAGATACTATGAGAATCTGTTGGACAGGTTGGGCTACTCCTATGAACCCACCTGGTTTGCTGAGGAGAATTATGGGATAGACAGCTCAGTTGTTCTCCATACCTATGAGGGAATGGGATGGGATGCTATAATCTGGTTTGGATGGGGGTGTGGGAGCCTCCCTCGGCCGGATGGTTTGGAGGCTGACCATCCACTTATCAGGTATCTGGATAGTGGAGGGAGGCTTTTTCTTGCTGATCAGGACTATTTCTGGAAGAAGGGTATAGAAACTGGGGTTGAGATCAGCTTTGAGCCTGGAGACTTTGCCTATGACTATCTAGGGGTTCAATCCTGTATCAGCGATCCCAATATGCAGGATACCATCAGCCTTGGGGATACGATATTCTATGGGGTAGATGCTGATGACCCCATATCTGGGAATTTCTATGAGACCGCTGTAGAGTTACATCCGAGATGTGTTGGGGTTGCCAATTGGGCTGACTATACTGAGGCTACAGCCCAGGGTGTGAACATCTTCAAGGGAGGAAAAAGCGAAGAATACAGTGGTACTAGGTTAGAGGGTGCCGAAGGGTTCAGGACTGTTTTTCTGCCCTGGTGTTTTGAGGCAATTGTCGACTGTGCGGATACCAACATCCTCACCCTCCAGGCGGATACGCTAATGTTGAATATTCTGAATGATTGGTTTGAGCTGGAAGGTATGCAGAGAATTGAGGCGGGGGTTGTGCCTCGTTCTTTTTCCTTATCTCAAAACCATCCCAATCCGTTCAATTCTAATACAGCTATCAGCTATCAGTTGTCAGCGATCAGGCCGCACCGCACCACCCTAAAAATCTACAATATATTAGGAGAGGAGGTGATAACCTTAGTTGACCAGGAGCAAAGGGTGGGGAGGTATGAGGTGGTCTGGGATGGAAGAAACAACCAGGGAAAGGAGGTGACCAGTGGCGTATATCTTTACCGGCTAAAGGCCGGCGAATTTACCGCAGCAAGGAAGATGGTTTTGTTAAGGTAGCTTAAATTTAAGAGAGGAGGAAGGAACGATGACAGACAAGGATTGGTTGATGAATGTGGAGAATGAGACAAGGGGAGGTAAAAATGGTTATTAGAAAGCTTTTGAGGGAAATTGTTCTTGTGGTCTGTTTCTTTATCTTAATTTCCCCCCAAATTCTCTTCGCCTGGACAACGCCGGTGAATATCTCCAATACCTCAGGACACTCAAGGTACGCTTCATTAGCGGTGGATAGGAATGGTCATATTCATGTGGTTTGGGAGGATGATACCTCAGGGAACAACGAGATTCTCTATTGCTTTTGTGATGGAGAGTCCTGGCATCCTTCCATCGATATCTCAAATGATGCCACCGACTCGGAAAGGTCGGACATAACGGTGGATGCCTTCGGACAACTCCATGTGGCCTGGATAGATCACCAGTCCGGGGAGATATACTGGACTTTTTACGCTGAAACCTCCTGGACCTCTCCGGTGAATATCTCCAATAATCCAGGTTACTCCACCTGCCCCAGTTTAGCGGCCGATGATTCAGGCAGAGTCTATATCGCTTGGCACGACATTGGGGGGGAGCAATCCGATATCTACTTCAGCATTTATGATGGAACCTCCTGGTCACCTCCCCAGAATGTCACCAATGATGCGGTGAGCTCAGCCTATCCCGATATAGCCGTTGACTCTAAGGGATGTGTGCATTTGGTGTGGATGAACTATGGTGCAGATATAGAGGCATATTACTCGAAATATGATGGGCACTCCTGGTCAAGTTGGGTTAATGTCTCTAATCTTGAAGGATACTCCTGCGATCCAAAGATAGCCCTGGATTCTCAGGATCATCCTCATGTCGCCTGGGAGGAACGTGAGCACGGTTACGAGGTTTATTACACCCATTTCGATGGAGAGGATTGGACTGTTCCCTATAAGCTTTCCGGCAGTGACTGTCATAATCCCGCTATTACGCTTGATTCTAAAGACAAAAGCCATGTAGTATGGGGTGGGCCAGGGAATGGAATTTACTATACCTTTGGAAATGATACTTCTTGGTTTTCTCCCATTGATATTACAGATTCTTCTGAGGTAATTTGTTTATTGGCTGACATAGGGGTAGATTCAACCCATCTTCATGTGGTGTGGACCAAAGCCATTGATCGGACCCGTGCTGAGATTTACTACAGCAGCCATAAGTTAAGTGGAATAGAGCCAGAGCGGTGGAGGCCATTTCCAAGTGGGTATAAGCTGGAACAGTGTTATCCTAATCCGTTTAACCCGACCACTACCATCCGCTACCACCTCCCAGCGGTCAGCAGTTAGCTTAAAGATCTACAATATCTTAGGAGAGGAGGTGATAACCTTAGTGGACCAGGAGCAAAGGGCGGGGACGTATCAAGTTGTCTGGGATGGAAGAAACAATCAAGGAAAGGAGGTGACCAGTGGAGTATATCTTTACCGGCTAAAGGCCGGCGAATTTACCGCAGCAAGGAAGATGGTCTTGTTAAGGTAGCTTAAATTTAGAGAGGAGAAGAGAACGATGACAGACAGGGATTGGTTGATGAATGTGGAGAATGAGACAAGGGGAGGTAAAGATGAATATTAGAAGAAAGCTTTTGAGGGAAATTGTTCTTGTAGTCTGTTCCCTTATCTTAGTCCCCGTAAATCCCCTCCTCGCCTGGACAACGCCGGTGAATATCTCCAACACCTCAGGACACTCAAACTATGCTTCCTTAGCGGTGGACAAATATGGTCACATTCATGTGGTTTGGGAGGATGACACCTCAGGGAACAACGAGGTTTTGTATTGTTTCTACAACGGAGATCATTGGTCTGCTCCTCTTAATATCTCCAACGATCCAACGGACTCGGAAGCATCGGACATAACGGTAGATGCCCTGGGACAACTCCATGTGGCCTGGATAGATTACCAGTCTGGGGAGATATACTGGACTATTTACAATGGAACCTCCTGGTCTCCTCCCCAGAACATCTCCAACAATCCCGGGCATTCTACCTGTCCCAGCTTAGCGGCTTATGATTCAGGCAGGGTCTTCATAAGCTGGCATGACATCAGAGGGCAATCTGACATCTACTTCAGCAGCTACGATGGGACCTCCTGGTCATCCCCGCAGAATGTCACCAATGATCCGCAGGACTCAGCCTATCCCAATATAGCCGTTGACTCCAAGGGGTGTGTGCATTTGGTATGGATGAACTATGGTTTGGACATAGAGGCATATTACTCAAAATACGACGCGAACTCCTGGTCAAGCTGGGTTAATATCTCCAATCTTGTGGGATACTCTTGTGATCCAAAGATAGCCCTGGATTCCCTGGATCATCCTCATGTGGTCTGGGAGGAGAGACAGTGGGGAGACCAGGAGGGGTATCACGTTTACTATGCCCATTTCGATGGGGAGAATTGGGCTACCTCCTACAAGCTTTCAACTGGAAGTAAAAATTTTAACCCTTGTATATTAAAGCCTAGAGCCCGAAACTGCAGAAGGTAGGCTTATCATCATTGATTTTTAAGTTTTCTGTTCTTTGAGATACTGGTTACCCTCGGGAGAATAGGGTTGATAAAGGGGGGAAGA
>Ga0307437_1000771_pt1 | contig 23358 bp, 16 predicted proteins | sample SalMarWE160390MG_FD_202146 | JGI IMG/M metagenome (GOLD analysis project Ga0307437, IMG submission 202146) | Salt marsh sediment microbial communities from the Plum Island Ecosystem LTER, Massachusetts, United States - WE1603-90 | ecosystem: Environmental > Aquatic > Marine > Intertidal zone >...
TTCTTATTTCGAGCGCTAGCGAGAAACAAGGTTCTGCACGAAACGCAGGTTCTTATTTCGAGCGCTAGCGAGAAACAAGGTACTTCCACCTTAAAGGTGGAAGGTTCTTACTTATAACCAACCGGTTTTTCTTTCAACACCAAGCCTAGACTCATCCTTCTTCCCTCTTGGTCAATCGATTCAATGTAGCAATCAACTTTATCGCCCACTTTGAGTGATTTTTCGGCCGGAATTTTGGAAATATGAATTAAACCTTCAATCCCCTCTTCTAAATCAACAAAAGCTCCAAAAGGAGCCAAACGAACGACCTTGCCTTTAACTCTGGCGTCAATTGGATATTTCTTTTCAATTTCCTCCCAAGGATCGGTTTTCAGTTGCTTGATAGAAAGATTGAGTTTACCAGTGGTTTTGTCTTTAGCTAAAACCTTAACCTTAACTTTATCACCGGCTTTGTAAAACTCCTTCGGGTCCTCAACTCTTTGCCAGGAAATCTCGGAGATATGAACTAAACCTTCCAGTTCAATTTCATCAGACTTAATTTTGACAAAAAAGCCAAAAGGCATCACCCCGGTAACCTCGCCTTTAAAAGTCTCGCCGACTTTGATTTTATTCAGGGTTTCTTCCTGAGCGTGAAGCAAGGCTGCTTCAGAAATTTCTCTTTCGGAAAGAATTAACCGGTTTTTCTCGCGATTAACTTCAATTGGCTTAGCCTCAATTTGGCGCCCAATCAACTTCTCTATCTTGTCTGCCCATTGACTGCCAAATTGAGAAGCAGGAATAAACCCCTGTAAACCTTTGGCTTCAACCACCAATCCGCCCCGATTAACCTCTCTACCAAAAACTCTTACCGCTTCGCCTGTTTTTAACTTCTCCTCAAATTGATTCCAAAGATAATCGCCGGCTGCCTTTTTTAAAGAAAGCAGAGTCTGTCCTTTATCGTTCTCTGGTTGGGTAATAATCGCTTCAACTTTATCCCCGACCGTTAATTCTTTAATAAAGTCTTTGGCGGCTTTCATTTCTCGGTCAATAACCATTCCTTCACTCTTGCCGCCAATGTCTAAATAAAGAACCCCTTTGGTTTTCTCAACGATAATCGCTTCCACTAAATCTCCCCTTTTCCAGCCACGCAACTGATATTTCGTCTGCTTAAGCAGCTCTTCCATAGTGACAGGTTGTTTTTTCGAGGAAGGATTAATCGAAGCCTTTGGCGAAAACTTTTTACTCTGCTTTTTGGTTTTGGGAGCCGGTTTCTTTTTGGTCAACCTTCATTTACCTCGCTTTCTAAGGAAAAGTTCAAAGATATTATACTACGCCTATGGCTCGTCATTTTTTTATTAAAAAATCAGTCTAATTCTCGTTTCACTCAAATTATATCCCACTTTGCTCAGTTTGCCAAGCCTTAAATTTACTCCTCTACTTTCATCTTCTCAATCTTTTCTCTCACTTCATCGGTTCGGGGGTAATAAGGATTGGCGCCAACAAATTTTTGCCAATATTCAACTGCCTTTTCTCTTTGACCGTGGGTAGCGTAAATATCACCTAAATCCGCATAGGTGTAGTAGTTATGAGGAGCAACTTCTAGAGCTTTCCAATACAAGCGCTCAGCCTCGTCTAACAAACCATGACCAAAATAGCCATTGGCTAAACGAACATAGGGATAGGCATATTCTTTTAAAAGAATGCTTTCCACTGACCCAAACTGATAATCTTTTTTATGAATTAGGTTTTGATAATCAGCCAGGTTTTTGTCAATCTCTTTTTCGGCTTCAGCCGCGATAATCTTTCTTGGCTCAACTAAAAAATTCTCAGTTAAACCAATCGTTTCTGTCTCTGTTTTGACGCCGATTTCCTGCCGAAGCATACGCATCGCGGAAATAACAGGAAATTTTTGACTATTGATAGTAATAAACTCATCCATAAATTCTTGACGGCTCTCTAATTTTTCCGGGAGAAAGATTTCAGGGAAATTTTGTTTAATTTGCTGACGATACCAATCTTCATTAGAAACTAAAAAATTAGCAACAATAATTTTGACATCCTTTCTCTCCCCCAAAACTCTTTGATAGTAAAAAGCAACGCCAACTTTAGCGTCACCTTCAATTAGTAAAATGCTTTTTGGGGGAACAGTCCGGAATAAATCCTCGGCTAAATAGCGACCAAAGTGATTGTTCCGTTGGTTAACTTGATTGAAATTCAAGAATAACATCCCCAGGGGAAAAACAAGCAGTAACCAACTCAGTCGCTCTTTTTTGATGAATCCAACGCTCCAAGCAAAGCCAAAACTAGCCAGAATGGCGAGGAAAAGAGTAGGGAAAATTAGAAATCGTTCCACAATAAAAAGAAAATCAGGACTGCCGGTGTTCAGCCCGGTATAAAGAATAAATAAGGGACCGGTGATTAGAAAAGCGCTTAAAACAAAAACTAGCCAAGCTCTTTGTTTTTTTATTCCCCAGTAAATGCCTAAAATTACGGGAATCAAGCCTAAGGAAAAATTGACAAGATATAATCTCGCCAAGCCTAAAAACCGGTCAATTAAGGCAATTTTGGCGATGCTGGCCGCGGAGATGCTTAAAGACCCGTAAGTGGCTCGGGTAAAAAGTCTGATAAAACCGTTAAGAGTCTGGGAATTTTCCCAGTTTAAAAAGGGATGAGTTTTGGCAGCGAAAACAACGTAGAAATAAGGAGAAAAACCGACTAGGAAAATAACTAAGGCAAGTAAGTAATCAAGCCATTTTAAATTTCTCCATCCCTTTTCAATCAAAAACCAAATGAAAAATAAAGGATAAATAAAGATAATTGTCTGATGATTGGTTAATCCTAAGCCTGCTGTTAATAAGAATAGAAAAAGCCATTGTTTTTCTTTTTTTTCTCGCCAGATTTGGAAAATTAATAATAATAAACCCGTTAGGAAAATGTTGAGGGTAAAAACCTCGGAAATAAGGGCGTTGTGCCAAAAAAACCTGGAAAAAGCGAGGGTCAGAGCGCCAGCTAAAGCAACTGGTTTGTTTTTAGTTAAGCGCTCTAAAAAAAGATAAATCGCTAAACAGGTCAGAGAAGCAAAAAAAGCGGAAGCCAAATTAACGCGCCAGGCTGGTTCGCCAAAAGGCAAAAAAGAAAAAGGCATCGCTAGTATGGTGAATAAGGGATAACCTGGCGGATGAGCAATACCTTTGGCTAAAACCACAGTGGCCAACTCGGCTGCATCAGCATGAACGGAAATCGTTGGGCAGAGAGTATAAAGATAGATTACAAATGGAATCAGAAAAGAAGCTAAAACAGGGAGAAATCGAAAGGCTCTCTTCATCCTGGTTAGATTTTAACATAAAAAATCCCGGCCTTGAGAGTTTTTCGAACGATAGTGAGAAACAAGGTTCTGCCGAATAAAATGAGGCAGGTTCTTATTTCGACCAAGGGAAAAAACAAGGTTCTGCCGAATAAAATGAGGCAGGTTCTTATTTTCGCAATAAAAAATCCCGGCCTTGAGGTATTTTCGCAATCCCTTGCGGAATTACTATCGTCCCCGCTGATACGTTTCACTTCTCTGTTCGGAATGGGAAGAGGTGGTACCGTATCGCTCCAAAGACCGGGAAATTTCTCTAAATATACAGCGGCACTACGTGCCTCGATAATTCTCTTTGAGTATTATATTATCTCTACCGAAGCCCGAAAGGCAAAAGCAGATTAACCTTCACTGGCTACTCCTTTGATCGATTAGTACGACTTGGCTAAATGTATTGCTACGCTTACACCGGTCGCCTATCAAGGTAGTAATCTCCTACCGATCTCACCTATCCCGAAGGATAGAAGGATACCTTATCTTGAGATGGGCTTCCCGCTTAGATGCTTTCAGCGGTTATCCCGAAGGAATGTAGCTACCCAGCGATGCACCTGACGGTGACAACTGGCACACTAGGGATTCCCTCAACCAGGTCCTCTCGTACTGTGGTCAACTTCTCTCAAGTATCCAACGCTTGCTGCGGATAGAGGCCGAACTGTCTCACGACGTTCTGACACATATTCCTTAGTTACCTAAGGTGTGGACTATATCTTGGCCAAAGCTAAAAATTTAACTCTGACCCCTGGCGTATGATAACAATCTTAAATTTATCTTTATAAAAAATAAGATAGAAATTGCTATCTCGGGCACAATGCCCTCAGTCTCTACGGGGTTAAAAATGTTTTATATGGCATACATTCTCTAACATATGGGCCAACAAGTGACAAAAACCTTTTTGTTTCTCCAACCGGAACATAGAGAATGTAACCCTTACCAATATTACCACTTTTATGAATTCTACAAGCAATATTAAAGTTCGCTTTAAGAATTTTTTGTAGAAATCGGTTCTCGATTAACGAAAAACTTTGAGTATTGAGATGGATTGCTTTACCAGCTAATGTACCATCGTCCATATACCAAATTGCTAAAGATAAGTTAGAAATAAGCAATTTATCTAAATCGCTAGGGACTATTTTAAAACCATCGGGATAGAATATTTTGCGATATTGCAATAATTCTGAATGTGCAATGGTTTTAAACCAAAAATACTTCCCCAGTTCAGGCCTCTTTTTATTCTGTAATTGGCAACGTGGTAGCGAAAGTACCCATTTTTTAAAAAATGAATATTTCCACCAAACATAATTTTTTTGTTTTGGGCCCTGGGAAATGCGCAAATAAGCATATTTCCCAGATACAGTTGGATAAAGATATCCATCTCCCAATAGACTGCCAATAACAATTTGCCTTTGAATATCATTGAGGCGCAAAGTTTTTCGTAAGCGATCAATATAAGCAGAATACATTTCAACTTCCCACGGTATTACCCTTTGACACTTTCAATTTAACCAAAGTTAACCCAAATGTCAAGTAGGGCTTCACCGTTATTAGCCAAGTTTTAACTGGGCTCATCAATCAACTTACCCAGCTCACGTAGCGCTTTAATGGGCGAACAGACCAACCCTTGGGAGCTTCTCCACCCCCAGGATGCGCTGAGCCGACCATGTGTTCTCCACTATTACTAGTGGCATGGACTATATCATCACCCCACCAAACACGGTGGGGGTCCGGCGTATAATACCATCCAAAATTTCTTGTCTAAACAAGAGAGATAGTATTTTAGTTTAAAACTTCAGTCTCTACGGGGTTATGTTTCAATTCTTCGAAACAAACTTCCCTCGGTATTGCCCTTTGACCAAACAGCCAAGTGGGGTTTCACCGATATAAGCCGAATTATTCGATCTCGATTACTCGAGAAAGCGACATTCCTATTATAGGTTTATCGAGGTAGCGAACCGCGCCGTCGATATGGACTCTTGGGCGCGACCACTCTGTTATCCCTGAAGTAGCTTTTATCCGTTAAGCCCCGACCATCCCACGATGAGTCGGGGGATCACTAAGACCTGCTTTCGCACCTGCTCGACCCGTCAGTCTCACAGTTAAGCCGGCTTTCGCCTTTATACGTCCAGCGCGATTTCCATCCGCGCTAAGCCGACCTTTGTACGCTTGCGTTATCTTTGAGCAAGCGACCGCCCCAGTCAAACTACCCACCAGACACTGTTCCCAAACCCGTTTCCAGGGTCCTTAGGTTAGAATTGAACTTACCGAAGAGAGGTATTTCACTGGCGTCCGAAGACTCCCTCCTATTCTCGACAGTCAATAAATACAATTCAATGTCAAGCTGTAGTAAAGCTTTACAGGGTCTTTTTGTCCTGCAGCAAGTAAGCCGCATCTTCACAGCTATTTCAATTTCACCGGGTGAGGGCTCAAGACAGTTGCTTGCTCGTTGAACCATTCGTGCAGGTCGGAACTTACCCGACAAGGGACTTCGCTCTTGTTATATAATTCCCATAATCGCTTATGGGCATGGACTATCTCTTCTTCCTTTTTATGGAAGGCTGACGTATAGTCTCTGAGGATTCCACTTTAAGTGGTCTTTCCTGCTGATTTGCCGCACCCATCACATTGTTACCTTAATTCTGGTAGTGTGGGATACACGGCTTTTCCAGCATATGGTCAGCTTTTACTACGGCAACGATATCTCCCTACCGTAGAACAGTTCACTTTGTTACTCCCCCTTCCAAAAAGGGTGGCATGGACATTTCTACCATGCTCTCTATGTCTCCATAGAGGTCGGACTATCTCATTCCGCCGATTGGCGGATCTGGCGTATAGTCTCTGAGGATTTTGGAGAAACGTTATGGATAGTATATTTTCTCTTTCTTCCTTTTCCTTTATTCAAAACCGCTCTCAATTTCAAAATTTGGTCAAACCCCTCTTCATCAAGATGTCTTTTTTCTGACATCAAGTTAACAATCTTCTTAAAAATCGCAAAATTCCTTTTCTTGTTTGAAGAGAGAAAATGATACTTTTCAAAAAAGGGAATTATCTTTTCCTGAATGGCACGAGGGTTAGTTACGTCATACGAGTAAAGCCCGTCACTTCGTTGCTTAATAATGCCGCAATTAAAATGTCTTTTCATTAATGCCAAAATTGTTCTCTCTTTTTGGGAAACATTAAAACTCAAAACCACTTGCCATCCCAAACGATAGTCATCTTTTCTCCTTAATGAAACATTAAAACTGCCTTCGCCATCAACGAAGCCGGCTAGATACCAACCTATTCGTGGGGGTATTCCCTTTTTTGTCATCGTTCTCCAATCTTTCCTGCTGATTGTCTCTATTTGTCTGATTGTTACTGTTAATTTTAACATAAAACAACAGTACAAACAACCTGTCGAGATTTTCCAGCATATAGCCAGATTTTACAACTACAATTGTGTTTATAGTTACTGCTGCCGTTCACCGGGGCTTCAGTTCAGGACTCATCTAAAAGAATCATCCATCCCCTTAACCTTCCAGCACTGGGCAGGCCTCAGCCCGTATACTTTGGCTTTCGCCTTTGCACAGACCTGTGTTTTAGATAAACAGTCGGCAAGCATCTTTCGCTGCGACCCACAAGCACCGAAGTGCCGTGGGTAGGGCATCTCCCGAAGTTACGCCCAGCTATTTTGCCGAGTTCCTTAAACCCCCTTCTCCCGCTGGCCTTAGTATTCTCTACCTATCCACCTGTGTCGGTTTGCGGTACGGTCTCAACTGTTTCTGATTGCGAAGCTTTTCTCGGAAGCTTAACACCGTCTGATTGACCCTCAACAAGTTCAGGTCTTTTCATCACTATTCACCGTCGTGATAACGGATTTGCCAATTGTCACTGATTCATAGTTTAAACGCCGAATCATTATGACGCCAGACATATCAAACTTCGTCTCTCCCCAACTAGTAACGAAACAGTTAAGGTACAGGAATATCAACCTGTTGTCCATCGACTACGCCATTAGGCCTCGCCTTAGGAACGACTAACCCGAAGATGACGACCATTGCTTCGGAAACCTTGGATATTCGGCCAACCGGATTCTCACCGGTTTCTCGCTACTCATACCGGCATTCTCATTTGATGCCGCTCCAGCCTGGCTTCCGCCATGACCTTCACCGCAACATCAACGCTCCCCTACCGCGATCGCAAGCGACCACCTCTGTCTTCGGTATAAACCTTAGCCTCGTTGGATTTTCGGCGCAAAATCTCTCGACTAGTGAGCTGTTACGCTTTCTTTAAAGGATGGCTGCTTCTAAGCCAACCTCCTAGCTGTCTGAGCGACTTCACTTCCTTTCACACTTAGGTTTAATTTAGAGACCTTAGACGAAAGTCAGGGCTGTTTCCCTCTCGACCCACCAGCTTAGCCCGGCGGGACTGACTGCCCTGGTGAACACCAAAGAATTCGGAGTTTGATTGAATATGAGACATTTCTGCCCCACACCCATTCAGTGCTCTACCTCTCTGGTTTATACCAGGACGCTATACCTAAATATATTTCGGGGAGAACCAGCTATCACCGAGCACGATTAGCATATTACTCCTATCCGCAGGTCATCCAAGCCTCTTGTACCAGACACTGGTTCGGGCCTCCATCCCGCTTTCGCGGGACTTCACCCTGCCCACGGATAGCTCGCTCGGTTTCGGGTTTCCCACACTTTCTTGAACGCCATTTTAAGACTTGGTTTCCCTCTGCCTCCCCCACAGAGTGGGTTAGACTAAGAAAGAATGAGAACTCGCCGGTTCATTCTTCAATAGGCACGCCATCACCCTTCGACAAGCTCAGGGCTCTGACTGTTTGTTAGCAGATAATTTCAGGTTCTATTTCACTCCCCTCCCGGGGGACTTTTCACCTTTCCCTCACGGTACTAGTTCACTATCGGTCTGTTTGAGTATTTAGCCTTGGAGCGTGGTCGCCCCAGATTCCCACAAGAGTTGATCTCCCGTGGTACTCAGGAACATCCTCGAGCTGCTTCAGATTTCGGGTACAGGGCTTTCACCTTCTTTGGCGAACCATTCCAGGTTCTTCTCCTATCTTCAGCAGTCCCTTAATGGAGTCCTTCAACCCCCTTCGATAAACTCAGGGTTTGGGCTGTTCCGTGTTCGCTCGCCGCTACTAACGGAATCTCTTCGATTTCTCTTCCTCGCCCTACTAAGATGTTTCAATTCGGGCGCTTACCTCTCAGATGCCTATATGTTGTCCGAAGACAATATTTTCAGCACCGAGTGATTCGCCAAAGGCGAACCGGGTTTCCCCATTCGGACACCGCCGGATCTCAGGTTGCTTGACACCTTCCCGACGAGTTTCGCCGTCACGCCGCGTCCTTCTTCGGCTCAAACAGCCAAGGCATTCATTATCTGCTTTAATTAGAGTAGCTCTATCTGTGAAGATTAAATCTACCTCCGCCCTTAAGGGCTTCGGTAGAGATAACATTCTATTCAATTTTCAAAGAGCTAAGTGGACCGAAGCGGGTTCGAACCGCTGACCTCCTGTATGCAAAACAGGTGCTCTTCCAACTGAGCTATCGGCCCTTTTCTAACTCCTTCATTTCCTCTTCAATAGTGGCTAAATGTGCCTGACAAAGCTTAACATTCAAATCCTGTAACTCAGAAGCAGAATCTTCATGCTTGATTCCTTTAAAATTTTTAGTTGCCTCCGCTAATTTCTTTTCCGCTTCTTCTCTTTTTTTTAATAATTCTTGATATTTTTTATTCATTTTCGTAAGTTAAAAATCCTTCGCTTCGATTAAAAATCTTCACTTTCACTTCGCTCGAATTAAAAAAGGCTCCTTGCGGAGCCAGTTCTTAAAGAGTTAAGAAGCCTCTAACTGCCACGCAAAAACTGAAGCAATTGATTAATTATTTTTTTCAGGCTTCTCATAATTTTCTCTAGGACTGACTCCTAGTGAAAGAAATTGTAACAAAAGCTCAGACTATTGTCAAGCGGCTAGATATCACCCTTTTTTTATGATAAAATGCTAGCTGTAGGGCGCGTAGTTCACTGGTAGAACGCTTCTCTGATAAAGAAGAGGTAGATGGTTCGATTCCATCCGTGCCCACAGCGTCAAACCGCAAAAGCGCGGTCCAGAGTAACGCTTTATTATGCCCGAAAAAGAAAAGATTATTTTAGAAATCAGAATTCCCCGCGAAAACGAGTATACGCCTGAATCAGCGGCTAATCTCTTTTCTGGTTTTAGTAAAACCCTTTCTTCTCAATCAATTATTCAACGCCTTCTCAGAAAACAGTCCGATCCCCTGATTTTGGAGATTGCTTGCCATCAACAAGGGATTCATTTTTACGCCACCGTTTCTGAAGAACTGATGTCTTTTCTTGAAACCCAAATTTTGGCAGCCTACCCTCTCGCTGTTCTCAATCGAGTGCCTGACTATCTTCAAAACTGGAATAAAGAAACCCTGAAAGTGGGCCAAATGGTTCAATCAGCTAGCTATTACTACCCGATTAAAACTTACAAAGATTTTACTGATGTTGATTCTTTATCCTCAATTCTAGCGGTGATGTCCAAAGCTGGCGAAAATGATCTTTTTCTCATCCAATTAGTCCTTCAAAAAGCTAAATCAGGCTGGCAATCGTCCGCCCAAAAAGCGATTACCAAAGGCATTCAAATTAGCGAAGAAGAAAAACAGTCATTACCTGGAGAAAGTTTAATTAAACAGAAAATTGAGGAAGGCGGCTTAAAAGTCGGCATTCGCGTTGCCGCTTCTTCAGATTCACTCCTAAGATCGTTGGTCGGTGGTTTCACTCCCCTCACCCGCGGGGACGGCAACTCTCTGGTTTTCCAAAAACCCTCTCTATTTAAAAAAAATAAACTTAAAAACATTATTTTAGCTCATCAACCAGGTTATCTTCCCCGTTACCAAATTTTTTCTGTTTCTGAGCTTGCCACAATCTGGCATATGCCAGGACTGACTATCAAAATTCCCAACATTGCCTGGGGGCGTTCGGTCTTGACTGAAGCACCGGAAAATCTACCCATTGCTGAAGGTTTAACTGATGAACAAAAAACAGAAATCAATTTCTTTGCTCGAACAGAACATAAAAACAAACTGATGACTTTTGGCATCAAGCAAGATGACCGCCGCCGTCACATCTATGCCGTTGGTAAATCCGGTACCGGTAAATCAACGATGATTGCCAATATGGCCATTGACGACTTAAAAAAACGTCATGGTCTAGCGGTTATCGACCCTCACGGCGACCTTTCTGAAATTCTCTTAGATTATATCCCCTCTCATCGCATTAATGACATCTGCTACTTAAACCCGGCTGATAAAGAACATCCTTTTTCCATTAATGTTCTTGAGGTGGACGATCCTGCTCAAGCCGAACTGGTTGCTTCCGGGATTGTCTCAATTTTCTATAAACTTTACGCTCATTCTTGGGGACCAAGAATGGAATATATTTTAAGAAATACCCTCCTTACTTTAGCCCAAACTCCTAACACCACTTTGGTTGATGTTCCTAGAATTTTAAGCAATAAAAATTTCAGAGACAAAGTAATGGAACAACTTCAAGACCAAGTCCTCAAAGACTTTTGGATTAATGAATTCAACAAAATGCCGGACAGACTGAGAGAGGAAGCAATCAATCCCATTTTAAACAAAGTAGGCCAATTTGTGACTTCACCTTTAATTCGCGGCCTCATTGGCCAACCCAAATCAACCGTCAATCTGGAAAAAATTATGAATGAGGGAAAAGTGATCATCCTCAACCTTTCCCAGGGACGTTTAGGTGAAGATAACGCTGCCCTACTAGGAGCGATGTTAATTACCAAAATTCAATTAGCGGCCATGAATCGGGTCAATATTCCTGAAGAAAAAAGGCGGGACTTTTATCTCTATGTTGATGAGTTTCAAAACTTTGCCACCAGAGCTTTTATTAAAATTCTTTCTGAGGCAAGAAAATATCGCCTCAATCTCTGCTTGGCTAACCAGTATATGGCTCAAATTGATGAAGATGTCCAAAAAGCCATTTTGGGCAACGCCGCCACTTTAATTTCTTTCTTAGTTGGCGCCGAGGACGCTCATATCTTGGAAAGAGAATTTGGCGGAATTTACACTGAAAAGGATTTGGTCGGACTTTCTAATTTCCAAGTAGTCACTAAATTAGCAGTTGATAATCTTACTTCCCGCCCTTTCTTTGCCTACACCCTTCCCTTACCTAAGTCTAAAAATCAAAACCGACAAAAAGTGATTCGGGTCTCCAGGGAAAGATTCTCCTATAAAAAATAGTCCTATATAGTTGACTTCTGGTTCTGATTTGATATAATCAATCCAATTTGATAGCTAAGGAAGGGTTTTTCTGCTGCCCGTCCTTTTTTTGTTGTCAAAAATAACTTGTTTCAAGCTGAATGAAAGGTTGTCTGGCAAAACGCGCCATTACAACCTGACATGATGCTTTCGATATATTCAGTTTTGGTCCGCCCTAGGCGGGGCACTTTGACAAGTAAATAAAAAAGGAGAAAAATGAAAAACGACAAGGCTCGATGGGTTGTGGTAAGTATTGCGGTAGTCTTATTGGTTGCAAGCTTCGCCAAATATTTTCCTTCTGGATTAACACTGGCTTACGGCGATGGATTGTCGAAACTCAATATGAGTAGGCGAGTCTTTGATAGTTTGACTCCGGGTTTGGGACAACTAGGGGGGGTATGGCTGCCATTACAGCAAGTACTCATTCTACTAACCGTGTGGATTGACCCGTTGTACCAATCCGGCTTATCGGGATCACTCGTCTCTAGTATTGCCTTCGTCGGCACCGCTGTTCTAGTCTACCAGATAGTTCATCTTATAACCCAAAGAGTGTCTGCTGCTGTTTTTGGGACGATGTTTTTTTCCATCAATAACAGTATGCTCTACATGGCGACGACGCCAATGGCTGAACCATTGTTAATCTTCACGATTACAGCAACGGTCTACAGTCTAATACGACTGGAGATAGAGCCAAAGAGCAACTCAAGATTAGTATGGGTAGCCCTGAGTACATTTGCTATGTCGCTGGTGCGATATGAAGGTTGGTTCGTCTTGATCGCTACTACTCTGGCAGTATTCACTATCTTTCTTAAAGCAAAGATATCCCGAGAGGAGTTAGAGGGTCGCTTGATAGCCTTTGCCAGTCTTGCTTGGGTTGGAGTATTTCTCTGGCTAGTCTGGGAAATGGTTATTTTTGGTCACCCTCTGTACTTTGCTCAAAGTAAGTACAGCGCTCATGTCATCGATGTTGTTAGTTATGGTGTAAACCAATCACAGGGCAACTTTTGGGCAACCGTTGCCACCTACTTGATGGCAGTAAAAATTAACATTGCTCTTCCTCTCTTATTTGCAAGCGTGATTGGTTTTCTTCTCTATGTATTCCAAACCATAAGAAGTCCCAAACACCATATCAGCGCACTGGTGCTTTTGAGCGTACCACTCTTCTATATCACGTCGCTCTTTCTTGGACAAACCGCTATCGGTAATCTCGATCAGTATGGCCATTACTATAACATTCGCTATGGGCTCATTATGCTACCAGTAGTAGCAATTTTTGCTGCTCTTTGGGTGCGCCGAAAAATAGTAGTCGGTTTGATCCTTGCTGGATTTCTATTTGTTCAAACAGCAAGCAATATCAGCCAGGGTCAAATAGCAATCCTGAATGATGCTGGAGCGGTGCCTTCAGAGAGTAAGACTGAGGCAACTCAGTGGTTCATGGCGAACTATGACTACGGGTCGATTTTAATAGAGATGTTTAAGAATAATGATGTAGTTTTCTTTAGTAGAATCTCTCTCTCCAGGTTCCTTTATGAGGGAAATCTGGGAATCTGGGAGAAGGCATTAAATGAGCCAGAAGGGCAAGTACGTTGGGTCTACATGTCAAAATGCCCTGACGACCTGATACGACAGACTCTCGCCAGTCGTCAAGATTTCGAAGACAATTTTGAGCTAGCCTTCGAAAATGACGATGTTCAAATCTTCCGTGAGAGAGAAGAAAGGAGTAGTCTTGATGTTTCAAAAACACCAACTGCAAGATATACGACCTACTGCCAAAGAAACTTTTAGTGGCGGGCAACAATTTACCATTGTTGTGGCTACGCTATTTCTCATTGTTTTGGGGGTGACTCGACCGATGTTAATCCTCCTCAGCACGATCGGCACATGTATCATAATTTTTACCCTGATCGTGCTAATTAAGACTATAGCAACTCTGTGTGCTCCTCGGAATAACCTAAACCAAAATACCAATATCAACATTGAAGAAAGCGAGCTACCGCCGTACACAGTGTTGGTACCTTTATACCGAGAAGCCAAAGTTCTTCCTCAATTAGTCAGGAATCTAAGCAGCCTAGACTATCCACCAACAAAACTCGAGATTCTTCTTCTACTAGAGAGAGATGATGAGGAAACGATTGCGGCTGCGGAAAGTTTAAAGTTACCCAGTCACTTTCAGACAATCCTCGTACCACCTGGAGTTCCCAGAACAAAACCTCGAGCTCTGAATTTTGGACTCCACAAGGCGACGGGCAAGCTATTAGTCATCTACGATGCTGAGGACTCTCCCGAACCAGATCAGCTCAAGAAAGCGGCAGTCGTCCTAACAGGGTCAGACACCATTGCTTGCGTGCAAGCCAGGCTTGCCTATATCAATGCCAAACAAAACGGGCTTACAAGGCTAGCTGCGATTACGTACGGTACATACTTTAGTATCACCCTGAAAGGCCTATCACAAATAGGTCAAATCGTCCCTTTGGGGGGTACGTCTAACCACTTCAAGGTGGAAATTCTGAAGAAAGTAGGTGGCTGGGATTCTTACAACGTTACTGAGGATCTCGATCTGGGCATAGTGCTAATGAGAGCGGGCTGGCAAGTCTGTATCCTCGATAGCACAACTTGGGAAGAGACAACGGCAAACTTCAGATCAGTTATTAGACAGCAATCGCGTTGGCAAAAGGGGCATCTACAGACCGCTCTTGTGCATCTACGCTATCCCCTCCGATTAATGCGAGATCTTGGCCTCTGGAGGTTCATTGGGTTTTTGGTGCTAGTGCCAGGCACCCCCCTAACCATGGCAGTGACTCCATTCTTTTGGGCCCAAACGATTATTTGGTTCGCCACCAAGTGCTCACTAATCCAAACTCTCTATCCAGAACCCATCTTTTACTTGGCATTAGCCTGTATGGTTCCAGGCACCCTAAGTTTAACTTACTACATGCTAGTGGGTTGTCTGGAAACACATCAATACAGTCTGGTGAAATGGGCACTTCTCTCACCCTTCTATTGGGTCTTTGTGCTAAGTTTGTCTGCCTGGAAGGGAATACTACAGCTCTTCACAAATCCCTACTATTGGGAAAAGACTGAGCACATCCTGATAAAAGAAGAAAAAAGACCCAGAATCAGACCAATAATTGAATATGTGTGAGGTAAATTAAGATCACGATCGCGTCTGACGCGAACTTGCTGTTCTCACCAGCAGGTACCGAAAGGTTAAGTGATCTTCTTTTTTTGGCTTAAATATCCCATAATACTTGACTCTTGGCTAGTTTTTTGCTACCATCACTCCAACTTAATAACCAGAGATAGATAATTTTTACCTGACCATCCTTTTTAATCATTAAAGATAACTTTTAAACAGCAAAGTGAGGGGCTTAACAACAAAGTATCAAAAATATAGCCCGACACAATGCTTTAAATATATTCAGTTTTGGTCTCGAATCCTCGGGAGCTCTTTGAAAATCGAATATTGAATACGGAAAGGAAAGGAGATAAGGAAAGTGAACACAATATGGATAGATCGCACCCCGCGCCTGATGCGATTTTGTTTTGTCGGCGGCTTTTGCGCCCTAATACAAATGGGATTGCTATACGCTTTTGTAAACCTAGGCACCCAAAAAAATCTGGCTAACTTTGTGGCTTTCATGATCTCCGTGCAGATTAGTTTTCCTATGAATTACTTTATTACTTGGCGGGATAGAAAAGAAAAAGGTTCTAAAGACGTAAAACTGTTAGTTCTGCGATGGGTTTCTTTCAATGGGACGTATCTCATTGGAATGGTGATAAACCAAGTCGCCTTTGCGATTTTCCTGCTTTTTGCCCATTACATCGTCGCAGGTATCTTAGGCATTCTAGCAGCGATGACAATCAACTATACGGTGAGCAATAAATTCATCTTTGTTCACCAAAAAGTGGAGAGGAGTCATGAAAAAATATAGAGACGCTGCTTTGGGATTTGGGTTATTGGCAACATTGATGATTACTCTGATCATATCCGCTGTCCAAATAAACAGCGACCAAAAGGTGAAGAGAACGACTTTAGCGCCTACTCTAACGCCTACTCTTATCCCTACCGCAAACCTAACTCCAACTCCAACAAAGGCTAAGATTGAGGCAACGCAAGTTGAAATGGTAGTTACAACTGTAGCCCCTTTAACCACTAGCCCTTCTCCGACTCCAACTAAAGTCATTTCCCCGGAATTCCCAATGATGACGCCTACCATCACGCCAAAACCGTTACCGAAGGTAAACCTTGATGCATTCCAAAAGGGAGTAAATCTAACCCTATGGTCAGATAACATTCCTAACGAGGACCGTATTAAAGAGATAAAGGAGAGACTTAATATCAACTCCATCTCCATAGTCTTCCATATTTGGATGGAAAATCAAAATAGCCCGGTATTCCGCGGCGAGGACACGCTAAGTGATGAAAACTTGGGACTTCTCATTGATTCCCTCCATGCCCAAGGCTTACAAGTCCTTGTTCGTCCATTACTACAAATCAAGGATACGCGCTGGTGGAGAGGAAGTATACGCCCCCAAGACTTATTTGCATGGCAAAAAAGCTACAGTAGTATCATGATGTATCTTGCAAAAATTTCTGAGGAACACGGTGCAGAAAGATTTTGCATCGGCGTTGAGATGAATTCAACCCAAGATAATCGAGAAATCTGGGAAACCATCATTAACGATGTTAGATCAGTTTATAGTGGAAGGATTGTCTACGCCGCGAACTGGGATGGCTACTGGGGTATCCCCTTCTGGGATTTGGTCGATGAAATGCATATCGATGCTTTTTTTGTATTAGAAGCAGAAGATGATGCAACAGTGGACCAACTCGTTGAAGCGTGGAGACCCGACGTCCAGAAGGTGCGAGTAAGGCAAGCACAAGTCGGAAAGCCTTTGGTCCTGGGTGAGCTTGGCATTGTGCCTCAAGCGGGCCGCTGGCGTAACCCCTGGGTCTGTGCGACAGACCAACCACTAGACTTTGATGCCCAGTTGAGATACTACGAAGCAGCACGTAGAGTCTGGACCGGGAAAACCGAGGGAGTGTATTTTTGGTCCGTCGGCACCGATAGAAGCGACGATGGACTCGTCGGAAGCTTCTCTCCTCTAGGCAAACCAATAGAATATCTTATAAGAGAATGGCTGTCCTCCGAACCTGACCAAACAACTGAAATAAGTGAGTAATCACAAAGATCACGATCGCAATGATGCGAACTTGCTGCTCTCACCAGCAAGTACCGAAAGGTTAAAGTGGTCTTCTCTCTTTGAAAAAAACCACCCTAAAGGTGGTTTTTTTGTTACCTTCCTCTCTCTGCCTCAAACAGCAAATCCTCGTATTTCAATTTCTTTCTGTCTTCATAAACAACCACCTTAGCCAAACCTTTTTTAACCATCACCCAATTAACCAGCCTTTCACCTTTCTCACAGCCAACCTGGGTCCTACATTTCTCCCAAACATAAGCCAAAATTCTGCCATACTTATCATCCTGATAAGTATCGTATTCAAGTCTCACTTTTTCCCCCTCAATCAAATCTTTTAAGTATTCTCCTGCTTCCTCCCAATCCTTTTCACCTCGATTAGGGGCATCAATACCAATCATCCTCAATCTTCGACCGCCTTCTAATTCAAAAGTGTCTCCATCAACGACGCTCTCTACCACGGCATATTCTGGAAACAACAAAGGAGACTCCTTAAATCCTCCAGAAGCAACCATTCTTCCCAAATCCCCCTGCCAATTCCAACCCAAGATCGCGGCCAAAATCAATCCGGGAACAAAGACCATCGGAATTCCTAAAGTCACTAAAAAATTTCGACTCAATTTTCGAGGAAGTTTTTTCCTTTTTCTCTTCATTCCATCTTTATCTTAACACTAGCCTCTTTTTTTAAACAACCACCACTAAAAAAAGCCCACCTTCAAAGTGAGCCTTTTTTTCCCTTAACCCTATTTAATGTGGTAGGAACTGTTAATTTTAATCACGAGCAAAATTAACAAAAGCTCGGGTGTTTTTCCCTCATCACAAGTGGTGAGGGACCGTAATACTCCAGAAAGGAGGTGATCCATCCGCTCCTTCCAGAACGGATACCTTGTTCATGTTATTCCCTGTCTTTCGACGGGCATGGACTATCTCTTCATCCGCAGAAAACGACGCTTGATTGGATGCCAAGAACCAATAGTTCTAGCAAAATCTTTATAAGATTTCACTCTTATAAAAAATCTCCAATAATCCGGATCCACTCTTTTGCTTGGATTATGAATCTTACCGCAAGCGATGCCTAATTCCTCTAAGTAGTCCTTAACTTCTTGTAAATCACTTAAATCCTTTTGAGCAAAATACAAGTAGTAACGAACCTTCGGGTTTCTGGCTATACCACCTTCCGCATCAAAATATCCCCGAATATAATCAATTTTATCTTGCCGAGACCGAATTTTGGCGCCTTTCAATAGGGACTTGGAAAACTCAACAATATAAAGATTTCTGGATTTTCCTTCCCTATACGTCCAGGCTTTTCGGCCTAAGGATTTAATCCCTTCAGCAAGAAATTCGACATATTCAGTGCTCTTTTGAGCAATACGGTAGGTTGTTTTTCGCTCGGTAGCATCATGAAGTGCTCCAAGCAAATAAGCTTTCGTCATTTTCTGGTAGGAGCCGGCGTATAGTCTCTACGGAGTCCCCCGAAATTTCGGGGGTTCCCTCGCGGTTCCCATATCTGCTTTTAATTTTAGCAAACTTAGGCTTCCCCGATACAGCCGGATTTTTCTATACCGTTTCCAGTATAGGTCGCAATTTACTTACGACTTCACGCTGATCGCCGACCTCGCATTAGTACTCGGTAAACCGAATCCTTCGTGCGCTGCCGACTTTCTTCATGTGACGGGCGGTGTGTACAAGACCTGAGAACGCATTCACCGCGGTCTGCTGACCCGCGATTACTACCGATTCCATGTTCATGTGGGCGAATTTCAGCCCACAATCCCAACTGAGGATACGTTTAAGAGATTAGCTCCGGATTACTCCTTAGCAACTCGTTGTCGTACCCATTGTAGGATGTGTGTAGCCCTGGACATAAGCACCATGCTGACTAGTCGTCGTCCTCTCCTTCCTCCCCGATTTAATCGGAGCAGTTCCGTATGAATATTTAACATACAGTAAGGGTTGCGCTCGTTTATCCACTTAAGGAAACACCCTACGGCACGAGCTGACGGCAGCCATGCAGCAGCTGTTCTAGCACCCTCGAAGGCGGCTCGCCTTTCAGCAAGCTTGCAGCTAGTATGTCAAGCCCAGGTAAGGTCCTACGCTTTGTGTCGAATTAAACCACATGCTCCACCGGTTGTGCAGGTCCCCGTCAATTCCTTTGAGTTTTAACCTTGCGGTCGTACTCCCCAGGCGCCCCGCTTAACGCGTTAGCTTACGCCAGTCCAATACAAAATCAGACCAGCTAGCGGGGATCGTTTACGGCTAGGACTACCCGGGTCTCTAATCCGGTTTGCTACCCTAGCTTTCGTTCCTTAGCGTCAGGTCATTCCCAGGTGCCTGCCTTCGCCCTTGGCGTTCCTCCTGATATCAATGGATTTCACTCCTACACCAGGAATTCCAGCACCCTCTAAAAACCTCTAGTTAGTCAGTATCCAAACCCTTTCTGGGGTTGAGCCCCAGGCTTTAAACTTGGACTTAACCAACCGCCTACGAAACCCTTTACGCCCAATAAATCCGGATAACGCTTCCACCCTACGTATCACCGAGGCTTCTGGCACGTAGTTTGCAGGTGGTTATTCTTCTATTGTCGACCAATAAACAAAAGCGGTTTACAACCCGAAGGCCTTCATCCCGCACGCGGCGTCGCTGCGTCAGGCTTTCGCCCATTGCGCAATATTCCTAGTTGCTGCCGTCCGTAGACGTGGGACCCGTGTCTAAGTGTCCCTGTGGCTGACCATCCTCTCAGACCAGCTACCCGTCATTGCTTTGGTGAGCCATTACCTCACCAACAAGCTGATAGGACGCAGGCTCCTCCTTCGGCGAGCAGTGATGCTCTTTCCCGTAAACGGCTTATGCGGTATTACCCCCGGTTTCCCGAGGCTATTCCCCACCAAAGGGTAGATTCCTACGCGTTACTCACCCGTCCGCCACTCCCTAACCGAAGCTAGGGCGTTCGACTTGCATGCTTAAGGCACGCCGCCAGCGTTCATCCTGAGCCAGGATCAAACTCTCAAAAATAGACTTCCTACCACAATAAATAAAGTTAAAGATTTAAATTCAGTTGTCAAAGAACTTTTTCACCAAAAAGCCCCGCCAAGCGGGGCAAATTCCCATATCTTCTTGGCAAATTACTTACGTCATATCTGGATTGATAATAACAAAAGAACTAATCATTGTCAATAGCAATAATTCCTCCGCCCAAGACTTCTTCGCCTTGGCCCGCCTGCTGGCGAGGCAGGTAAAAAACCGCCGCTTGACCTGGGGCAACGCCCCGCTCAGACTCATCTAAAACCACTCTCACTCCAGACCCTGTATCCTTAACCCGGCCCTCTAACAATTCTCCTTGATGTCTTATTCTCACTCGACATTTAAATTCTTTTTTAGGTACTTTTCCAGCAATCCAATTAACCTCTCTAACTTCAAATTCTTTTTTCTCCACCTCTTTTCCAAACCCCACTACTAACTGGTTTTTCTTTACTTTTTTGTTCACTACATACAAAGGCCCAATCACTTTTTTATCCGTAATTCTAAAACCATGCCTTTGTCCAGTGGTATAAAGAGGTAAACCTTGGTGCTCACCAATTACTTTTCCTTTGGTATCAACTACTTCTCCTGGAATAATTTTTTCCAAAATCTGTCTTTTTAAAAAAGGACGATAGTCATTTTCTTTAAAAAAGCAAATTTCTTGAGACTCGGGTCTTTCGGCAACGGGTAGTTTCCACTTTTTTGCCATTCCAACCACTTTCTTTTTTTGATAATTACCAACAGGAAAAAGAGTGTGGTTTAATTGTTCCTGGGATAAATTGTAGAGAAAATAAGACTGATCTTTTTGTTCATCTTTTCCTTTTAATAGATGAAAACCATGGTTTTGCTTAATCCTGGCGTAATGCCCGGTGGCCAAATAGTCATAACCTGATCTTTGAGCATATTTCATTAACTCACCAAATTTGATTATTTGGTTACATCTGACACAAGGATTAGGAGTTAAACCTTGAGCATATTCTTTTAAAAAATAATCAACCACCCTTTTTTTAAAAACCTCCTGGAAATCAACTACATAAAAAGGAATATTTAAATGTTGAGCTGTTTTCTGGGCAGCCTGAAGAGATTTGTCTGCTTTAGTAGCTTTTTCCCTCCACAATTGCAAATAAAACCCCGCCACTTTATAACCAGCTCTCTCCACCAAAGCGACCGCTACCCCGGAATCCACCCCTCCGGAAAGAGCCACCGCTATCTTCTTAACTCTCATAGGCTCAATTTTATCATTCCGAGCCTATTATTACTACTTTAAACAACTTAAAATTATTGCTAAAATCTATTTAGCTATGCAAGACGCCCAGAATAAACTAAAAACAATTCTCACCACCTTTATTACCAAAACTATTCCTTCTCTTCTAATCAGTACTGGTCTTTTTATCGGCGGCATCATCCTTTTAGCTCTCAGAATTCCGGGCTGGAGTATTATTTTTGGCTTGCCGGCTGTTCAAATCGGGATTATCTTTCTAATCTTTACCTTTGATGACCTTGCCCGTAATAAAGTTGGTCCCAACAGCTACCATCTGCTCAACTGCTCTGTTTGTGGCAAGCCAATATTAGCACCAAGCTGGCAAAAAGAGAGAATTTGCGGGGCATGCCAGAAGAAAATTGCCAAAAAACCTAAAGAAGAAAACAGCTAGTTCTTTTTCTTCATCTTTTTTATTCCGTCTCGCCCATTTCGAAAACCATCAACGAAAGCATCCCTCTGGGCTACCCTTAAGCCCAAATTTAAAACCAAAATCAAAATGGTAATCCCAATCAAAACTATCATTAATTCTCCGACTTGAACACCTCTAATCACTGACATTTCCTTCACCGCCTCTTCATAAGGGAGAGAAATCCATAAAGACCAAACTTGGTCTCCCACTTTTACCGGTGAATAGGCAGTGATTAACCTTGATTTTTCTGGAGAAAAAAAGTTCCGTTGCCCTACTATCGTGCCTTCTTCTCCTTCAAGAGACTCGGTAATCAGCTTTAAAAAGGATTCCTTTTCTTCTTCTGGCCAATCGCTTTTCTCTATATATTGAAAAATATTTTCTCCAATTAACTCTTCTTTAGTCGTGGCAACGATTACTCCCTCTTTAAAAGCAACCATATATAAGTAAACCTTAGGGTCAAAAACAAGAGGAGTAAGATATTTTTCGGTCAGCTCCGCAATAGAAAAGGACATTAGCACCAAGCCATTAAACCTGCCTTGATTTAGAACTGACGCCGCGATAATAAAGATTGATTCCGGCCCTCGTTCTCCTTCTCGGGAAACAAAGGGCTTGCTCATAAAAATTTCCCCCGGTTCTTTTTGTGCCTGAGCCCATTCGAAATAATTACTCTCACCAAAATAAATTTCCTCTCTCACTCTTTCACCCCGAAGATTAGTCGACCACAAAGCGTCACCCTCCTTGTCTAACCAAAGAACATCAATTAGCGGTTCTCCTTTCACTTCTTTAATCAAAGTCTTTATTAATTTTTCTCCTTCCTCCTGTCTTCCCTCTTTAATTGCCATACTCTCGCTCAAAATCAAAAGACTAACGACCTTTGGTTTAAGATATTCACCTATCGATAGGGCACATGAGCGAGCGGTCAGCAATTCTTGCGTCTCTATTCGCTTCACTATCTTTTCTTCCGTTATTCTTCCAATTTGCCACCAAGAGAGGACAAAAACAGAGATGAAAAACACGACCATAGCCACCAAAGCCCAGCGAACGTGGCGAATTTTTAATTGGTCAGGTGATAGTTTCTTCCTCACTGTTTTTATCATATCATCCCTAAAATTCCCAAGTCAACTAACTCCTAGAAAAAAGTTTATGCTATCATCAATCTGATGATTTCCGCTCTCCTTCCTATCTCAAATACAGAAAATCCTAAATTAATCGACCGTTGCCTCAAATCACTTGCCAGGCAAACTTACAAAGACTTTGAGGTCTTAATCGTCACTTCAAAAAACACTGCCCAAAAAATTTCCCGAATCACAAAAAAATACCCTTTTGTTAAAATTCTTAAGAAAGATCTTGGTAAGAGTGCCGCACGCAACTTTGCTTCAAAAAAAGCTAAAGGAAACTATCTTCTCCATCTTGATGCTGATGTAAAACTTTCTCAAAATCTCTTAGAAGAATGTCTTAAAGTGATAGAAAAAGAGAAGGGACAAGTGATTGCTTTCGGCTATAAAGAACTCCCTGGCAAAAATTTCTGGAATAAATGCAGAGCATTAGAGAGAAAAATTTTTTTTAGAGATTCCGTTTTGGAAGGTCCAGAATTTATCAAAAAATCTTTATTTGAACAGATTGGAGGTTTTGACCCTCAAGCTGATCCTCTCGACGACTGGGATCTTCATCTTGCTCTTAAATCAAAAGGGATAAAATTCAGTCATATAAAACCAACGGTGACTAGGCAATCAGAACCAACTCTAAGACAGACAGTCTCTCGAATGTTTAAAAGAGGACAGGCCATCTCAAAATTGAAGAAAAAATACAAAAAGATATCCCAACTTAACACTAAAA
>Ga0307437_1000776_pt1 | contig 23278 bp, 21 predicted proteins | sample SalMarWE160390MG_FD_202146 | JGI IMG/M metagenome (GOLD analysis project Ga0307437, IMG submission 202146) | Salt marsh sediment microbial communities from the Plum Island Ecosystem LTER, Massachusetts, United States - WE1603-90 | ecosystem: Environmental > Aquatic > Marine > Intertidal zone >...
CCTGCCCGGTATCAACCAGTTCCAGGTGAACCCCAGAGCCGATGTCAGCTTTGCCAACAGCCTGCGCGCCTTTATGCGGCTGGACCCGGATATCATCCTGGTGGGGGAGATAAGGGATACCGAGACCGTAAAGATAGCCATCCAGGCGGCCCTTACCGGACACCTGGTCTTTTCTTCGGTCCACGCCAACGACGCCGTGGGCATCCTCTTCCGCCTGCAGGACCTGGGGGCCGAGTCCTACCTGATATGTTCGGCGCTGGCCGGAACAATCTCCCAGCGAATCGTGCGCCGCGTCTGCTCCCACTGCCGTGAAGAATATAAGCCGCCCCCGGAGGAGCTGGCGGCTTATAAAGAGGAAATGGCCGAGCTGCCCGATAAGTTTTACCGGGGGGCGGGGTGCAATCTGTGCGGCGGCACCGGCTATATGGGGCAGTGCGGCGTATATGAGCTGATGACTTTAAGCGAAAAAGTGAAGCAGCTGTTCATTGAGAATGCCCCCGCATCTCAAATCCGCGACCAGGCCATCAAGGACGGGATGGAGACGCTGAAACACGACGCCATGCTCAAGGTGAAGGAGGGTATCACCACCATCCCCGAGGTGCTGCGCAACGTATATTCTTCCGGTTACTAAACGGCTAGTCAAAGACCGGCGACGGGTTTTCCTGGAAGGGGTGCGTGCGCAGAATCAGCGAGAAGAGGAAGGGGTAGTTGGCTTTAAGGTGCTCCACGTAATCCAGCCACTCGCTGGCTAAATGGTCGTACATCCGCTGGATATCGCCGGCGAGATGCTCTAAATCACTATCGGGCAGGCCGGCCAATGACGTCCTGGCTTCTAATTCCTCATCCAGATGGGTAACCGCCCAGAGCAAATCGGTGAAGCGGTCGTGCTCCAGCAGGTTGGGGTTCTCCAGCATGGTCAGGATAAAGGTCCGCTTGCCGGCCAGAAAGGTCTTAAGCGCTTCCAAATCTACCTTGGCGCAGTCAAGCTCGACATTGAGGCTATAGGCGTAGGCGGCCGCCCGCCTAAAATCTTTTTTAGTCCAGTCAGCGTTGATATTAAGCTGTTGGGCGATTTCGGCCTTGTTATCAAAGTAGGGGAAGAGGGTATTGAGCAGGTGATAGCCGACTTCGGTGAAGAAAGCACCCACCACCATATTGAGCTTCTGCAGCTTGGCCTGCTGCTCGCGGCGGGCTAAAACCCGCTCGATGATGAGCACCACCAGCAAAACCTCCAACGGGAGGAAGGCCAGGTCGCCGATCATATAGATAAAGATATGGTGGATATCGCCGAAGATAAGGTAGTGGATAAAATAGACGATACCGGAGAGCACCAGAAAGGCAATAGCCAGATAAACGATAAAAGAGAAACGCCTGAACATTTTATTACTCCTGCTGGATATTAGCCGTTAATACCAATATAACATATTTGGGTTTTTGCCGAACAGGCACCTGATGTGCTATAAATACTAAAGGATGCACCTTTTTCCGGTAATCCCGCAATCCGTTAAGTTCCTTGGTTAACCGAGTAGAAACTGGAGCGTGCATGGAAATTCTGCGCCAAATTAAATACAAACCGGCCCGGGTGGCCGGTGGCTACACCGACCGCATCTTAAGGGTAGACCTGGGGAGCCGGGAAATTAGTATCGAGAAGCTGGCCCCCGATTTTAAGGATAAATATACCGGGGGGCGGGGCTACGCCCTTAAATTAATCTGGGACGGCACCACCGGGCAGACCCGATACGACAGCCCGGAGAATATTTTAGTCATGGCCAGCGGGCCGCTGGGCAACGAGCCGGGCTTTCCCGGGACGGGCAAGTTCATCGTGGGGACGATTTCGCCGATGACCGACACTTTTATCGATTCCAATGTCGGCGGGCACTTCGGGCCATTATTAAAGCTGGCCGGTTTCGACGCCCTGGCCGTAACCGGCATAGCCGAAAAAGAGGTGGTCATATTAATCGACGGCGACGCCCATACCATCGCTATCGCCGAAGCGCCCCAATACGACAAAGAGACTGATGACGGCGCCCTGTCATACAGCGAAAGGCTGCTGAAAGATATTAATAACGGCCAGTACAGCGACTGTTTGGCCGCGGCCAGCGCCGGCAAGGGGGCCCTCCATGCCCGCTACGGGGTCGTCCACAGCCTGTACTACGATATAAGGCGGCATAGAATCCGCGCCAAGCAGGCGGGGCGGGGCGGCACCGGCACCGTGATGAGAACCAAGGGGCTAAAGAGCATCGTGGTGCGCTCCAGCTTGCCCAAGGCCAACGGCAACAACCCCGTCGATAAAAAAGGGGTGCGGGCGGCGGGGCGGGCCATGAAGCAGGTCATATCAAAAGCCGACCCCACTCAGCTGCACCTGTCGGCCTGGGGAACGACCATACTTTCCGAGTACATGGACAAGTTCCACATCTTCCCGGTGAAAAACTACCAGTACGGGCAGAGCCCCGATTCGGTCAAGCTCTTCGCCCACGTCTTCCTGGATAACTACTTCAGCCGGCGAATACCCGACGGCTGCTACTACGGCTGCAACCTGGCCTGCGCCAAGGGCGCCGAGAAGGTGGCGCTGACCCGGGGGCCGGCGGCGGGGCGCAAAGTGAGCATCGACGGGCCGGAGTACGAAACCGTCGGCGCCGTCAGCTGTATGGGCATCTTCGACCCCCAGTTCGTCATGGAGTACAACTGGTACTGCGACCAGTACGGCATCGATGTCATCTCCACCGGGGTGACCATCGCCTTTTTCATGGAGTGTCTTGAGCGCGGCTTTCTAACCGTTGACGATATCGGCTACGAACTGAAGTTCGGCAGCATCACCGCCGCCAACCGCTGCCTGCACGAGATTGCCGGCGGCCGGGGCTTCGGCAAAGTGGTGGGGCGGGGGGTGGCCCGGGGCAAGAAGTGGGTGGCCAAAAAGTACGCCGCCCGCAATAAAGCCACCGAAGATAAAGTAATGGCCGAGCTTGATAAATTCGGCATGGAGGTCAAGGGGCTGGAGTTTTCCATGTACATCACCAAGGAGTCGCTGGCCCAGCAGGGGGGCTACGGCTTTGCCCTCAAAGGGCCGCAGCACGACGAGGCCTGGCTAATCTTCATCGACCAGGTCTACCAGGAGCTGCCCACCCTGGAGGACAAGGCGGCGGCGCTGAAGTGGTTCCCCTTAATCCGCACCTGGTTCAACGCCACCGGACTTTGCAAGCTGCACTGGATCGACGTGCGCAACCCGGAGGCGGCGGCCACCGACGAGCCGTCCAAGAACCTGCCCACCCTGGCCCACTATGTAGACTACCTCAACGCCACCACCGGCAGTCACAAGAGTCTCCAGGACATACTGGACGACTCGGAGCGGCTGTATATACTGCAAAAGCTGATAAACCTGCGCCAGGGCAAGGGGACGCGAGAAAGCGACCAGGTACCCCTGAGGGCGATGGCGCCGGCCTTCTTTAACGAGTACCAGTCCCGGGCGGAGTACTACGACCTCTGGCTGGGCCAGAACGGGGGGGTCAAGAAACTGCCGACCAGTCCCAAACTGAGGCACAAAATGCTCATCGAGCGGAGAAAACGGGACTACCAGCAACTATGCGACGCCGTCTATGAGCAGAAGGGCTTCACCCCGAAGGGGATACCCCGGCGGGAAATCATCGCTAAATTCGGCCTGCTGGACGAAGAGGCAAGACGCCTGATCAACGAAACGGGGGCCTGAAACGAGAATATGATAGTTACCATTGAGTTTCTGGGGATGCAGCGCACCCTCACCGGGGCCGACAGCATCGAGATGCCAATCACCAAAAAGACCAGCGTGGATGACGCCCTGGAATACGCCAGAGATAAATACCCCCAGCTGGAACTGGACGAGGGCATGATTCTGGTCACCGTCAACCAGAAGATAGCCCCGCGGGACCAGGCTTTAAAAGCCGACGACGCTATCTCCTTCCTGCCCTTTATCAGCGGCGGCTAGCCACCTATTCCACGTAGATGTGAACCTTTTCCCTGCCGCCCTTGACGTCCACCTCAAGGTCGGTCAGCGCCGCCACCAGCTCGTCGAAATCCTCCGGCTTGAGGTTGCGGACGTCAAAGTCAACGCCCTTCTCCCGGAGGGCGTCGTTGACCTCGTCGGAGGCGTGGGCCGGGATTAGAGAGGTTAGCTTAATGCCAGCGCGTATCAGCGCCATGGGAATGCGGACATTAACGCTCTCTTTGCCGGAGCCTTCTTCGGGCTGCACCTGAACGCGGAAATACCTGGGTTTGCCCTTGGGTCCGGCGGACTCTTCCGGCCCCCGGGTCCCGGTGTCCTTATCGGGCTCGGTGAGAGATAACAGGCGCTGAGCTTCGTCAACGCTGATTTTCTTCTCGGCCAACAGGTCCAGTATCCTTTTCTGATTGTCACTCATTTTATTACCTCCTATTTAAAAGACACGAGCAGTACCCGGCTGCCCAGATTTAGATTTACCTCCAGACCGCGCAGGGCGCATAAGATACCCAGAACCAGCGGCCCTGAGAGGAGCACCAGCTTTCCCAAGCCGAGGGGCCACAATATCAAGGCCAATAGCAGCACCAGCGGCGCCAGCGCTATAGCCAGCGCCGCCGCCACCGGCCAGAGCAGAAACAGCGGCAGCCAGAGAGAGAAGCGGCGGCGGCCATATATACCCAGGCGCATCAGCAGCGGCGGACAGTTCATTTGGACAGCCTCCTGATGGCCTCTTCGGCGCTGATTTCACCGCCCTCCAGTTCGGCCAGCACGTCTTCCTTTTCGGAGAAGGTCAGGGTTTCGACGAACTGGAGCTGGCCGGCCAGGCGGTTCAAGCGGTTCTTAACGGTAGGGTAGCTGATGCCGAAGATGCGCTCGATCTCTTTTATCGAGCCGTGGCAGCGGACAAAAGCCATGATGAAGACCTGGTCTTCCGCCGACAGGCGGGCCAGCGGCGGCAGCTCGAATTCGCCCTCTACGGCGATGCCGCTATCGGCCAGACGGACGCGCTCCACCAGCAGCGGCGCTCCCTGGGTTAACCTGGTCAGTTCCTGCCATTCCCTGGTCATAGCTCCTGTCCTCCCTGTTAAAAATTAACTTATTTAAGTTTATTATAGCACTATTATTTATTTTGTCAAGTACTTTTTGTAAAAATATCAATATAATTAATAAATTGGTTGATTTTTGTTAGAATTGAGGGTAGATATAAAGGGCTATTGACAAAAAGCGCCCGGCCAATTAAATTGGGCATCATGCAGGATGTCGCCCTGATAATAGCCGTGGTCGGCATCATTATCTTTTTAGCCCACCTCTTTACCGGCCTGTTCAACCGCATCATGGTGCCCGATGTTCTCTTTCTTATCGTCCTGGGCATCGTCCTGGGGCCGATACTAGGGGTACTGCCCCCCGCCCTCTTCATCGAGATAGGGCCTATCTTCGCCACCATCACCCTGATTATCATCCTGCTGGAGTGCGGCTTCAGCCTGAAACTGAGCACCCTGCGCGCCGCCGTACCCGGGGCCATGGCCCTGGCCCTGGTCGTTTTCCCCCTCAGTATGGCCATGATTACCGGGCTGGCCCTCTGGCTGACCGACCTGGAGCTGCTGCCGGCCTTAATCCTGGGCGCCATCATCGGCTCCACCTCGGAAGCCATCGTCATCCCCCTGGTCAAACAACTGAAGATACGGGAGGAGAGCCGGGTGCTGCTATCGGTGGAATCAACCGTCACCGCCGTGCTCAGCATCATCTTCGCCCTCACCCTCATCGACACCTACCAGCTGGGCCAGTTCCAGCCGCTGGAGGTCGCCGGCAGCCTGATTGCCTCCTTCCTGGTGGCCATCGGCCTGGGGGTGGCCAGCGCCTTTATCTGGTCGCTCTTCCTGAACCGGATACGCCACGTCAAGAACACCATGTTCACCACCGCCGCCTGCGTCTTCGTCGTCTTCGGGCTGGTGGAGCTGCTGGGCTTTAACGGGCCCATCGCCGCCCTGGCCTTCGGCATTACCCTGGGCAACCTGAAGCCGATGCCCTTCCCCTTCTTCAAGCGGGGGCTGCGGCTGGAATCGGGGGGGCTGACCGATGTGGAGAAGGCCTTCTTCGGCGAGATTGCCTTCCTGCTCAAGACCTTCTTCTTTATCTACCTGGGGGTATCGCTGGAGATGATAAGCGCCGAGCTGATGACACTTGCCGCCGTCTTCACCATCATCGTCTTCCTGCTGAGGATAATATCGGTAAGGTTGACCGTGGGCGGAACGGCGCCGGCCAAAGACGCCTCGTTTATCGCCGTGATGGCGCCGCGGGGGCTGACCGCCATCGTGCTGGCGGCCATCGTTCTCCAGCAGGAAGTCATCGGCGGCGAGCTCATCAAAAACCTGACCTACGGCGCCGTCCTCTTCAGCGTGGTGCTGACCTCACTGCTGGTGCTGCTCAGCGACAGGACCAGGCTCTCCGACGGCCTGAGCTACCTCTTCTCCGTGGGCGCCAAGCCTAAGCCCAGGCCGCCCGAGCCTACTGATTCGGAGCCGGAGAAGAAGTAGCCGGTTCCCCTCTTGTTTTCCCCCCGATAAGTGCTATAATTAAAGTCAAGTACAGTTGACTAAATATCAATCGAGGTGAACTGTGCCTTAATCAGGTGAGCTATGCCCAATCGGGGTGAACTATGATTGAAGTCCTCAGAAACAAAAACCTGACCACCCGCTTCCAGATACTGGTGGAGATAGCCAACGCCGGACCCAGCATCCAGCAGCGGGAGATCGCTAAAAATTTAAATATCACCCCGCAGGCGGTATCGGACTACATCGCCCAGCTGACCAAAGAGGGGCTTTTAGTAGCCGAGGGGCGCTCCCACTACCGGGTGACCAACCAGGGGGTCAACTGGATAATCAAGACCCTGCGCGAGCTGGGCGACTACAATACTTTCATCCAGAGAGCCATCACTAATTTCTCTATCTGCGCCGCCATCGCCGAGGATGACCTGAAAAAGGGGCAGCGGGTGGGCCTGAAGATGAAGGGCGGGCTGCTCTTCGCCTCCGCCGGCAGGCAGGAAGCCGGCGGCACCGCCATCTCCAGCGCCAAAGCCGGCGAGGACGTGGGTATCACCGGCATCGAGGGCATCGTGCCCCTTGAGGTGGGAAGGGTGACCATACTGAGGGTGCCCGGTATCCAGCGGGGCGGCTCCAAAAAGGTTAACTACGACATACTGAAACAGCGCCTGGCCAAGAGTGACTTGGTCACCGCGCTGGGGCTGGAAGCGCTGGCGGCGCTGCGCAAAACCAGAGCCCGTTTCCAGCACTACGGAGCGGTGGCGGCGGCTATCGAGGCGGCCAAGAGCGGGTTAAAGCCACTGGTGGTCTGCGTTGACAGCGAGGCCGCCGACCTCATCGCCCGGCTGGAAAAAGAGCGAATAGCCTACCAGCTTTTCGACGCCGAAAGCAGCTAAACCATTTTTAAAAACCCGCCCCAAAATCTCCCCAAAACCCCTTGACAGGAGCCCCTTTTGTTTCTATAATTTAACAACTGCGCTTGTATATTATCAAGCCCACTTTACTTATCAAGAGGAGGCGCCAGACAATGTCCAGGATTTCCAGGTCAAAGCTCTTCACCACACTGCTTATTTCCGCCCTGCTCCTGCCCTGCCTGCTGATTACCCCGGTAATGGCGGTAGGGACCTACCCCTACGCTACCGCTGACAGCGAGGTTGCCGACGCCTTAAACTACCTGCGCTCGGTGCAGGAGAGCGACGGCAAAATCAGCGACTTCGGTACCTCGGCCTGGGCGGTGATGGCTATATCCGCCGCCGGCGAAGACCCCGACGACTGGAAGGTCGGTTCTCATCCCTCACTAGTTGACTATCTAGAAACCAACGCCGGCAGTGCCTCGACGGCCAGCGACTACTCAAGGATGCTGCTGGCCATTGCCGCCGCCGGTGAAGACCCCACCGATTTCGGGGGGGTGGACTTTGTTGCTCTGCTCGAAGCCGAACACGTCAGCAACCAGATCGGCGAGCCCGTGTACCTGAATGACGACTTCTTCGGGGTTATGGCACTCATTGCCGCCGGCCAGGACCCGTCTTCAACCATCATCCAGGACGGAGTGGCCTTTATCCTGGATAACCAGAACGCCATCGCCGAGGGTGGCGACGGCGGCTGGGGCTACGCTCCGGGAGCCACCAGCGATGTTGATGACACGGCCTCCGCCATCATGGCCCTGATTGCCGCCGGCGAGTCTCCGAGTTTACCGGCGATAGCCGACGGGCTTGCCTATATCAAGTCCACCCAGATGGCCAACGGCGGTTTTCCCTTCTTCGGCGAAACAAATTCGGCCTCCGACTCCTGGAGCATTGACGGCATAGTCGCCGCCGGCCAAGACCCCACCGACGAGGACTGGAACAGCGAGCCGGGCAATGACCCGGTTGACCACCTGCTCTCACTCCAGAACCCGGACGGTTCATTCGACTTGAGCCAGACGACAGAGGCCAACCAGAAACTCTGGACATCATATGCCATACCGGCGCTGCTCGGCATACCCTACCCGGTAGCGGTGCTGGAGCCGCAGGAACCGGAACCGGGGGTCACCGTTGATGTCCGCATAGAAGGGCAGGACGACAACATCTGGAGCGGCAGTGTCACCGTTAACGACTCCACCATTATTGACGACGAGGACGGCGAGCACTACCTCAGCCAGCCGACGGCGCTGGGCGCCCTGGACGAGGCGTCCCAGGAGGGGGAATTCCCCTATGCGGTGCAGGACACTGCCTACGGCCTCTACCTGTACTCCATCGACGGTGAGGATGCGGAGGGAATGTCCGGCTGGATGTACCGGGTGGACTACATCAGCCCCCTGGATAGTGTCGACCAATTTATCCTTAACGGTGCACACCAGGAAGTCCTGTTCTACTACGGTGATTGGATGGAGCCGCCGATACCGCTTAAAATCGAGGTGGATAATATAATACCGGACGCCGGTGACAGCTTTACCGTCACCGTCAGCGAGTACGACGACGCCTTCGCCGAGTGGTACCCGGTTGGGGACGCCACCGTCTATGCCGATACCAGCTATACCACCGACCAGAACGGCGAGGTGGAAATTACCCTCTATCACGACACCACCATCGATATTTACGCCGAGATGGAGGGGCATATCCGCAGCAACAGCGTCACCGTCACCGTCGGCGAGGGCAGTTCCCAGGACTCCGAGGGCCAGAACGTCAACATGACGGTTGATATCATCCCCGCCATCAGCTTTTCGGTCAGCCCCGACTACATCAACTTCGGCGTGCTGGGCCCCAGGGACATCAGCCAGCCGGTTACCGTCACCATAACCAACCTGGGCGCCTGGAGGCTGGCCATAACCACCATGGTCAGCGATGACGCCGACAACCTCTATGTTGACGGGCTCAAGCTGGATAACGTCAGGTGGGACAATTTCGAAGGGACTGTCCGCCGAGCCAAGTCGGAGGAGTGCCAGGTCACCCTTACCGTCCCCGAAACCTATACCGGCACCGGCAATCAGAACGGCACCATCATCTTCTGGGCGTCGGAGTCTCCCTACTAGAGGCGAGCTATGGCGGGCAAACTGGCTAAAACGTTAACAGTCCTGCTGCCGATTATCGGCTTAATGCTGGCGGCCTCGTCGGCGCTGGCGCTGAGCGTGGGGGTATCCCCGGGCAGGATGGACTTTACCGTCCGCCCCGGCGGCACCGAGGTGCAGACCCTGAACGTCATCAACCAGTCCGAACAGCCCTCCCATTTCCAGGTCTATATAGAGGGGGGCAACCAGGGCTGGTTTGAAATTACCCCGGAAGAGTTCACCCTCAACGGCGGGGAGGCGAGGGGGGTGGAGATTGCCGTGGCCCCATCGCTGTTCACCGCCGCCGGTGACCACGACTTCGACATGTGCGTCGTCTGCCTGCCCCCCGAGACCGAACTGCGCGTCGGCGCCGGCGTCAAGGTGCCCACCCACGTACAGGTGACCGAGCTCCCCATCATGGCGCTGGGGTGGTGGATTGCCATCGCCGCCGCGCTGCTGGTGTTGATTACAGTGATAATAGTGAGGCTGATAGCCAGGGCGCGCTATGGCTAGGCGTGCGCTGCCCTTAATATTCGTTTTGCTGCTGCTGGCGGCGGTACTGGCCGGCTGCCCGGCCCAACCAGCCGCCGAGGGCGATGAACCGGCCACAGTGACGGTGGTGGTCACCCGCGACTTCGGCAGGGAGCCAATCCTGGCCGAGACACTGGAGATTGAGTCCGGCACCGACGCCATGACGGCGTTACAGGCTGTCGCCGGGGTGGAGACCAAGTACGGCGGCGGTTTCGTCAAGGCCATCAACGGCCTTGAATCGCAGGAATCCAGCCAGCTGGACTGGTTTTACTATATCAACGGCATTTCCTTAAGCCTGGGGGCTAAAGATTACTTCCTCAGTGACGGCGACGTAGAGCAGTGGGACCTGAGGGATTGGAGCTATCGGCAGTTCCTGCCGGCCATCATCGGCGCTTTCCCCCAGCCTTTTCTAAACGGGGTGCGGGGCGAGGTAAAGTCGACGGCGGTGGTCTACGATGAGACCTTGGCCGAAGAAGCGGCGGCTCTGGCGGCCAGTTTAGAGGGGCGGGGAGTGGCTGAGGTGACCCTGAACGGCGCTGAGACGCTCCCTGAGGCTATTAAAGAGCAGAGTAACCTCCTTATAGTGGGCAGTGCCGATAACGGGCTTATTTTAGAGCTGAACGAACTGCGCCAGAAGCTGGGCTTCTTCGCTTGTATGGAGGGGGGCAAGATAACAGTGCTGGACGGGAAAGGCAACTTGGCCGGAGAGTACGGGGCGGGGTGGGGCTTAATCCAGGCCACCCAGAACCCCTGGAATCCAAAGGGAGTCGGCAGCGGGGAGAGTGTCGTATTTATGGTCACCGGCGCCGATGAGAGCGGGATAAAAAGCGCCGTTCAGGCGCTGATAGATAACAGCGACGGGCTTAGCTATGCCTACGCCGTGCTGGTAAATAATAACCAGATTATAAAGATACCGTGATGCCGGAACTGAGCTACCGGGATAAGAACACCGTCATCCACGCCTTAAGCCCCCTGGTCAAGCTGGCCTGGGGCGGCGGGCTGGTGGTATTGAGTTTAATCTTCAACCACCCCGTCTATATCCTGATTCTATTTCTATCCATAATCCCCATGGTCAGGCTGGCCGGGGTGGGGCGGGAGTGGGCCTCGACGCTTAAATTTACCATCTGGCTGGGGTTGAGCATCATCGTTATCAACGCCCTCTTCAGCTACCACGGCGACCACGTGCTGCTAACGGCTCCTTTCCGGCTGCCGGCGGTAGGCCAGCCAGTGATAACCCTGGAGGCTATCGCCTTCGGGGCGGTGATGGCCTTAAAGCTGGTGGTGATAATATCGGTCTTTAGCCTCATCAACCTCACCGTCCACCCCGACGACATCATGGCGGTACTGCTCAAGATGCGGCTGCCCTATAAGTCGGTGCTGGTGACCTCGCTGTCAACCCGCTTCGTCCCCTGCCTGGTGGAGGACATGGGGCGCATCAGCGACGGCTACCGCACCCGGGGGGTGCAGCTGGATGCCGGAGGCTGGTTTAAGAAATTGAGAAACAGGGGCAAAATAACCCTGTCCCTGCTGAGCAACTCGCTGGACCGGGCGGTGCAGGTAGCCGAGGCCATGGAGGCGAGGGCCTTTGGCAGCGGCAAAAAACGGGTATTTTATAAAGAGATTAGTATTTCCAGGCTGGATGCGGCGGCGCTGGGAGTGGGGCTGCTGCCACTGGCCGCCGGCATCACCGTGAGGGTTATGGGCTACGGCGACTACCAGTACTACCCCGAGCTGGCCTCAATCGGGGGTGGTACTATTGAGTGGGCGCTCCCGGCTATAATGCTCCTGCTGCTGGCGGCGGTAGTGCCGCTGGCCTTTCTCAAGAGGAGAGTCGAACTTGATTAGAATCCGGGAATTAAACTTTACCTACAACGGGACGGAAAGGCCCGCCCTGAATAAGATAAATTTGACCATCGAGGACGGGCATTTCGTCCTGCTTACCGGGGCTTCGGGCGGGGGCAAGTCCACCCTCTGCCGTGTTTTTAACGGGCTGGTGCCCCACTTCTACGGGGGAAAAATAAGCGGTAAAGCCGAGGTGCAGGGGATGGACATTCTGAAGACCCCGCCTAAAGAACTGGCGACAAAAGTGGGCATGGTCTTCCAGGACCCGGAGAACCAGCTGGTGACCACCGACGTGGAGCGGGAGATTGCCTTCGGGCTGGAGAACCTGGGTTACCCCAAAAACCTGATTGCCCGGCGCATCGAGGAGGCGCTGGATACGGCCGGCATCGCCCACCTGCGCTTTGCCCGCAACAACGAACTGTCCGGCGGGGAAAAGCAGAAAGTGGCCATCGCCTCGGTGCTGGCGCTCCACCCCGAAATACTGGTCCTGGATGAGCCGACCTCGGAGCTCGACCCCCAGAGCGCCGAGGAGGTCTTAAGGCTCTTAGAGAGGCTCAACGACGAGCTGGGCTTAACCGTAATCCTTATCGAGCAAAGACTGGACCGGGTGGTCCACCTGGTTGACCGGATGCTGGTGATGGGCGGGGGTGAAATCTTGGCCGACGGGAGGCCGGCTGAGGTGATGAACGGCAACATCGCGGGGCTGGGCATCGGCCTGCCGCCGGTAATCCGGCTGATGCGGGAGCTAAAGAGCCATAACGCCGCTCTGAACGGGCTGCCTCTGACGGTCAAAGACGCCCGGCTGAGGCTGCAGAAGGTATTACAGAACGTTAAGACATCCGCATTCGCCGACGCCGGGGCGAGTTTAGAGCCGGTGCTCAATATAGATAAGGTCTGGTTTGCCTACGGGGAACGGGCCGTCCTAAAGAATATTAACCTGAATATAGGCCGGGGGGAGTTTATCGCCGTTATGGGGCGCAACGCCTCCGGCAAGACAACGCTGGTCAAGCAGCTCAACGGGCTGTTAAAGCCGACCAAGGGGAGGGTGAGGCTGGGTGGGGTCGACACCAGAAAGAGCACCGCCGCCGATTTGAGCCGGCGGGTGGGCTACGTCTTCCAGAACCCCAACGACCACCTCTTCGCCGATACTGTAGAGGATGAAATCGCCTTTAGCTTAAGAAACCGGGGGGTGGATGAAACTAAAATTACTAAAGCGGTGGAGGGGATGCTGGAGGAGTTTGAATTAGGCCGCTACCGGAAGAGCTACCCCCGGAACTTGAGCGGCGGGGAGAAACAGAGAGTAGCCCTGGCCTCGGTGCTGGTGGGCCAGCCCGAAGTCATCGTCCTCGATGAGCCGACGCGGGGCATGGACTATGTCCTAAAGAAAAAGCTGGTCAGCTACCTCGATGACTACCGCCGCAAGGGCAACACCGTCATCATGGTCAGCCACGACGTCGAGACCATCGCCGAGTGCGCCGAGAGGGTGGTGCTGCTCAGCGAGGGGCGGGTGGTGGTGGAGGGCAATAAAAGAGAGGTGCTGGCCAAAGCCCTGCTCTTCTCCCCGCAGATTAACCGCCTGGCGCAGGCCTTGAGCGGCTACGGGGTGGCCGACACCACCCTGACCGTCGGCGAGATGCTGGAGCAGATAGGGTGAAGAGGTCTCATATCGTGCTAATCGCCATCGGGGTGGTGGCTACCGGTGCCTTTATTACCGCCGCCCTCTGGCCCGACGCCGACCTCTTGAACTGGGGGATACTGGCCGCCGTTCTGGCCGCCCTGGTCTGCCTGGCGCTGTTCTTCGAGTTCGAGACCGCCGCCACCAGCTCCAAAGAGATTGCCCTGGTGGCCATGCTGGGGACAATATCGGCGGTGCTCCGGGTGCCCTTCGCCGCCATCCCCAACGTGCAGCCCTGCACCTATATAATTATCTGCTCGGGCTACGTCTTCGGGCCGATAGCGGGGTTTGCCGTCGGCGCCATGACAGCGCTGGTATCCAACTTCTTTTTAGGGCACGGGCCCTGGACGCTCTACCAGATGATCGCCTGGGGGCTGGCCGGGCTTTCCACCGGTTATCTAAGTAAACTAAAGCTCAATACCGCCGTTTTAATCGTTATCGGGGTGGTCTGGGGCTACCTCTACGGCCTCATCACCAACATCTGGTACTGGACCGCCTTTATCTACCCCCTTACCCTCAAGACCTTCCTGGTGACCGAGCTCAACACCGTCTGGTTCGACACACTGCACGCCGCCGGCAACGCCGTCTTCCTGGGGGTGCTGGGGGCCAGGACCATCGCCATACTGCGGCGCTTCAAAGAGAGATTCTCCATCGCTATCGAGGCTGCGTCCTGAAAGCCTCCCGACGGTATGCCCCAGCCAACCGCCTGTGTTATAATGTGGGCTAAATTCCCCTGTTTTTAGAAAATGTCAATTATCGCTGACCTGATAAAATACTCAAGGCTGGCCCTGGGCCTGCGGGGCTTCTTAAGCAGCACCGTCACCCTGGAAGAGAGCCGGCGGGTTATCGCCGAGCGGCTGCGTAACCGGCAGCAGAACTTCCTGAGCCTGGTGCAAAAAGGCGTCTACCAGAACCCCAAAAGCCCCTTTCTCAAACTGCTTGAGCTAGCCAACTGCCAGTTCGGCGACATCGAGTCCCTGGTAAATAAAGAGGGGATTGAGGCCACCCTGCAAAAGCTGCTGGCGGAAGGGGTCTATATCAGCTGGGAGGAGTTCAAGGGGAGGAAAGAGGTGGTGAGGGGGGGGCAGCATTTCCAGTTTAAGGCAAGGGATTTTGACAACCCCTTCCTTCCCGTTTACTATCAGGGACAAAGCAGCGGCTCCAGAAGCGTCGGTACCAGGACAACCTTTGACCTTAACCGCCAGTCAGACATAAGCTACTACCGCCTGCTCATGCTGGCGGACAATAACGCCCTGGATGTTCACACCGGGCTCTGGAAGCCAGTCCTGCCGGCGCCGTCCGGCATCAGTAACGTGTTGAATCACTGGAAAATCGGGCAGCCGATAGACCGGTGGTTTTCGCCGGTAGATGAAAAGCAGGCGCAGGCATCACTAACCCACCGGCTGGCCACCAGATATATCATCTACGGCGGCCGGCTGTGGGGAGCTAAACTGGCCAGGCCGGAGTACGTGGGTCTGGAGGAGGCAGTTAAGGTGGCCCGGTGGGTGGCCGACACCAAGAAGCAGTTCGGGGAATGCTCCTTTGACAGCTACGTCAGCCCGGCGGTCAAGCTATGCCAGGCGGCGATAGAGAACGGCCTGGACATCGCTGGCACCAAATTCTTCGTCGGTGGCGAGCCCTTAACCCCGGCCAAGCGACAGCAGATAGAGGCCGCCGGGGCTTCGGTTACCCCTAAATACAGCATTAGTGAAATCGGCAAGATAGGCTGCGGCTGCTCCCGAGCCGGTGCCACCGACGATATCCATTTGTTCGGCGACTCTATGGCCGCCATCCAGCGCCGGAGAAGGGTGGAGCCGACCGGTATTGATGTGGACGCCTTTCTCTTCACCCCGCTTCTGCCATCAACGCCCAAGATACTGCTCAATGTGGAAAGCGACGACTACGGCATTATGGAGACTAAAAGCTGTGACTGCCTGTTCGGTAAGCTCGGATTTAACACCCACCTGAGCCACATAAAGAGCTTCGCCAAGCTGACCGGCAGCGGCATGGCCCTCATCGGTACCGACCTGGTCCGTACCCTGGAGGAGGTTCTCCCGGCCAAGTACGGTGGCGCCGCTACCGATTACCAGCTCCTCGAGGAGGAGGACAGCCAGGGGCAGACTCACCTGAGCCTTATTATCAGTCCCACCGTCGGGACAGTGGATGAGGACGAGGTTATCGCCACCGTCCTCCGTGAGCTGCGCCGGGTCCCCCACCCCGGGAAACTGACCGCCGGGGTCTGGTCTGCAGCCAAGATACTCCGGGTAAAGCGGATGCAGCCGATATCTAATATGGGGAAGGTGATGACCCTGCACCTGATGAAGACAGCCTGACAGGAGGTGACATGATAAACATGATAAAGAAGTTTGCCGTTATTACCGGGGTGTTGCTTTTAGTGGTGGTAATCGCCGCAGCGGGCTGTCCCGCCGCGACGGAGCCGACCACGCCAGCCGATTTTTACAAGGGCAAGACCATAGATTTTGCCGTCGCTCAATCGCCAGGAACCTGTGCCGACCTTATCTCTCGCATAATAGCTTCGCATCTTGGTAACGGGACCGGGGCCAGTGTTATCGTCGCCAATAGGGCAGGTGCCGGTGGCCTGGAGGGCATGAATTACGTCTATAAAGCCAGGCCGGACGGGCTTACCATGGGGACGGTAGCTTCGGCCAAGTTTGTAGGAAACAGTGTCTTGAGTGACCCAGCTGCGGTATATGAGATTGAGAAGTTCTCTTACATTATAAGCATAGACCGTCAGTCATATTACTTTTTCGTATCACCGGAGGGACCGTACCAATCTGTCGCTGACCTTCAGGCTGGCAAAGACCTGAAGCTTGGTGGCGGCAGTCCCTCGGGCAGCGTATGCCTGGGCGGTTTGACCGTTATTAAGCTCCTGGGGCTTGATGCCAGGGTTATCACCGGTTTTGGGTCGGAATCAGAGCGGGCGCTGGCGGTAGAACGGGAGGAGTTAATCGGATATTGTCTAAACATGCCTAACGCCAGAGCTAGCGTCGAGGCTGGTATGGTAAAGCCAATGTTTGTGCTGGCTACAGAAAGGGACCCGCTCACACCTGACGTGCCGGCCATCACCGAGCTGGTCAGCTTGAGCGACCAAGACCTGGCCCTGGTCAGGTTATGGGGGACAGCTTTAGTCGGTTCCACTCTATGTATCGCCTCACCGGGCATACCTGAGGATAGACTTGCCTTCCTCCGCGACCTGGCCGACGGGTGGACTCAGGACGAGGGATTCCGTGCTGAGATAGACGCTGTCTCAGGTTATGAAGTGCAATCATATGTAACCGGAGAAGAATTGGCAGTAGCCATGCTGGACACGGTAGCCAATCTGGACGATTTTCAGGCTATCTTTATCGAGTTAATTGAGAAGTACCGGGCCTGAGTGATGCTTGAGGCATATGGGACAGCCATAGCCACCCTGTTTCAGCCGATAAACCTGCTGATACTGTTTGCCGCTGTTATCGTCGGCTTAATTGTGGGTGTTATTCCTGCCATCGGCGGACTGGCTACGTTGCCCCTCATTTTGCCCTTCATTTTCCGCATGCCGGTGGAGATAGCTCTCATTTTAATAGTTGGCTTTCACGCTGTAATCTTCACTTCCAGCGGCATGACCTCCATATTACTAAATATACCCGGGACAGCTCCTAGTGCAGCGACTATGGTTGATGGCTTTCCCATGACCCGGAAGGGCGAGGGTGGTCGGGCTATCGGTGCCGCCGTCACCAGCTCAATGGCGGGAGGGGTCCTGCCCGTGTTCCTGGCCCTGGCCATGGTGCCGCTGGTGTTGCCCCTGATTATTGCCCTCGGGCAGCCGGAGATGGCTATTCTGATACTGCTGGGGATATCTTTCCTGGCGGCATTGACCGGGGGCTCGGCTATCAAGGGGCTGATGGCCGGCATGCTGGGGCTGCTGCTCTCTTTCATCGGTTACCACACTATCACCGGAGTCCACCGTTTCGACTTCGGGGCCGCCGCCCTTTATGACGGTATTGAGCTTATCCCGCTGGCCCTGGGTCTGTTCGGTCTATCCGAGCTGTTTTACCTTATTATGAAAGGGGAGACGGCCATTGCCCAGAGAGCCATCGCCAAGCTATCCGGGGTGATGGAGGGGGTAAAAGACGTCTGGCGGCACCGCTGGCTGTGGTTCCGCAGCACCATCATCGGTTATGTCATCGGTATAATCCCGGGCATCGGCGCCGAGGTGGCCACCTGGGTCTGCTACGGGCAGGCCAAGCAGACCTCGAAGCACCCGGAGAAATTCGGCAAGGGCGCCGTGGAGGGAGTCATCGCCCCGGAGGCGGCCGATAACGCCAAGGAGGCTGGGGCAATGCTGACCACCATGGCTCTGGGCATCCCAGGAAGTTCCGTCATGGCCCTTTTCCTGGCCGCCTTTTTAATGGTGGGGGTTACCCCCGGCCCGGCGATGATGGTGGAACACCTGCCCCTGGCCCTGACCCTGCTTCTGGGAATAGCCCTGGCCAATATCGTCGGTGGGGTTATCTGCCTCCTGGCCGCCCCCCAGCTGGCCCGGGTGGCTTCGGTGCACTTTGATTTTCTCTTTCCCGGAATTTTAATCGTGGCCATGATCGGGGTCTACGTGGCTACCCTGTCCCCGATGAATTTCGCCACGGTTTTAATTTTTGGAATAGTCGGCCTGGTGATGAAGCTATACGGCTATTCCCGCCCGGCGCTGCTGCTGGGCTTTGTCCTGGGCGGGCTGTTTGAGAGATACTCGCTGCTCTCCATCAAGATATACGGGCCGCTGTTCTTTTTAAGGCCTATCCCTCTGGCCATGCTCATCGTTATGGCGCTGCTGCTGAGCTACCCCTACCTGAAGAGGGGTATAACCAGCCTGCGAGGGAGGTATAGCCAGCCGTGAAGCTTAAGGGCAGTTTCTGGGTGGCCTTACTTTTTCTGGCGCTGGGGCTGTTCGGTACCATACAGTCTCTGACCTTCGGCTACTGGGAATCTATGGTGCTGCCGCTTGGGATAAGCATTATCATCTCTATCCTGGCGGCGGTGGAGGTGGCCAGGGAGCTTAAGCGGCGGGGGGATAAGGGGGAAGCGGCCGCCGAGAAAAAGCAGGAAGGTGGGATTAAGGAAAAATTTGACGCAAGGAGATTGGGGGTAGTCTTCGGCTGGGCGGCTGGCTTCTGCCTGGCTATCTACCTGCTGGGCTTTTATATATCAATACCGGTCTTTGCCTTTGCCTACCTGAAGTGGCGGAAAAGGAGCTGGCTGGTGGCCGTGGTTTTTGCCATCGCCCTGCTGGCTTTTAGCTACCTTGTTTTTGCCATTGGATTGAAGGTTCCGCTGTATAAGGGGTTAATCTTCGGCGCCCGCTAAAGCCATAAAAAGGGCCGGGCTCGCCTGAGCCCAGCCCCGAATTGGCTGCGGGGGGGGGTATTAAATAGCTATCGCCTTTAATACCACGTTAACCCCGTTGTCTTTAGCCGCCACCGATTCTACCGGCGGCATCCTCTTGAGAATGTTGGGCAGCGGCAGGGGGTGGCTGATGGCCAGAACAATCAGGCTATTGCCCCCGGGCAAACCCTTGAATGACACCACCTGCAGGTGGGGTACCTGCTGCAGATGCGACAGGAAAACGGGTATCTGCTTGGCATCGGCTGAAGTTACATCCATCTCCAGCATCCCCTGATAAAGCCCGTCGCCGTCTCCACTGCCGGATGCCGTGCCCGCTTTTTCCTCAGCCTGAGGTTCTGGCTTTTCCTCAGCTTCCTCAGCCGCCGGCTGTATCTCCGGCATCGTCGCCATGGTTAGCGGGGTAGATTCCCCGACTTCCGGCTTTAGCTCCGGCTGAGCTGCCAGGCTCTCCCTGGCTAACCTTTCCAGCGGGTCTGCCTCGGCTACCGCTTCAGGCAGAGGCGGGGCAGGCTCGCTGGACTCTCGTTCCGACTCGGCCATAACCCGGGCCGGCATCTGGTCCAGCTGCTCCCCGGCTTCGGCAATAATCTCCTCCGCCTTCTTTCTGGCTTCGGCGATAACCTGAGCCGCCTCCCATTCCGCCTTGGCCTTGGCCTCGGTGATGAGCTTGGACGAATCTGATTCCGCCCGCCTCATCACCTTCTCCTCGGCCTGGCGGACAGCCTGCTCTTCCTTCTCTTTGGCCTGAGCGGCTATCTCGGCCAGCTTCGCCTCGGCCTCTTTCTTGCCCTGCTCTCTGGCTTCTTTGAGGATTGCTTCGGCTTCCTTCTTGGTCTTGTCGGCGGCTTCTTTAAGCTCCTGCTCCGCTTGTTTCTTCAACTCGGCGGCCGAGCGGGTCAATTCCTCGGCTTCCTTTTTCGCTTTTTCCAGCAGCTCACGGGTCGTCTTTTCGCCCTCTTTACGAGAGCCAGCCACCAGTTTATCGGCCTGGCTGGCCGCGTCCCGCTCCGCCTTGGACACAATAACCGATGCCTCTTCCTTGGCTTCGGCAATGATTCGCTCCATCTCCGGCCTCATCTTCTCCTGCGCTTCCTTCTTGGCCATGTTCTCGGCCTGGCTGATAATCTTATCCGCCTCTTCCCTGGCCCGGGTAACTACGGCGGCGGCATCCGCCGCTGCCGTCCTCTTAGCGTTATTCTTCAACTCGTCAACTATCAACTCGGCTTTCTTTCTTATCTCTTCCAGATAGCCGGCTGATTCATCGGCGGCCTTGGCTTTGGCCTCAGCCTTAATCTGTTCCGCCTTGGCTTCGGCTTCAGCCAGAATCCGGGCCGATTCGGCGGCGGTTTCCTCCCTGGCCTTATCCATAGCCGCCTGAACAACCCCGGCCGCCTCTTCCTGCGCCTTAGTAATAATGCTGGTCGATTCCAGCCTGGCTCCCTCGGTCAGTCTTTCCTTCTCCTGTTTAATAAGCCCGGGGAGCTGCCGCCGGAACTGGTCAAAAACCTTGGCCAGTTCTTCGGGCTTTTCTCTACCATTGCCTTGCTTTGCCATTGAACTCACCCCCATTGACTCAATTCCCTCTAAGCCACACCGGCGCTTTTTTTCCGGGACTTGTTGAGAAAACTGAGAACATCTTCTTGTTTGAACCTGAGGCTGTGCCGAAGCCCGATAGCGTACGACTTTAGCAAGCCCTTCTTCTCCCACCGCCTGACCGTGCTGGTGTGAACGCCCAGGAAGTGGGCGACCTCGCCTACGGCCAGCAGTCTAGCGGGTAATCTATCGATGTTGTGGTTATTTCCTATTCGCTTGGTTTCTTTTTCGTTACTAACGGTGGCCATAACTGCTCCCTGAATAACATAATTATTTACCCGTTTTTTTGAGTATGCCCCCATTTACCTCAGGATACAATCACCTAAATGAGCTAATAATGGTGGTATTTTAGTACTAACCCCGGCGGGAAAAGCCCCCGCCATACAGGGGAGGGATTAACCTTGCTTTTAGAGGGGGTTTTTCTTCCCATACCCTCCCACCCTCATAAGCTACGCTTCTAACACTTTCTTATCCCCTCTCCCCCTCACGGAGTGATTTTCGCTCATAGGGGGTGGGGAGAAGGAGAGGTCTAGGCCGATTTTTAGAGTACGTTGTGCTTTCCACCCTTCCACCCTACAGAGGTTAGGCCTATATCAATTTCCTTATTACAAGGGGAGAAAGGGGATGTCGTCACCACTGAACGGGGGTGGGGTTAAAGAGATGTAAAGAGGCGAATACGGGGCCCCCAAAAAACTTTGTTTTTCGGGGTAAAAGCCTTTTTGGGCGGGTGGGTATGGGAAATAAAACAATATCTAAAATGGGGAGGTGGGTATGGGTAAGAAATCTTTAAGATGGGGTGGGGAAGTGCCGACCTGAAATTACTTCAGGGTTACCTGAATTTTACCCCCGTCGCCAATGGCCGACTCTACCGAGGGTATCTCCCTGAGAATGGCCGGCATGGGCAGGGGGCGGCTAATGACCACCACCACCATGCTCTCCCCGCTGGACGAACCCCTGAAGGATACCACCTGCAGGTCGGGTACCCTCTGTAGGTGTGAGACGAAATCCGGTACCCGCTTGGGGTCTCCCGATAGTATCTCCAGTTCCATCATCCCCTGATACAGCCCGTCGCCGAGTTGGCCTCCGGCATCGGCGCCGGCTTTCTTATAGGTTGCTTTGGGCTCAGACAGGGTGCCGGCCGGTGTGCCGACCTCCGTCTCCAGCCAGTCTTTGGCTTCGGTAATAATCCGCACTGCCCTCTGTTTGGCCTCGGCGATAATTCGAGCCGCCTCCCATTCCGCTCTTGACCTGGCCTCGGCGGTGATTCGTGATGATTCCGCCTCTATCCGCCGCCGTCCCCTTTCCGTAGCCTCCTGGGTAATCTGCTCCGCCTTCTGCCTGGCTTCACTGATTATCCTGGCCGCTTTCTCCTCGGCCTCCTTATCAGCCTGCTCCCTGAACTGCTTGTTAAGCTTGTCCGCTTCCTTGGCCGCTTCCTTCTTGGCGCTGGCCATTATCTTGTCCGCCTTACCATCGGCATCCCGCTGCGCCCTGGTAACGACGACGGCCGCTTTCTCCCTGGCCTCGGCGATGATAGTATCAGCTTCTTTTTTAGCCTTTTCCCGGGCTTCCTTCTTGATGCGGCTATCGACTTCGGCGTGCAGCCAATCGCTGGCTTCACCCATAATCTGCGACGCTCTCTGCTTGGCCTCGGCGATAATCTGAGCCGCCTCCCATTCCGCCTTTGATTTGACCTCGGCGGCGATACGGGCCGACTCCGCCTCTATCCACTTCCGCCCCCTTTCCACAGCCTCCTGGGCAATCTGCTCCGCCCTCTGCTCGGCCTCACTGACTATCCTGGCCGCTTTTTCGGCGGCTTCTCTCTTGCCCTGCTCCCTGGACTCCTCAATAATCTGAGCCGCCTCCTCCCTCCCCCGGGCAAGAATATTGGTCGATTCCAGAACAGCCGCCTCCTTGGCCCCCTCTATGGATTCGGCAGTGATTTTCTGAGCCTGCTTTTCGGCTTCGGTGACTATCCCGGTCGCTTTTTCGGCGGCTTCCTGCTCCGCCCGGGACACAATTACCGAGGCTTCATTTCCAGCCTGGGCGATGATGTACTCGGCCTCCCTCTTGGTCTCCTCCTGCGCCCGCTGCCTGGCTTCATCTTCGGCCTCATTGATAATCCGCGCCGCTTCTTCCCTGGCCTTGGCTACAATCGCCGCCGCCGCCTTCTCCGCCGCCTGCCGGGCGCTGTCTCTCATCTCGACCACGATGAGGTCAGCCTTCTGCCTCATCTCAACCATATAGCTGGCCGCTTCTTCCTGGGCCTCTTTTTGGGCAGCCTCCCTGATATCTTTGGCCTTGACATCGGCGTTAGTGATGATGGTGACCGATTTCTCCTCCGCCTCCTTCTCCCCCTGCTGGATGGCGTCTTCGATAATCAGAGCGGCCTGCTCCCGCGCGTCAAGGATGATGTCCGCCGACTGCTGCTTGGCCGCTTCGGTCAGCCGTTTTCTTTCCTGCTCAAAAGCGCGGGTAAGCCTCTGCTTAAACTCGTCAACAAGCTTTCCCGGCTCTTCCGTTTCCCAGTTTTCCGTATCTTTCTTAGCCATCTAACTCGCACTCCAAACGATAAGGCCGGCTCTAAGATGCACGGAAATTCCGGCACCTCTTTTCCGATTGCCTGAAAATTCAATGACCCATTCGGGCTATTTAGCTATAGTATTTTAGTACCAGCCGATATAAATTACAATCCCCGTATTGTA
>Ga0307437_1000778_pt1 | contig 23252 bp, 21 predicted proteins | sample SalMarWE160390MG_FD_202146 | JGI IMG/M metagenome (GOLD analysis project Ga0307437, IMG submission 202146) | Salt marsh sediment microbial communities from the Plum Island Ecosystem LTER, Massachusetts, United States - WE1603-90 | ecosystem: Environmental > Aquatic > Marine > Intertidal zone >...
GCGATTATAAGAAATAAAAGAGCCGGGATTAAAAAGAAGATGTATTTTTCCTGGTAGTGTTCAACTTTTTCTGAAGAAAATTTCCCGGTTCGTAGGCCTTTGAAAAGTTTTATTAAAATGCCTAATTCTACTCCCTCTCCTTCTAGGAAAGCACCATCTCCGGCTCTTGCTATTAGCTTTAGCATGTCCTGGTTGACAATAGATATATGCGGTTTGCCGTTTTCGTCTTTTAAGTATTCTGAGAATTTGCCCGTTTCATCGAACTTTGGAATTGGGGCGCCTTCTTTTGTTCCCGCAGATATTGTAAAGATCTTTACTCCCTCTTTTCTTGCGTTCAAGGCATCCACTCTCGGGTCTCCCCTGGTGTTTTCGCCGTCGGTTACTATTATGATAATCTTTGAACCACTAATTTTCTCGGAAAACAATTCCATAGATTTTCTTATTGAGCCTCCTATGTCGGTTCCTTCTGTCGGTATAAGAGAAGGTTCTACGAGATCGACAAAGAGTTTGAAAGAATTTACATCTGTAGTTAAAGGGCATAGTTTGTAAGCTTTTCCGGAGAAAGCCACAAGACCGAAGCGGCTTCCAGGTAATTGCCCCAGTGACGCTTTGATTGATTCTTTTGCTTTATTGATCCGTCCCCCTTTAACGTCCTGAGCAAGCATGCTGGAAGATGCGTCAAGCGCAAAAACTACGTTATAGCCTTCTGCTTGAGTTATAGATAATATTCGTCCCCATCTTGGCCTTGCTGCGCTGAGGATTAAGAAGGTTAATGATAATATAAGTAAAATTTCTTTCCAGAGAGATTTTTTTTTGTTTTCTTTCCATATGACATCACGCATTGTAACGTCGGCTATGCTTTTGATTATTTTTTTGTTTCTACCTCGTCGGTAGATTACTAGTGATATTGAAAGTGGTACAAGGTAGAGAAAATTAAGAAAAATCGGCTTCGCCCAGTTCATGGTATTCTCCTCACTATTACAGGCTCTATGAAAATAATCATAAATAAAATTAAGGCCGGGATTAAAGCAAGGTGTAGTCTCTCGTTGTACTTTGAGATTTTTTCAACTTTAAAAGTTGTTTTTTCCATTTTGTCGATTCTTTCGTATACATCTTTTAGCGCTTCGCCTGAAGTAGCACGGAAGTATTCTCCTCCTGTCTGGTCTGCGATTCTCGTCAGTGCTTCATCGTTGATATCGAAATTTGCATTGACGTAGCGCGTGATCCCAAAAGCGTTCTGCGCAGGAAAAGGCACTTCCCCCCTTCTGCCGATTCCAATAGCATAAATCTTTATTCCCGCGTCAAGCGCGTTCTTCGCAGCAGTCTCCGGATCAATGTTACCGGCGTTATTTCTCCCGTCGGTAAGCAGAACCATGATTTTAGTTTTGCTGGTTGAATTTGAAAGGAGAAAAGCTCCGTAGGTTATACCCATTCCTATGGCAGTACCGTCCGGCAGAAGATCAAATTCGAGAGATTTTATCTGTTCTTTGACTAATTCATGGTCTAGAGTTAATGGGGCTTGAATTAATCCTTCTTTTGCATATACAACCAGTCCTATTCTGTCTCCGCTTCTCATGTCTACGAATGCGGACGCAAGTTTTTTTGCGGCTTCCAGACGATTAGGTGTAAAATCGGCGGCTCTCATGGAGCCGGAAATATCCATTACCAGAATAATATCGATTCCTTTCTTGTGTATTATCTCGGTTTCGTAGCCTTTTTGAGGACGGGCAAGACCGACAAACAAAAATGCGATAACTGCTAATATTAAGTAATCTCTGAATTTGGTGTAGAATTCGCTTGCAGGTTTTATTCCTACCCACGAAGTGTCAGAATAAAGAATACAGCCCGAAATTCTTTTCTTATTTAGAAAGTAAATAAGAGGGAGCAAAAGAAGACCGATGAGATAAAAGGGATTATTGAAGTGAATCATCTTTTTCCTCTTCTTTTTCCATCTGGTCTATAACAGTTCTTAGGAGCGCAACATCTTTATCGAATTCTTCGGATGTCGATTCCTCATCGGCAAATTTTATTAAGTCCCATTCCGGGAATTTTCTTGTTAAAGGAAAGAACAAAGCAAGTTCTTCTTTTTTGATTAAAGGAAGCAATTCGGAAGTGGTAACTTCCACAGCAGGAATTTTCACTTTCCTTTCTATGTATCTTCTGCAGATGTAAGATAAAGAGGTATAAAGTTTATTCCAGTTCCATTCGGACGTCTTTTCTTCCAGTATTTTTAAGTTCCTAAGAGCTTCTTCTGCCGGTTCCATTTGTTCGGTCTCGACAAATGCGTTTTTTTCCTTTCTTATTCTTTTAAACAAAAGATAAGATATAAGAGCGATTGGGATAATCAGCAAGTACAGAAGATAATGCCAGTTAAAAAACCCAAAAGGCCCCCAAATGGGTGATAAACCTTTGTTTTCAGGTTCTAACACAGAATTAACAAGATAAGTTACCTTTAAAGTGTCTTTGTTTGTTTTTAGTTTAAAATCCTGATGCCCAGTTGAAAATGATGTAAATTTTACCGTAGCCGTTGTATCCGTAAGTTTTGTAAGCGAGTCCAGAATTAATATATCGGGAAAGGAATCAGGCATTATAACTGAAAGAGATTCAGGCAGTTTTCCTTTTAACTCTGCAACTATTGTGTCTCCCACCGTTAAAGAATCAGGCTTTATCGTCAAGGTTAGTACTGAGAAGATATATAATACAATCAAGGCAGTCTCTTCTGGAAGAGACGATGAATGGAACCAACATAATCCTCTCCGGTCGCGATTTCTATTCTGTCGAGACCGTTTATATTAAACAATCGGTTCAATTCTTCGTCTCTAGCTTTTCGAATTTCTTTGAGTTTCTGAGTTAGTTCTTTGCCATCGAACATTCTTATTTTTTCGGTTTCCGCGTCGAGAAAGGTTATTTTTCCGTTTATTCCAAACTCGTTTTCAAGCGGGTCACGGACTATAATCGGAATAAGATCGAATTTCTTTGCCATAAGAGAAAGAGGCATCTTTATATGGTCAATGTTGAATTTTTCTCCTAAAAAGTCGGAGATAAAAAGAACTATGGATCCGTGACGAAGTACCCCTTGGGAAAATTCCATGGCCGGTACCGGATCGGTCATTTTGCTTTCCCCCTCGAAGAGCAAAATATCCCGAATTATATGAAGAGTGTGTTTTCTTCCTTTAGCGGGAGGCAGGTAATTTTCTACCTTATCGGAGAACATTAAAAGTCCAGCTTTGTCGTTGTTTTTTTCTGCTGAGAAAGCAAAAAGAGCTGCTATTCTGGCTATCAGATCTTTTTTCTTTTCTTTTTTTGTCCCGAATTCTCCCGAACCGCTGCAGTCAGCTATTATAAAGATAGTTAACTCTCTTTCCTCTACAAAGCGTTTTACAAAAGGGTGATTCATTCTTGCCGTTACATTCCAATCGATATTCCTTATATCATCTCCGATGAAGTAGTCGCGAACTTCATGGAATTCCATTCCTTTGCCTTTAAAGGAGCTTTTGTATTCTCCTCCGAAAAGAGTGTTAACTACTTTTTTAGACTCTATTTCTATTTGTCTGACTTCTTTTAGTATATCTCTAATGCGTTCTTCCATAATTCCGTACAGCAATATCTATTACTTCTTTTATTTTTATAAAGCATAGCTCGTTTAATTTTGTTTCCATAGCAAATCAAATATCTGAAATTAAAAAGCAAAATGACAAATAAAAATGCAAAATTATCCCACCTCCCCAAATAGCAAAAAATGAGAAGAAATTCGTTTTATTAGAGTATTTGTTGCTTCTTTTTTTCTTACATTTTTAAACTTCGATTTGTCATTTTCCATTTTGATATTTAAATTTTACATTTCAGCGGCTTTGCCGCGTTATGGGATTTCAATTGCTTCTAAGATATCTCTTATTATATCTTCTTCTTTTACGCCTTCTGCTTCAGCTTCATAAGATAATATTATCCTGTGCCGTAGAATGTCGTACACCATAGCTTTTACATCTTCAGGGATAACAAATCCACGTCTCTGCAAGAAAGCGTGTGCTCTTGCGGCTTCGAAGAGGTATATGGAAGCTCTTGGGGATGCTCCATATCTGATATACACATCAAGATTTTTAATTCCGTAGTCGGAAGGTTTCCTGGTAGCAAATACTATGTCGATTATATAATCCCTTATTTTTTCATCGGCGTGAATCTTGTAAATGAAGTCTCTGAGCGAATTAAGTTTCTTTATGTCTACCACAGGTTTGGTTACAGGAAGTTTTTCGGCTGTCTGTTGTTTCATTATTCTTTTTTCCTCTTCCTTATTGGGGTATGTGATTACGAGTTTCTGCTTGAACCTATCCACCTGTGCTTCGGGTAGAGGATATGTTCCTTCCTGTTCTATTGGATTTTGAGTTGCAAGGACCATAAACGGCTCAGGCAGAGGGTAAGTTTCATCTCCGATGGTTACCTGTCTTTCCTGCATCGCTTCAAGTAAAGCGCTTTGAACCTTTGGGGGAGCTCTATTTATCTCATCGGAGAGTATAAAGTTTGCAAAGAGAGGTCCTTTCTTTGGTGTAAAATCGCCCGTTTTCTGATTGTATATCTGTGTTCCTGTGATATCTGCCGGGAGAAGGTCTGGCGTGAATTGAATTCTCCTGAAAGTTGCGTTTACAGTTGACGCCAGTGTTTTTATTATATAGGTTTTGGCCAACCCCGGAACTCCCTCGATAAGTATATGCCCCCTGGTAAGGAGACCTATTATAGTTTTTTCGATAATTTCTCTTTGCCCTATAATAGATTTCCCGATTTCCGCAAAGAGGTTTTCTATTATAGTGCTTTTATCTTTCGCTTCAGCATTTAAATTCTGTAAATCTGTACTCATTTTACCTCCTTCTCGTTTATTATATGTTGTTGTGGGGACCCCCAAATTTAATGGTCGTTAAATTATTGTCAACCCCCCGAGCCAGCTCTGATTGCGTTTCCGTGAGTGCGTCTTTTATGCCTTTACCTCTATAATGGTATTTTATAATCCATTTAAGAAAAGGATAAGAGAAGCCGTTTTTGTGACACTTCAGATACTTTAACCCTTTATCTTCTGCCCACTGCTCCGTACCGAAGAGTTTCGTGATGAAATCTACATAACTTTTCTTGACATGTCGAGCCGCGACGTTTTTTCCGAACTTACGGGAAAATCTTACCGCGTTTTTTCCTCTCTCGTAAGATTTTTGTATAATCGAATTTATTTTCTCGGTCGTTTCATACCCATCAAAATGCCAGGCAAGACAGCTTCTAAAAGCATAGACAGTTTTTAATGCGAGGTTAATTTTTAGTCTTCTTCCTATTTCAACATCCATGTAACCCATTGTATCTCCAAAAGATTCCTCAAAACCTCCAACTTCTACAAGATGTTTTTTCTTTACAGAGGCATTTTGAGTAATAAGTCCCGCTAAACACAGGCCATCGATCTTCCAATTCGACTTTCCATAGTCTTCGATTTTACGTATATGTCTCACCATGCCCTGAACAATTAACTTGTCTCTTCTTTTATGCAGATTTATATGATCATGAATAAAGTTTTTGTCGACCAGTACATCGGAATCTACAAAGATTATTATATCTCCCCTTGTGTGCTTTATTCCTTTGTTTCTTGCGTACGGCTGTCCTTTTTTTTCTTTATTTCTAAAATAGCGAAAACGCTTATTTTTTATTTTTTTTATTGAATCTTTAGTTGAATCGGTTGAACCATCATCTATTACTAAAACTTCGTAGTCATCTGCCGATTGGTCAAGCAATTTTCCTATACAGTGGGTTAGAATAGAGGCTCGATTATAAGTTACTACTATTGCTGAAGCTTTCATTGTTTCTTGCTTTCTTTATCCCTTTGCTTCTGTAATGATAACGGGCTATTCCTTTAAGTACGGCTGCTGTTAGCCCGATATTTTTTTTACTTTGAACAATCATTTTTGGTATATTTTTCTTTTCTATCCACCTATCGGTATGCAGCAATCGGCTGAAAAAGACAGCTTTTTTTGTTCGTGCATATTTTTCGCCTCTTCTTCCCCATTTTTCAACAAAATAATATGCTGAAGCCCCCTGTTTTGTCCATTTGTTAAAGGTGTTCATAATACTTTTTTCCGTTGGCTTCCCATCTATATGAAAAGCCTTGCACTTTCTTATACCATAGCTCCATTTTAATCCAAGGTCCATTAATTTTAGTCCCATATCTATATCTTTATAACCCATCTTAGGTCCAAACCGGTCAAAACCACCGGTAGCGATAAGATATTTTCTTCGTATAGACGCATTTTGTGTTATAAAAGTTCTAAGACAAAGAGCATTTGGTATATAAAATCTATTCATTTTAATATCTTTAAGACTTTTTACATGCTTTACCATTCCCTGAATAACAAGATCTTCTCTTTTTTTATGTATTTTTATATGGTCCTCGACAAAATCGGGAAATACAATTACATCGGAATCGATGAATATTATTATTTCTCCCGTTGCCTGCCTTATTGCTAAATTTCTGGCGTAATATGGTCCGAGATGTTCTTTGAGTCGAATATATCTTAAATTGGAAAAATTGGAGCTCTTTACGTATTCCATTGTTCCGTCTGAAGAACAATCATCTATAAGTAAAATTTCAAAGTTTTTCGTTGTTTGATTTGAAAGTTTTAAGAGGCAGCTTTTGAGCACAGCAAGCCTATTGTAGGTTGGTAGAATTACTGTCGCTTCGATTTTCTTTTTCATTTTACCCTAAAAAACACAGAGCCCACAGAACCCAACTCCGGATTGACTTACCACAGAGAGCACAGAAAACAAATTATTTTGTTTTTTTATTTTTTTATTTTTAATCATATGCTCCTTTGTGTCCTTTGTGATCTTTGTGGTTAAAATTATTCATTTTTTCTTTCTTTGGAATATATATAGTTCGCTATTTTTCGCCCCCCGCCGGATTTCCCCACTCTTTGTTTCCCTTTTGCCTTGAGCTCTTTCAAAAGGTTGTTATTCTCTATTATCTCTAAAATTTTGTCAGCTATTTTTCTCGGGTTAAACTCGAGCAATATAAACGAGTCTCCAAGTAATTTTTTTTGCCCTTTGAGTCTCCTTTTTGTGTTCTGAGCTCCGCTTCCGGGGAATGATATAACGGGGGATCCCAGATAAAGAGCCTGCTCGCTTGCCGTTCCCGCAAAACTTATAACAAGTTTTGAGCTTTTTACTATATCAATAAAACTCCCATAAAGAAAATCAATCTTTTTCATTAATTCTGGTACAGATTCCATCATTCTATTTTTATCCACAGTATCAGAAAGCGCAACGGCAAAATGCAAATTTTTTTTCCTGGTAAGAATTTCTTTAACCACATCGCCGATTTTTCTCATATTTCTATACGATTCTCCTCTTGACCCTGGAAGCAAACCTATGAGAATCTTTCCTTTGGGAAGAGAATATTTTCCTTTTTCCCGTAAATCGTCCATCATCGGATTCCCAAAAAATTCGGCATTAACGCCCTTGTTTTGTAAGTCTTCTGCTGTGATTTTATCATGGGTAAAGACTTTGTTTGTCAATTTATGCATGAAAAACCTTTCCACGGCAAAGTGGGGAAATATAAAGGTGGATTTACATTGTTCCAGAAAGTAAGCTTTTCTACGCAAAGAAGTATAACCGAGAATCAATAAGGGAATATCCCCTATGACTATTATAATATCGGTGTTTTTTCTAAACTTGCGAAGGTTGTCTATATAAGAGAACGGGAGAAAAAAAGTTTTTGTGATATCCGCAAGAAATTTTTTTGCGCTTTTCAAAAGAAATCCTCCCGAGGGAGGAGGTGGATGACCACCAATTACCTTGATGTTTCTTTTCTCGTATTCCTCTCCTAAAGAAATTAGCGGAAAAGCATTGATTTTTATCTCTTTATTCAAACTTTTGAGCTCTTTTGCAATCAATGCACCACTTCTGTCTTCACCGTAGGAATTACTTAATATTGCAACATTCATTATGATTTCATAATCGTAATTTTGAAGAAAAAGTCAAGGCGGTTTTAAGGAGCCACAGATTTCGCTGAATTTCCGGTTTGTTTTTTCACATGTATATACTGTAGTTTTTACTTTCTATCTTTATCCTAAATCCCGAATTCTAAGGATAGGAGACAGAATTAATAGGATTAACTCTACTCTTTTATTCCTCGAACTGCATAAATTTAGGGTCGTAAGTTCGTAGGATTTGCAATTGTGAGTTTAAAAAGGAAATTGGCGAATACACTGGACGCATCATACTGACAGGAGGTCTTATTGAGTCGTTTTCTATAACAGTATGGACTCTATTGCAATTTCTGTTGTAAGCAATAAAATAACCAACACCATTTCCATTTATGTTTCGTTCCGTAGTATCAATAGGATATCTGATTGAAGGTCCATTTTCTGAGTATATTTCCATATACCCAGAACCGTATTTTACAGTGTCAATTCCTGAGGGAAATAATCTTTCGATAGGAATGAGTAGGTTTGTATCAGTAGTGATAACAAGAGAATCGAAATGAGACCAATCCTCAAATTCGGCTGTATAAGGGTCTATATCATCTCTGTGAAAATATTCCAGATAAGCCCATAATTCATATCTTTCCGCATCATTGCTTGTATTCCAGTTTAGAATGAAGTCCTCATCAAGATGTAGTGTATCATAATCACTAGGAATAGTAATTCCGAAATCACTGGGGAGTGTTACTGTTGCTCTTGCTTCACCATGGTTATGAGATACTATTAACTCACATTCCTCCCCAGGTTCAATAGATATATTCCCAGTAAACCTGCTTTTACAAAAAACGTCTTCGGTTACAGAATAACTTAAAGCCAGAATCTCATTGTTAATACTCACAAGCGGGACAGATTGGGTTCCCTCTACACTTCCATAGGCAGTAGCTTGGATTGTCCCACCAGATTCATATCTAGTCAAGTTTATAAGTATTGCAGGTTCTTCGTAAATTATGTGTGAATCATTATTACATCCGTAAAAAAGTGTCAAAATCAATAGGACCGAAACAACCAAAGTTAAAGTAATTTTTTTATTAATAATATTTCCTTAGTAGTGACATTAATTTTCCGTTTAAAGTCAAGGAAGTTGTCTGCCTACCCCTCAAATTTTTCAAAGGGCATATAATCTATTTGACAATCAGTAGCTTTTTGGTATCCCTAAACGAATTCGTTTGCATTCGACAGAAATAGATACCGGAAGGAATGTCTTCAGGTGTCCACTGCACTGTGTGTCTTCCGCGCCCGTATCTTGCTTCGATTACGGTATCTACCGTTTGCCCCAGAATGTTTAATACATCGATCGTTACTTTTGAAGATTTTGGAAGTTCAAATTCAATAATTGTTTTATCTTCAAGCAGATTTGGATAACTCAGGAAAGATATCCCCTTAATTGTACAATCACCCCCGATACCAGAACCGGCGGCAATTAACTCGATAGTACCAAACCCGTCAGCGTTCATCCAGTGGCTATTTGAATCTTCTTCGGGAACCCAGACTGATCCGAAAAAGTTATCGCGTGTTTTAGGATCTTCATTGATACTATCATTGTCACAGTATGCCAGGGAGAGTCCTATGATTTTATCTTCGGATAATTCTACCCTGGAATCTTCAGGATTACTATGATCATAGGTATCGTCATAGACTGCCAGTGAAAATTCCCATGTGTATTGATTGCCGTCTTTTCTCATCGCAAGTTGTGGAAAATGACTGGCGTAATTCCGAGTCTCTCCTCCCCCGAAATCACATACTACAAAATCACTGTTAACTTCTCCGTCTTCCGGAGCATCAACCACAATATGATAGGAAAACGCGTTTTCAGCATTTACTCCACCTCCCTCATAAGCATGAAGCCCCCCGGACTTATCTTCATCGATAAAAACTTCTACAATATCATGTTTGTAATAATCACCTTCGGGGTACACATAGCCGTCGACAAAAACATCATCTGTAATCTCAACCACAAAATATAAAACATTATATGTGGATGACCAAACCACTTTGTATCGTCCCGTATAATCATCCGTTTCAACTGAACCACCATAAGGAAGCCAGACCTGATCTATGGTTTGCCAGCTTGTCTTCCCCCAGCAGGCGTCATCACTTATGCCATCGATTGTTGGTATATTTTCAATGTTTGGGACTTTTACTGTATCATCCTGGACTCTAAGATGGGAAGGTTCGGCGGTGACAGAAACAGAAAAAAATATTAAAAAGAAAAAAACACTCGCAAATTTAAAATATTGTCGAGTATGCATCTTAACCTCCTTTATCAGGTATACATTTAAGACATCTTCATTCCTATTGAAAATTTGTTTTTTATATAATGTATAAATTAAAGGTAGTGTCAAGTAGTAAAGAATTAATTTTATTATTTCATAATAATAAAATATATGCAGGAAACCTCAAGAAAGCCTAAAACATTACTTGACAAAGATATATGAATATAATATACTTTAAATAAACCGGAAACAAAGGAGAATATTTATGGTAAATATTAAAGCCTATTTACTTAACCCTAATGCTGTTGTATTTCTGGGGATAATTGTTGCCACTATTGGAATATTCTGGAAAGCAAGGAGATCTAAGTCGTTAGTCTTCATAGGCATACTTATTGTCGCTATCGGTGCATTCTGGGCGCAGGGTCAGGCTAAGAAACTCGAGATAAATGTTAATGCGAAAGATGAAGAAATCAAAGAATTGAATGAATATATTTTATCAACAATAACAGGAGGAGACAGTTTTTGCCGTTTAGGTTTGGTCTCTATTAATTCAAGGAATAATAGAGCATCATTGGTTGCTATTCCCAAAGGAGAATATCCTTTATATGATGTTAGTTTTAAAATTTTCGATGTTGAAGAATTTGAGAAAATAACTTCGGAACAGCCGGCAAAGGCTTCGCTTGATTATTATGTCGGAAATATTGCTCCCGGCATAACTCAGAAGATAGGAGATATAAACCTTGGATACGGAAATGAGAAAAGATATAATGTTTTTATTTTTGCGCGAAATGGTTCCTACACGCAGTGGGTACGTTTGAAGCGTATAGGAGGAGAATGGGTAATGGCTACCAAGGTAGCAAGAGGTGATACAATACTCTATAAAAAGATAGATGACAGATATCCCCAAGACAGATTTGGTAACATTAACTGGGACTGATGAGAGTTTCCTTATGGTGTAAGTAGGTAACTTACTTCAAAAGCATATATCGTAAAAATTTGGCTTATTAGAAATTTAAATATCAAAAATTAAAAAGCAAAATTACAAATAAAAATGCAAAAAGATCTATACTGAGAACAGAGAACCAAATTATCACACATTAAAATATTTAACAACGAACAAAACTAAGCTTCCCTTTTTCCCCTCCACCCCATTTTTTAACAACAAATAGCACAAATTTCACAAATAAATTTAAAAATAGTAATTTTTATTAATACAGATAATAAAGTTTGTTTTGTTATATTCGTGTGATTTGTTGTTCCTCTTATTTTGGAGTGGTGAAGGGATTCTGTATTCGCACCGATTGGTTTCTGAATTCTTTGTTATATGGAGAATTTGTAACTAAGTAGTTTGTATATTAATTTTGCGGCGAGGAAGTCCGATGCCTTGTTTTCGGTTGGACAGAGTTCTACAACATCAAAACCAATTAAATTTCTGTTTTTACAGACTTCTTTCAGAAGCTTCATCACGTCATACCACCCTAATCCGCCCGGTTCAGGGGTTCCCGTGGACGGGAGAACCGCCGGGTCAAAAACGTCCAGATCTAACGATATGTAAACATTTTTGTTAAGTTTGCCTATGGCTTTTCCTATCCATTCTTCGGAATTGTAAATATTCTTGGCAAAAAAGATGTTGTTCTTATTGATATTTTTTAATTCGGATGAATCCAGGCTCCTTATTCCTATCGAAATAATATTGCCATTTATTTCCTTTACTCTTGCCATTACACAGGCGTGGCTGTATTTGTTATCAAGGTAAGAGTCTCTCATGTCAGAATGTGCGTCGAGATGAAGGATTGAGATATCTTGATAAGTTTCATGGTGGGCTTTTATAGCAGGAAAAGATATAGAATGTTCGCCACCAATTGTTACGACAAATTTTCCGTCTTTTATTAATTCCGATACTCGATCATAAACGCATTTAATCATTTCTTCGGAACTGTTTGATATAATTTCCTCTGAGGTGAATATTCCGTTTTTATATACTTCAGAATTTGTCTCAAGGTCGTACAGTTCCATATTCATTGATGCTTCGATTATTGCTTTTGGTCCTCTGTCCGATCCTTTTATCCAGGAACTCGTTTTATCAAAGGGTACAGATAAAACAACTATCTTTGAATTTTTATAGTTAAAGAACTCATCGGGAAGCCCGCCGAAATTGTAAGGGACAGATTTAGACATTTACTTTAAAGTTACGAAAACTGCGGCGGCAAGGACTGTCGTCCATAGACCGTCTTTATTTCCTTGTGCAGATTGACAGATATTTCTCGTTTTAAAGATATGCTCACTTGCTTTGTATACCTGTTTCCTTTCATCCCATGCCTGGTCTGGATCAAAAGGGATACCCAGAGTTGAAGCAAGCATGGTGGCTGCCAGATCTTCAGCGTATTCACCACTTTTTTTGGCGGTTTCTCCAAAAGCATTGTGTTCTGATAGATAACCGTAATTGTCTTTTTCTTTAGGGACCGCAACTCCAATAGCGGCAGAGATAAGCCGGTTGGGCTCGTTAGTTGCATTTCTTGCCATAACAACAAAAGTGATTCCTCCGGGTTTTAATTCCTCAAGGCCCTTATCTTTAGTGATTTCTTTGCAATAAGGAGGCAAAATACTTGAAACGTTAACCAGATTACATTTTTCTATCCCTGCATTCCTTAATGCAAGTTCAAAGGAAGCAAGCTTATCTTTATGAATACCGACACCCTTGGTAAGGAACACCTTTTTTGGTATCATTTGTTAACCCTCCTTTTTGTCCAGTAAATAGTTAAATTTCTTCTCTTTTCTTTTTTTCCAATTCTTCTTGTGGTAAGCATAGCTTGCTAAAAGCGGAAAGGCTATCGTTGCTTCGGAAAAAACCATTTGTTCGGAACCTTCGTCAACTTTTCCCCATGAATGGGCTTCTTTTAGAGTCGAGCCGGATAGACCTCCGTCTCTTTCGTCGGCGACTGTTATCTGTATGGCATACTTATGCATGTTCGCATTTTTTCCAAGAATATCGGCAGCTACGGTTACATCCTGTGCAAAGTTTTTAGGGACTCCACCTCCAATCATTAAAAGCCCCGTTTCTTTAGAATTTACCTTGATTTTAGTAAGCTCCAGAAAATCCTTAACGGAGTCTATCGACACTTTCGCCTTGTCTTTTCGTTTCCATTGATGGTGTACGAGACCAAAACCAGCACTTGAATCTGAAAAAGCGGGTACAAATATTGGCAGATTTTTTTCATAAGATATACGGACTACAGATTCTTTGCCTTTGTTTTTTTTCTTCAAATATTTACCCATGAACTTAATAAATTCACGAGAAGAGTAGGGGGAGGACTCAAGACTGTCCGCGATTTCTGATATAGTCATGTCGCAGATTCGCAATTGCTCTTCATCGATATATGTGTCGTATATTCTGTCTATCATTAATTTCATCAATTCGTTATCGTCCACCTGGGGTGTGCCACTGAAGTGTTTGAAACCGAGTGCTTCAAAGAAATCCTGATCGACTATTATTGCGCCGGTGGAAACTATGACATCAACCATGTTATTGTTAACCATGTCGAATACGATTTTCCGTAATCCCGCGCTAAAAAGGGATCCCGCGAGACACAATATTATCGAACAATCTTTATCCGATAACATTCTATCGTAAATCTTTGCAGCTCTGGCTAAATTTCTTGCCTGGAAAGCCATTTTATCGAACTGCTCAATTAGGGATATTGAATCGAAGGCTTTTATATCTATATGTTTGATTTCTTTGTTTAAATAGTGTTTCTTTTTTGTTGGCATATTACCTCCTCAAAAAACAAACTAATGTTGCAATATACAAAGAAATGCTCAGGCGTCAAGAGTTAACGGTTAAAAAATTCTTGGGGCTGGGGTGGGTTTAGCGGAAAGCCGATAGCGGTAAGCTGTCAAAGCAATATTTCTGTGTTCTTTTGCGCTTGACTTCTTAAAGATTTTTAAGTAATTATTACGACAAAAAAAAGAGAAGGTATATGAAAAGAGAAGAGAAAATTATAATTCGAGATTATAATAAAGAAGACTTAGAACGGCTGAAATTTATTGTGCATACTACAGTCAAAAAGGCTTATACCGGTGTTTACCCGCAGGAAGCGATAGAGTATTTTTTAAATCTTCACTCAAAAGAGAATATGGAGAAAGACATCCCAAAAGGTTGTACGTTTATGCTCGAATTAGAAGGGAAAATTATCGCAAGCGGGTCAATAGTCGAAAATGAAATAAAGAGAGTTTTTGTTTTACCCGAATATCAGGGTAAAGGTTATGGTAGAAAAATAATGGAGAGGATAGAGAAAGCCGCTTTAATAAATGGGATCAGGAGGGTAGAATTGTGCGCTTCGTTGCCTTCAAAAGATTTTTATCTGGCATTGGAGTACGAGATTGTCAGGTTTACTCATTTGCTGTTGAATAATAATAAAAAATTAGAATATTATGATATGGAGAAATATTTAACGGGAAGATGAAAAAAAGAAAGAACCATGGTGAATTTAAAGAGTTTATTTTATTGATTCTTCTGAAAGAAGGAAAACTAAACCTTGCAAAATTGGAAGAAAAAATATCTCTTTTTATTTCTTATTTCTCATTAAGTGCTTCCCATTTTGTCGTAGAAGTTTTTGAAAAGCTTCCCATACCCTTTCGTAAAAAAGATTTTTTTAAGAAAGAGATTTTTGATAAAAGGCATAAGGATTATAAAAAAGTCGATTCGGTAAAAAACCAGTGCGAAGAGCTTACAGAAGAGGGCTTGGTAAGAAAAAATATGGACAACGAATATGAATTAACCGAAAAGGGCAGGTATAAAGCTGAGGATTTTAAAGAAGATTTGGAAAAGGGAGCCTCTGTATTTGAGTCTCAAATTCAGAGCCCCCAGTCTGCGACGAGAAATACTTTTATAGTTAATGTTTTTCTTACAATAATAAAACTCACGGCTGGTTTTTTGAGCGGCAGTATTGGACTGATTGCAGATGGAGCGGATGCTTGCATCGATACGGTTTCCGCGGCTACTGTATGGCTGGGTATGAGGTTTAAAAAAGAACTATTGGGAGTGGTGGTTATCGTTTTAATGATGTTTGTCACGGGAATAGGTGTGGGGATAGAATCTGTCTCCAAATTAGTTCAGATTTTTAGTGGAGCTGTTAGACCTATTACACACCCTTTACTTGTAATTTTTGTAGAAATAGTAGCTATGATATTTGCCGCAGTATTAACTTTTTACCAGAGATATGTAGGTAAAACTCATGGTAGTTTTGCCCTTATCTCGCAATCGGTGGATTCAAAAAATCACATTTTTGTTGCCGGTGCTGTTATACTGGGGGCTATACTTTCCGTTTCCGGATTATATTTCGTGGATGCTTGTATAGGCGCTTACATATCCTACAGGATTTTAAAAGACGCATTTGGACTTACAAAAGAGGCTTTATCAACTATAAAAGGTGAGGAAGTGAATCTTGATAAATATAAATATCTTTTTGAGGAACAATGGCATCTATCGAAGCTTGAATCTTTTAGGCTATGGGTTTTGTACACAATAAGAGAAAATAAAATAAAGACTAGAGAAAAAATAATTAAAAGTTTAAAGAAAACTTTTGACCCCGAGTATATGCCGGTAATTAGCGAGTTTAAATTTAGTCTTGGCAAGGGTTTTGATTTCGGAGAAAAATTCAACATTTTAATTAAACCTCTTTTAGAAAAAAATTTAATGGTTGAGAATCGGGGTGAATTTTCTCTGACAAAAGAAGGAGAAAGACATCTTGATAAAAAGTTTCATCTAGTAAGATACCAAGAACATAAATGAAAACTTTCCAAGCGTTTTCTTCAAACTTGACAATAAAATAGACTTTATTATTATGAGCTATGTGGAATTCGGATAAATTAGTAGAAGAATTTCTTAAATTTTTCGAAGAAAGAGGGCACAAAATAGTTGATTCATCGCCGCTGGTTCCCAGCGATAAGACGCTTCTGTTTACTTCTGCAGGTATGGTTCAGTTTAAACCGTTGTGGTCCGGAGAGATGCCTATTGAGTTTAGAAGAGCAGCGTCCGTTCAAAAGTGCCTCAGGCTTTCCGATTTGACTGAAGTGGGTAAAACTTTCTGGCACGATACTTTTTTTGAAATGCTTGGGAATTTTTCCTTTGGTGATTATTTTAAAGAGGAGACGCTTAAATGGGGATGGGAATTTCTAACCGAAGTTCTCGGAATTGCTGAAGAAAAACTTTTTATATCCGTATATACTGAGGATGAAGAGGCTTATAATATATGGAAAGAAAAAATCGGGGTTCCCGAAGAAAAGATAATTAGAAGGGATGATAATTTCTGGGGTCCCGCAGGCGGAAGAGGGCCCTGCGGACCCGATTCCGAGATTTTTTATGATATGGGTGAAAAGTTTGGAAGCTGTGAGTTTGACGGAGAATGCGGTAGATACATTGAATTGTGGAATCATGTTTTCCCTCAGTATGACCATAAAGAAGATGGCAGGTATCCGCTGAAAAATAAGGGCGTTGATACAGGTATGGGATTAGAGCGGCTTGCAATGGTAATGCAAGATAAGCCTTCTATATTTGAAACCGATTTGTTTTTTCCTATAATTCAAGCAGCAGAGGATTTATCCGGAACGAAGTACAAAGATAACGAGAAAATTTTCAATATTATTGCGGATCATACGAGAGCGTTAGTTTTTGCTATAAGTGAGGGGGCATATCCAGGAAATACCGGGAGGGGATATGTTTTAAGGAGATTGGTAAGACGAGCCTTAACTTCAGGTAAGGAAATTGGTGTGGACAAGCCAATGTTGAATGAGCTTGTACCTTCCGTTATCTCAATAATGCGAAAGCGTTATCCTTACCTCAGAGGCAAAATCGAGCAGGTTACCCTTATTATCAAATCAGAAGAAGAAAGCTTCATAGAGACTTTGGCTTCAGGGATTTCGATTTTGAGTGAAACCATCGATGCGACCAAAAATAAGAAGGGTTTAAAAATAAGTGGAGAGGATGCATTTAAACTGTACGATACTTACGGTTTTCCTCTTAATTTAACCAAAGAGATAGCCGAAGAAGAAGGGCTTTCTGTGGATGAAGAGGGATTTAAAAGAGAAATGGAGAAACAAAAAGATAGGGCGCGTCAAAAGCATGAATTTGAAACTGAAGATAAAGTTAAGTGGAAAATAGTGAAAAAAGCTGAATCAAAATTTGTTGGTTACGATAAAGAAAAAGCTGCCAGCGAGATTTTAGCCTATAGGAAAGCCGGCGGTGATTTTGAAATTATTTTGAGCGAAACGCCCTTCTATGCCGAGCAAGGTGGTCAGGTAGGTGATACAGGCGTAATTGAGGGTAAAGGTTGGAAGTTGATTGTTAAAGATACGTTTCCTTCAGAGTTAGGTAATGTTCATAAAGGGAAACTCGAGGGGAAATTCAAGATTTCAAAAGTCAATGCAAAAATAGACGTCGAAAGGCGAAATGCGATAAGAAGAAACCATACCACCACTCATCTCCTCCATAAAGTTTTAAAACAAGTTCTTGGAGACTGGGTCAAACAGGAGGGTTCTTTCGTTGCTCCCGACCACTTCCGCTTTGATTTTACCCACCCAAAGCCTTTGGAGGAAGAGGAAATAGAACTGATAGAGCAAGAAGTTAACAAAGCAATTATTAAAGAAATGGAAGTCAAGACGGAAGCGCTCCCCTTTGAGGAAGCAAGAAAGAGAGGAGCGGTAGCTCTTTTCACTGAAGAGTATGGGGAAACTGTTCGTATGATTTCTGTTGATGATTTCTCAAGAGAGTTGTGCGGTGGAACTCATCTTAATAACACAATAGAAGCAGGTCTTTTTAAAATTACTTCTGAAACAGGTATAGCATCAGGAGTAAGAAGAATTGAAGGCGTTACCGGATATTCTACATATAAATGGATGAGAGAGATGGAAAATCTGGTTCAGGAGATGGAATTTCTTCTCGATATCGATAGAAAAAATCTTCCGAAAAGGATTGAAAAGACCCTGGCTTTATTAAAAGAGCAAAAGAAACAGATGGAAAAAATGGAAAGCAAAGCAGCTGATACCAGAGTCAAAGAGCTGCTAAAAAAGACTTCTAAAATTGGAAATTACAATTATGTCACAGCGGAAGTTGAGGGTGGGAGAGAATCTTTGAGAAAACTTTCCGGAAAATTAAGGAAAAGTATGCCGGAAGGGGTGGGTTTGCTTACGAGCAACATCGAGTCTTCTGTTTTTGTAATATTATTTGTAGGAGAAAAATTAAAAGAAAAATTAAATGCAAGCGAATTAATCAAGAAAATTTGCAAAATAGTTAATGGTGGAGGGGGTGGTGACAGAGAAAGGGCGGAAGGAGGAGGGAGTGAAGTAAAAAAAATTCCGGAAATGCTAAGGATATTTCCCCAAATTTTAAAAGAAGAACTTAAATGACTATTTATCAAAAAATTCTTTCCAAAAAAGAGAAGAAAGAAAAGATGCTGGCTGCACTTCTTGATCCCGATTCCGAGAACTTAGGGGGCCTCAAGAAAAAAATTGAATTGATCGAGAAAAGCGAAATCGATTTTATTTTGGTAGGAGGCAGTACGTCGTGGAACAATAACTTTGAGAGGTTCACTGAAAATGTAAAATCCTTGGCTTCTAAAGCAGTTATTGTTTTTCCGGGTTCGGCTGAACAGATTTCATCCTCAGCGGATGCCATCCTCTTTCTCTCACTTATAAGCGGTAAAAATCCTAAATATCTGATAGAAGAACAAATCAAGGCGGCGCCTATTTTAAAAGAGATGGATATAGAGGTTATACCTACCGGTTATATTTTGGTTGACGGAGGGAGGAAAACCACTGTGGAATTAATGTCAGGGACAAACCCGATATCTCAGGACGATGTAGAAAAAATAAAGGATACAGCATATGCAGCGCAGCTTCTTGGTATGAAAATGGTTTATCTGGAGTGTGGTAGTGGTGCAAGGTATCCGGTTAAAGATGTGCTTATAAGGGAAGTTAGGGAGTATATAGAGATCCCTCTTGTGGTTGGAGGGGGAATTAAAGACAGGAAGGAAATTGAAAGCAAACATATAGCAGGAGCTGATATTGTAGTAGTTGGAAATGCGCTCGAAAATGACCCATCAATCTTACTCAAGAGAAAGTAGAATATCCAGACCTTCAATAATAAAAGGTCTAAAAATATTTCTTGCTCTTTCTATAATAACTTATACATTACTGTTGGTTTTTACAGCGACAAAAAGTACCTGGTATGCATTCAAAGAAATAGATATTATTTATCTTCCGATAGTTCTTCTCTTGCTATCTTTATATCTTATTCTTGAGTCCTTCAGGATAAGACTTATTGCCAAAGCAATTTCCGGAAAGTGGATCGCCTTTGGGCGTTGTTCCCAGGTTATATTCTGTGGTGCATTTCTTTCTGCGGTTACTCCGTTTCAGGCAGGCGGAGCTCCCTTGCAGGCTTATGTCTTGAATAAGGCTGGGTTAAAATGGGGTACCGCTTTACTACTACTATTGTTCAGAGGGCTTTTCTATCTCATTGGCATGTTAATATTTTTGCCGTTTATATTACCTTTTTTTAGAACTGAGTACTCCGGCAGGTCCATGCAAATTTTATCGCGATATTCTGTATTTGCGTATTTGTTTCTTTTTGGTTTGCTGTTCCTAATTCTTTCTATGCCGAAATTTTTTAAAAAAACGATTTACTCTTTAACTTTCAGGAAAGGTAAAACCACAAGAGCAACAAGAATGATATTCCGTGTTTTAAGGGAATTAAGAGTAATTAGAAGTAAATTATTTGAATTTATAAAAACTAAAAAATTGTATGCTTTAGCTATTATTTTTACGACTATTATTGTTTATATACCAAATTACTCAATAGCTTACTTTGTGCTAAAAGGACTCTCAATAAACGTCCCCTATTTGGATACAATATTCCGGCAGGTTTTTCTGCTGTTTGCCGCTTTCTTTTTCCCTACTCCCGGTGCGGAAGGTATAATTGAGGGGGGTTTTGCTGTACTCTTTTATTCTTCGGTTCCGCATTATCTTATAGGTATGTTTGCAATTTTATGGAGATTTGTAACTTATCATTTGGTTGTTATCGTTGGCGGAATTTTGACATTAAAGATATTAAATCTTGCGGAAATAGTCAAAGAAGATTAAATATTAAATATCAAAAAGCAAAATTACATACTAAAATGCAAAATTATCTTTTGCCTTCGATGGCGAAAACTGGAAGGGATTTGTGCTATTCGTTTAATTTGTTGTTTTTTTTATTTGTTTTTGAATTTTGATCTGTATTTTTAAACTTTGATATTTGATTTTTGCATTGTGAAGGGCTTATAATGTCGCTTTTTCTTTGAAATTTATGTTTAATAATGCAGGGGTATTGGAAACTATTTAGAGGGTTCTTAAGACTCTTATTACTTTCCCCAGCACCTGAATTTCCGATTTATGATAAACTTGAATGTCGTACTCGATATTTGAAGGTATTAATATAACAGTGCTTCCTACCTTCTCGATTTTCTTAAGGGTTATTCTCCCTTTTTTACCTTTATCGTAAAAGATTGCCACTGCATAAATATTTTTTATATGAAGATCTACAACAGAAGTGTCTATCACGACCCAATCACCTTTTAAGATACCTGCGTTTTTCATGCTATCACTTTCGACTTTTAAAAGAGCGAAATCGGCTCCAGTCGGTAAAATTTCTTTTATGTTAATATTTTTACTGATATTTTCAGGAGCCAAAACAGAAGTGTTTTGGAATAAACCTTCAATGTAAGGATAAAGTATTTTGTCGGGCTTTTCTTCGAATAAAAGACTGGGGGAAATGCCGAGTATTTTGCAAACTCTATCAACTTTGGTCGAGGGAATACCGTATTTACCTTTTTCCCAAGCTTGAATGGTAGTCCAGTGTAACCCTAATTTACCGGCCATTTTCTTGAGAGTCCAGCCCTTATTTTTTCGAAATTTTCTTAACTTTTTTCCTATCTCTTCGGTTTGTTTCAATGTTTTTTCCTTCTTTTATTATATTTTTAATTTCAATTTCGCATTTTCCTCTATAATAATATAATAATAAGTTGATTTTTTGCAATAGATGAAGGATAACAACTTTAATATTCTGTGTTTATTGTTGTATAATTACGAACTTTTTTATACTCACATGCTATTAAATAAACCAGAAAAAAGCCCTTGACAAAATATTAAAAAAATCGTAAAATGTTTGTTAAGATTATATGTTTTTATAAAAATTTGATTAGTTGTTAAGTAGTTATTTATAATTAGAGGTGTATGAAATGCATGAGTTTGCGGAGTTCCGTCAAAAAGTAAGTGATTGGGAGAAAGAGAATTCGGACCATAAAAATGCGGCTGATGAGCTACATAAGAGGTTCGAGCTTCTAAAGGAAGCAATGTCTGAATCGCTCCCAGCCGTTGAAAAATACGTAGAAAGTATAGAGACTCGTGTTAGTCAACACCAAAAGAAAGTAGCTAAAATCAGTGAGGCTTTAGCTGAATACCTGGAGTTAAACCTCAGGCAGAAGTTAGCCTTAAGAGCTGCGAGTAAACTGCACGATGTGGGTAAAATATGTGTGCCTTCGGAAATTCTTAATAAACCAGGGAGCTTAACACAATTAGAGTATGACATTGCGCAATTCCATTCATATATTGGTTACAAAGTAATATCAAAAATCAAAGTAATGGAAGAAGCATCCAGAATAGTCCTTCAGCACCATGAAAGAATTGACGGGTCCGGTTATCCTTTGGGTCTTAAAGGAACTAAAATTGATAGGGGAGCAAAAATTCTTGCGGTAGCAGATGTTTTAGAGGCTATGACCTCATCTCAGCCTTACAGGTTTTCTCACGATCTTAAAAAAACGCTGGAGGAAATTTTAAAGGGTAGAGGCACCAAATACGACTCTGACGTTGTCGATGCCTGTATAGAACTATTTGAAAAAAGAACTTGAGTTTTTAAAACCTTAAATTTTTTTATTCTCCGTCCCATCCGGCAAGCCGTGCCCACATCCACCAGGCTGCGTATGCTTTTTGATTTGCGTTCAAAGGATATGTATGTGCCGCACCGCAAGAGTACCAATCAACACCTTCTGTATGTGAATTCTGCCATTCGAGAGCCCAGTTGCCCAAACTGTCACCACTTGCATTATAATAATTGCAATTATCGTTTACAAACTCATAATAATCACCATCAGGGTCGTTTCTGTCAAAGTCCGCAAAATCAAAAAGCCATCTGTTGTTATTTTGACAATATGACCTTATAGAGTCATTTGCAGCCTTATTGTTCGAGTCATTGTTTATATCAACATGTCCCGTCATATATATAAAAGTTATATTTGGATAATCCTCTTCCAACTGTGTCATTGATCCAAGATATTGATCCCAGAGATGACCTGAGGAATAAGTGCTGCTAACCTGCCCGCACCATGACCACATAATAACATTTACGTCCGAATGAGAGGGATCGTTAAGATATGCTCTGGTTTCGTTGACCCATTGAGGATAATATCCAACATCTCCAGCCATTGCGTTATCATGCAGGTCAAGAGCTCCATCGGTACCTCCGTTATTAAATTCGAAAATATCTTCCGGCAAAGAAAGCCCTTTTCCGATACCATTCGCGAAACCGACAAGGCCGCGCATACCAGATGTTATCTGGCTGCCATGAGAAGTATGCCCATAGCCTATATGAAGGGTATTTTTTGCTTCTTCAATCCAGTCCTGGGGTATCCGGGTTATATCGACGCAGTGATGGTCGATTGTTTCCCCTGAGAAATCGAAGTTATCTTCTTCTTCACAAGAAGCTCCGGCAAGTAGAATAACAATTAATACAGTACAGCAAAATAATGATATTGTCTTCATTTTTTTCTCCTGTAGTTATAGTGAATACATATAATTATAACAATTATTTCGGATGGTGTCAAGGATTTATATAACTTGGTCTCAAGTCAAATTTAAGTTAGTGTGTTAGTGGGTGGGTGTGTTGGTGGGTTTTAAAAAGCAGTCCAACGGACTAACAGACCAACAGACTAACATTTGAAAACTTTGT
>Ga0307437_1000781_pt1 | contig 23228 bp, 21 predicted proteins | sample SalMarWE160390MG_FD_202146 | JGI IMG/M metagenome (GOLD analysis project Ga0307437, IMG submission 202146) | Salt marsh sediment microbial communities from the Plum Island Ecosystem LTER, Massachusetts, United States - WE1603-90 | ecosystem: Environmental > Aquatic > Marine > Intertidal zone >...
TTGAGTTACCGTTATGATCGTGAACGGTTACTATTTTAAGGTTACCTGTTTCAGATTTTTTATTGTAAACACCGTACATATTATTATTTTCATCTATAAGACGAGGCAACGCATAATTTCCCTCAGGTCGAACAATCTTTACCATTGCCCCTTTTGAATTGAATATTTCAATTCCTCTCTCAGTAAGATCGAAGAAATACTCTCCATTGGCAGCAATTTCTTTCCCTTCTTTCTTGTGTTTATCGATTAATGCTCCTGTAGTATCGAAAATGTATACGTAAGTATATTCTGAAAGAAGAAGTTGCCCTTTGCTATTTGATATTAGCCAATCTTCAGAATGTAAACCGGGATTTTCAAAAAAACTTTTAATTAACTTACCATCAGGACCGAATTTGAAAATCATTGGGTGTTCTTTCGTATTTTTCTTCCTTTCATATCCCAGACGTAAATACAAATTAGAATTTCTATCAGCGGTTACATAAGCAGGTATTCCTCGAAATTTGAAATGTGGAGGCAACAAGTACTTCGTGTACAACAAGTCTCCACCATTTGAGAACTTCTGAAAACGAGGCGAGAAAGGATCAAACCAATCGCCTTCTCCTATACATATACTACCCTCACCGTCTATAGTAAAATCCCATAGAAAAGGATTTATATCGGTTTCGCCTTCAATATAGGTTGGATAAATTTCTCCGTCAGCCAGACCTATATTTGATTGCAAAATAATACCTTTATATTTAAATTGTCCAGCAAAAACTGAAGTAAAATAGAAAAGGCTATACAATAGAACAACAAAAACTTTCCTTATTCCCATATTTTCAACCTCCCAATCTTAACTTGGCTCACAGCTTTCCGCTGACGGCTCACCGCTGGATTCTCAATTGGAAATTGAAAATTGGAAGTTGTAAATTTTAAATTTATTTATTCCTCCGGTAAAGTTTTCCCCTCATATTTTCTAACAATGGCTTTTCCACCATTTTCATACGTATAAATATATCCGTCTAATCCTAACACCGGTGTTTCGTTAGCTGTTAAATTGATACGATTTTGAAATTCTCCTTTAGTATTAAATTTTACTACTTCTTTCATTTTATCTTTGGTTAACCAATCAAACCAATTCACATATACATATATGTTATTTTTATCATCCAATCCCAGGTTTTGTACGGTGTAAAGGGTATCCTGGTAGTAATATTTGAATTTGCGGACTGATTCGTTGCCTTTTTTTATTTCTATACCTCTTTCGAGTTCAATTGGGTCAATATCTTCGTATATTGTATATTGTTTTACTTCTACTCCTTGTTTCTGTGGGGCTATCTCTTTTAATTGCGTTTCTTCTATACTATGGGGAACCCATCCTCCCATCTTAAACCATTTCTTCTCTTCTTTTTTATAAAAATATAAAAAACCATCATAACCAACTCTTATTGTAAGCAATTCTATTTTGTCTTTGCTCATTACTCCCGGAATGCTTTCTCCAGGTACCAGTTCTAAATAACGTGAACCAATATAATCATTCAAGGAAACTTTACCTTCCTTACTTTTGCTTTCCCTGTAAATAACCCAGTCAGTCCTACCTTTTATTGCTTTTCCGTCTCGAACTTTCGCTATTTCAACGTAAACCCAGTTTGCTCCTGATTCATCCGTTCCAAGGTATTTTAACTCTTTAATTGGGTTTTCATAACCTCTTATAAACAATCTCTCTTTGCTGCTTACTTCTCCGTTTTCAATTACCTTAAAACCTATTTCATTTATCTTCTTGGGTTCGTAGGAATACTCCTTCAATTCATATCCGCCTTTTGAAGGAAGAGATGGGGGAGGATCATTCCAATTACCGTCTTTTTTGTAATAAGTCTCTCCTTTATCGTCTATACGTAAATCGTTTATGAGTGTTTTTAGAGAAGAAGTAATCCCTGGGAGGAGATGGATTTTTGCGTATTTGGAAATGCGGTATTTATCCGTGCATTCGCTTACGTATATATTACCGTAGAAATCGACGAATACGTAGGCATAAATAGTTCTCCATGGATTTAAGGATACTTTCTTCTTAAATGATATTTTCCCAAGTTCATTGCCATTTATATCATATGATACCATTCCATATTCTCCCTTTACTTCTTCCCCTTCCAATATTCTTTCTCTTATTTTTTCATCTTTAATTTGACTTACGATTATAAATTTGTATTTGTTGCCGTACTTATCAAATAAGAATTCTGGAAGGATAGCAGATATTAAAAAAGCTTGCTGATAAGTTTCCTCCAAACTTATCATCTTTTTTGTCTTACCTTCTTCAGTAACAATCTCTTTAAAACCTTTATATAATCTTCCTTTAGGATCTACTCTCTCTGCATTTACCGAATGGAGAAACTCTCCGTCGGAACTGAAGAATTTCAATGCATTAGAATTCTTACTACGATAGCATATATTGCCATTTTCAATATATGAGAAGTACTCAATCAGTAGAGTATCTTTATGAAACTCCTTTATTAAATTTCCTTGTAAATCGAACTTTCTAATATATCCACTTCGCACCCCTGAGGAAAAGATCCTCTTTGGAATATCTCCGAAAGGATAACCTTTTTCCGTAAAAGATGTAAATAAACTATCTTCGATCACTATTATTCTCGGTTTCCACTTTGATCCATGTCCTCCTCTTTCTCTATCAAATATAAATATTGCTCCTGAGGGACTAACATAAAACCATCCAGGACAGCGTGTAAATGTTATATCTTCACCCCCTCCTAAAGATTTTCCGACTTCCCATTTCTTTATAGGAGCTTCCCTACCAACCATTTTCAATTCATACCAAAGCTTTTTAGGTCTATATTCTATCCCATAAGAAGTAAAAGCTGAAGCTGAAATAATTATAATTAACGAAACTTTTAAAAATTTCATATCTTACTCCTTTTTATTTCCATATATAAAATCTCCCAACCTCAAAAATACTTCTAAAAACTTCATCCAAAGTCCAATCTCTGTTTACTTTACGGCTAAAGATATGAGGATCATTTACAGGTCTCTCAAACCACCCATCCGAGTGTATCAAAATACTTTTTATAGGTTCGTCCGTATTCGCCTCATATACGAGAGTAATATGTCCAGTCGAGCGGACAACGTCACCTTTCTTTATTATGCTTCTTCTGTTATCGGGTATTTCCTTTGTTCCTTTAGTAAAAACAGTATATATATTAACTTTCCCTTTAACATTCCAAATATCTATAGATGTGGAATCTTCATTATGAAGCCTTGGAATGAAATTAAAAGCAGCATATTCTTCTCCAATTAAAGTTGCCATATGTTTATAACCATAATTAGCGCAATTCTGCACAAACCCGTTGCAGTCGATTCCCGACCATCTATGTGGATTGTAATAATCCGGATGGTATAGCTTTTTCGTGGTATCTCTTGGATCTCTTATCCCCGTTATTATACGGTAATCCTGAGTATCCGCGGCATTAACCCGAGAACTGTCCCACCCATAATATAAAGCTGGTATCCAGTATTCTTTGGAATTGAGCCCCGGTTGATGATAGGGATAGGTATACTGTATCCAATTACTCAAGGTGTCATATCCCTCCTGATCCCTTATTCTTACGCGGAAGCGTTCGGGACTGTCCGCTCCACCCCAACTGTAGGAAACCGCGGTTTGTCTCTCCGAACAACTCACGCCGTCTAATGTGTCAATGGCTACTGCTAATAACGTGTCTATTATTAATGTGTCAACGTTAATTGTTGTATCTGAATATAAGGTATCACTAATTATTGTATCGGTTATTACTGTATCTATAACTATTGAATCTACAAAAGTCGTATCGAAAGAAAGAGCCAAAGTATCATTTACAATACTGATTTCTCCTGTTAGTCCTCCAGGTCTTACAAATAATCCATCATAATCAATTCTCCCTAACCAACCGGCTTTTGAACTTGCATTATCACAATAATCTTCACCTCTCGATATTATTGAATCAACAAAAGGTACCACAAAATTATCATACAACTCTATCAAGCCATCTTTATGTCTATTTGGCTCTTTTTCGCTGGATGAGGAATACTGTTTTTTACCCACAAGTAAATCCTTATCAACCACCCTGGTAAACCATTTTTCCGGATTAAACGGAGGGTTATCGTATACTCTGATTAAATTCTTCATAACATCCGAAGTATCCCAGCCGACCGGTTCGAAACTGCTACGCAGTAACTCTACCGCTTCTTCTGATTTCTGTCCAAATTTCCCATCTTCTAAAAGAAAACTATATTGAACTTCACTCTCGTCTTTATTTAAAAGAGTATGTTTTCTTGCTACCACCTGGTTTAATAATTCTTGTACATAATCAAACTTTTTCTCTCTCGGCGAAACATCTCCTTCTTCTGTTTTGCTTGTTGCTGTATCATAAACGAAAACCGCTATTTCATCCAAGACGTTACCAATTGTGACGATAGAATTATTACAACCATATAACCCGGCTCGTGAAGGACCCCAGGGAGAACCGGCAACCTTTGCGGTAATTGTGATTGTATTCCCTGGTTTAACCTCGCCATTCCCGTCAAATATTGTAACCACTTTCCCTGAATCACCGGAAATCGTTTGTGAAGCCAGCAATGTTCCTTTTCCTTCCTTTTTGAATTCTACTATTGCTCCTTTTCTTGGACCGCCACATAATATATTGACACGACCTTCTATTCTTCTTCTCCCAAGAGGTATGTAATAATTTTTTCTGAAGAAATCAAATGCTACCAAATCTACTTTTAATAACGCGGTAATTCCTGAACTAACCCACTCCATCGTTCCCTCAAATGCTGACAATGACGAGGTACCGGTCATGGCGGCGGACCTCGAACTCATCATAAACAAAGGTCCCAAACTTAATATATAAGCTAGTATGTTACTCTGATGTAATAATCTTAGCTCCGGATGGTCAAAAAAGCCATATACACTTGTTATCGCGTCTAATGCTGGCATTGTTCCACCTTCGAGGTCAGTCCATATATCACTCGAAGGTGATAGAAATTTTTCTAGAAAACTCCGAATAAAATCCTCAGGCGTTGCAAATGTTCCTCCTGCGTATCCACCGCTTATCATGTATAACCCCGCGTGGGTGGCTGTGTCTCTTAATACGTATCCAACACCGGTCCAGTCACTTATTTGTAAATCCCTGGCGGGAACGATTGCTTCATATCCTTCGTTCGTTACGTAACAATTAATCTCTTCCCTCGCGTCCGCGTCGATCTGACTTAGATCTATACTGCCGATATTATCAGGAGTTACTAAATATATCGGGATACCTTCATCATTTGCTTTGGAAATACACTGGATAGCTGATAGGGAAGGGACTCTGTATAGTTCCATTAATACTGCTTCTTCGAGAATAGAACTTGTAATTCCGGAAGATGTGTAAAATTGTTTTCTTTTATCCCAGTCTCCGTCCTTTGGGAATACGCCCATAAGGTCTCTATCAAGGTCTATTCTTACCTTTGAACCTGTTACCTGATACGGAATAAATTCAGCCAGATAGGCTACATCCGGGTCGAATGACACAAAACATTCTGCCGGCTCTCTCGATGTTACAACGCCGCATGTCCTCGCGTACATTTCATCACTCTTATCCAGTTGATATAAATATGTTAATCCCACATTTCTGAGTTGTTCTCCCATATAATCATCTTCGTATTTGCTTAAATCCGCGACCGCTTCGCATACTTTTAGTCCGCTTTCAAGCGGATAATAACTCGGCATCTTCTGCCAGTCGAATACAATTGCGTAATGACCGCCTGCTTTTATCACATTTTCTATACTTTCGACAGGTCTGGTTGGACTCCAGGGAGTATAAAACATTATCCCTAAGTTTTCGGATAGCCCCATGGATATTTCATCTATTAAATAGTCCCCTCGTATTTCTCCGTCGATTTTTAGTTGCATAAGTAAATGAAGATACGCAGCGGGAACAACTTTATACTTGCCTCCATACGCATTTATTAATTCTTCATCTTCGGAACTCGCGGGTCTGTATGAAACTGTTATTCTTTTTCCACTGAGTTCACAGGTGGGCGCTTTATAATCTATTTCTAAAAGATCAAGAGAAGGTTCTTGTGCGAGATAAAGGGGCCAGTATGATACAACGATTCTTACCTTATGCCTTAAATTATCCGGGATTTCATCCCATCTTTCATTTTCTTCTAAAACATTATAAGGAAGAGTTCCGGGGATAAAACCAAGATATAATTCCTTTATCTTTCTTACACCAGCGACCTGACCTAAAGTCGGGTCACCGAGTGAATCGGAAAGAAAATTTGTAAATTCATCTTTGTGCGCATTCCACGCGTCGTTTATGATGGTAGTATCCATTCCTGTTATACTTCCGTCCGCGCCGACTGTTCCCGATGATTGGTAAGAATTGATTAAACCTTCTGCGTCGAATGAACCGACTTCTCTTAAACTCAAACCCTCTTCTTCTTCGTATTCTTTAATGGATCCATCCATAGGACACCATAACCATTTAGCATTACCAACATCATCGGCGTCAAATGAACCCCGGTAAACCTTTCCTCCCATCCACGGAATATAAGTTTCTACCCACACCCATTCCAGTCGTATGGCATAGGGTTCTCCGTTGACCGTGTACTGAGTTCCGGGTATATGATTTGTACCTATTATATAGCTGGGCATCCAGTGATCATCTACACCTAAAAGTCCGCTGATCCACTCGATGGGAATCATCATTTCTCCCTGTACATATCTGGCTGGATAGCCGGAGTAACGGAGGAGCGCTATTAAAAGGGATGATATATCATAATCGTTACCTGCTTTCTCAAGCAAGGTCTCATCCGCACCTTTAAGACTCCCGTAATAAGGTTCGTAATTAATGTTGTTTAATACGTAATCAAATATTTTTCCCGGATTATTATCTAAACTATCTGCTAGATCTTTTATCCGATCAGTAAACTTGACTTCGGGGGTCTCTATTAGATATTGTGGAAATTCTTTCGGAGGAGCAGCTAATAGAAAAGGAATAAGAGAGGGGTTTCCCGCGTAGGCGAATAATTCGTCTGTAAAGTAACTGGTATAAGTTTCTAGTGTATGGGATTCGGATTTTTGATAATAAGAATATATTCCGCATTTTTCAGATTCAAATAGTAAGCCCTGAGCTCCCGAATCTTCTCCCTGATTATTATCTTCGTTTTTCTCCCCTTTTTCCCACTGTTGCAATCTTTCAAGTCTTCTCTCTCCTTCCGGTGTTAATTGTAATTTCTCTCTTATTTTGTGCAAAGGAATTTTCTTGAATTTATAATCTAATTCTTTCTGTAAATCGGGAGGACAGGTCTCCGCGTTTAATTCCTTTATCTCTCGAGTTAGTTTCTTTACCCTTGGTTCTGCTTTTTTTCTTTTTCTTCCCTTTTTTGAATGGGGGATTTGTACTCCTTCTATTCCTTCTATTTCTCTTATCGCTCTATCGTAGTGTCCTTTACTGATATTTTCTCTTGTTTTTTTTATTCTCGCTTTAAATCTTTCTGTAGCTTCTTTATGTCTCTTAAGTATGGGAGCAGGTAAATCTTTTTTTATAAAATCTCTTTCTATCCTTTCCATTTCACGCTCGATTTCACCGAGCCTGATTAGGACGTCGCTCTTTGACAGTTCACCTCTTTTTACTCTCTCTATCGAGGCAGAAAGATTTTTATCTTTTTTACTGTTAGATTCAGAATATAAAGGAATACTTATAGTGATTAATAAACTTAACAGACTAAACCATAAAACGGATTTAAATATCCTTTTACGAAGTGTTTTCCTCATACTACAACCTCCCTCTTAAAATTATAAATTTTAAATTGCAAGTTGCAAATTTTAAATTTATTTAATAAAAAAACAAATTCCCCTATCCAATTTACAACTAAGCTATAATATTCTAACCTTAATATATCTATACATTTAAGTTCTTAGAACCTTTTCGACGTTTCTGCTAAAAATTTTATAAAAACGATATTTGAAAAATAAAAAAACTATTTATTTTCTATATTTATGTTTAATATTATAGGAATTTTTTTTTCTTTGTCAAGGGCAAAATTGATATTTCTTGTTAGCACGCAGATTTTCTCAGATATACTCAGATTTACCCCCATCCCCACTGTTTCTTTTGTTTTTTTATTTGAACAAAAAAATCAGTGTTTATCTGCCTGCCCCGTAGGAAAGAATGACCGTATCGGGGTGTCAATCCGTGGCTAAATATCTGGGATGTGGGGTTGCAATTAAAATCCTGATAATCAGCGTTCATCTGCGTTCCAATTTAAAATACAGATAACTTGACAACAAAATAAATTAAAGTAAAATTAAATAAAGGAGAATTTTATATGAAAGATGCGGAAGAAATTAAAAAAATAATATCCAAACATAGACCATTTTTAAGAAAAAAGTTTGCTGTGGATACTATAGCTTTATTTGGTTCATATTCTAAAGGTGAACAGAATAAGGAAAGTGATATCGATATTCTGGTAAGTTTTTCCAAATCAATTGATTTATTTGAATTCGTAGAATTAGAAAACTATTTAAGTGAAGTACTTGAAAATAAAGTTGATTTAGTAATGAAAGATTCTTTAAAGCCTCGGATAAAAGATAACGTACTTAAAGAATCTGTTGCTATATGAAAAGAGACTATAGACTTTACATTGATGATATCCTTGAGGCTGTGGAAAAAATAGAAAAATATACAGAAAAACTTACTTTCGATGATTTCGCGCAGGATGGTAAAACCATTGATGCTGTTATAAGGAATTTCGAGATAATCGGAGAGGCTGCAAAAGAAGTCCCGGAAGAGATAAAGGCAAAATATCCGGACATTCCGTGGAGAGAAATGGCAGGAATGAGAGATAAACTTATTCATGCTTATTTCGGTGTAAAACTTGAAGTCCTGTGGCAAACCATAAAGCACCGTTTACCAGAACTAAAAAAGAAGATTGAAAAAATTTAATATTCTAAGACACTACTCCACTCTTCTTCATTCATGACCAAATATTTTTTATAGGATGCAGATTACCACTCATCCCCATTATTTTTTGTTTCTTTTTAGACACCAACACTTTTTTTATCCTGAGCATCAGCGTTCATCTGCGTCCCAATTCTTATTAGCACGCAGATTTTCTCAGATATACTCAGATTGCCTCCCATCCCCTTTGTTTTTTTATTCAAACACTTGACAAACGGTATAACTTTTGTTATACTTACTATATGAAAACAGCTATATCTATTCCAGATTCTTTATTCGAAGTTATTGAGGAAACGGCAAAAAAAATGGGTGTTTCCAGAAGTAAATTGTTTTCTTTAGCAGTCAAAGAGTTTCTTAAAGATCATAACCCCAAGGATGTCACAGCCGGTTTAAACGAATGCTATAAAAAAAGCAGTTCAAAATTAGACGAAAGCATCGAATCAGCCCAACTAAGTTCTATATCAAAGGAAGAGTGGTAGTGGTCAGGAGTGAAATCTGGTGGGCTACTTTACCCATCCCCAAAGCTTCTGAACCGGGTTACAAACGTCCTGTTTTAATATTACAATCAGATGCTTTCAACAAGAGTAACATTAATACTGTTATTTGCGCAATCATAACTTCAAATACCGCGTTAGCCCATGCGCCCGGAAATGTGATGTTGTCTAAAAAGGATAGTAAATTACCTAAAAGATCTGTCATAAACGTTTCTCAAATAGTTACTTTAGACAAGAGTTTCTTGACTGAATGCGTAGGCACAATAAGTAAAAATATCATGCACAAAGTAGAAAATGGAATTAAATTAGTCTTAGATATATAAATATAGCACGCAGATTTCCTCAGATATACTCAGATTAATCCTCCCATTATCGTTTCTTTTTCAGGTTTTTTTTGCGGAAAGCGGAAGGCGGATAGCGAATAGCGCAATATCTACGTTCAATTCTGTTTTAATTATCTTTACTCGCTTTTTTTCTCCCTTATCTTTTCCATAATATCCAAAGCGTATTTATTAAAGAGGGTTTTTATCTCTTTACCGTTAATATCGATCAACATTTCAACAGGCCACCGGTCGATATCGTCCGGAAAATCAGATGTTTTTTCAAACGCGACCGCGAGCCAATAAGGGTCGAACCCCGGGTCTTTTTTCTTTGCCAGGTCCATTATTTTATCTAAAGATTCCTTTTTTAGAATAAAAAATAAATCAACAGCATCTCTTGGTTCTACTCGTCCGAAAAAAGCAAGTAATTTGTCCACAATAAGATCTTCGTAATCGTTAACATTAATTTTATATGCAGTTTCCAGAGGTTCTTTAAACCTGAAAGGAGAATCATAGGCAAGTTCAACTTTCAGTTCTTCCTTGCCCTTCTTCAAATTAAATTCTACAAAAGGATGTGTTCTTCTAATCGGTTTAAGAGAAAATTTTGATTCCCGGCATTTCCTCTCCAGTTCTCTGCTAAAAGGTAAAACGATATCCGGTTCTCCTGTAAATAAATCGAGGTCGTAAGAGAATCTATGACCAAGATAAAATTCGGCAAGAGCCGTGCCGCCCGTTAAATAAAAATTTCCCTGGTCGGGAATTTTAGAAAAAAAACTTAAGAAATCTTTCTGGATTTTACTTATTATACCTTTAGCTTCTGGCTTCAAAATAATCCTTCCATAATTTAAACACATACTTTGGTAATACGATTCCGGAAAGGAGTTTGCTGACTTCTTCCCAATCGAGTTCGGCTATGTCCTCGCTGAGTCCATTTGTTAGAACCTGTTTTATATACCATTTCCTCTGGAAAGGATCAGAAAGATCAATATTTTTCTTTGACCAGACTAAATATCTCTTTGTTTTCATGTAAATATTTTACCAATGAGATTGACAAAAGTCAAGTTCCAAACCATAATGTATACAAGAATTGACAAACGGTAACCTATCTGGTGCTTTGTGAAATTTATCAGGAGGTAGTTATGGCTTTATTTAGAATTCCCTGTAATTGGGATTACAATTTATTAGATATTCTCGACAAAAACAAAGTATCGAGTATTTACGGAATGCTTCCTTCTCATGTGGTCGGAGGAGGACGCCCAACAGCGGCGGTACCAAAAGTTACTCAGGAAGAAGCTGAAGATTTCATAAAATCCGCCCAGGAAAAGGGTTTTTCATTTAATTATCTTTTTAACGCTCCATGCCTGGATGCACGGGAATTTAAGGAAGAATGGAGAAAACAATTTTTAGAACACTTAGACTGGGTTTTAAGCCTTGACATCAAGGAAGTAACCGTATCGGTACCGTACTTAATCGAGGTAATGAAAAAAAGATATCCGGATTTAAAAGTCTGTGTATCTTCCTATGCACGAGTAAACAGCCTACGAAGGGCAAGCTACTTTGAAGATTTAGGCGCGGACGATGTAACAATCGACCCTACATCGGGACCGAGAAATATTAAAGGGCTCAAAGCAATGGCTGAAAAATTAAACATAGGAGTTACCATAATCGCAAACGGTTTTTGCCTCTTCCAGTGTCCGTATGCCGAATATCATGGAACGCTTATGGGACATAGCTCTCAGGAAGGTCATCCGAGTGGAGGTTACTATGAAGAATACCCTTTTTATAACTGCACTCTACGCAAACTAACTGATCCCACTGAAATTGTACGGGCGGGATTCCTGAGACCAGAAGATATAAAACAATACGAAAAAATCGGTATCAAAAGTTTCAAACTTGTCGACCGTACTCGACCTACAGACTGGATCGAAAAGACTTATAAAGCTTATGTTTCTGGTAAGTATAAGGGAGATCTTCTTCAAATATTAAGCTTTCCGCACGGATTTCTTATTTACCTATACAAAATGGCTGGTATGAAAGATGCACCTGTCTTCCCGAAGCTTCTAAATCAAAAATTAGATGGTTTCCTTGAAGAAATATCCAATTGCGATTGCCTGAATACCGATTGCGATAAATGTGATATTTGCAGGAAATACGCGGAAAGAGCAGTTGAGATGCCCGAAGGGGTTGAAAAATTAGCAGCAATTTTAGAAGGTACTCTTTCACGAATGAATTTCGGGTAAAATAAAAATAATGCTTTTAACAGTACTTGCCAAAAAAATAAAATTAATTAATTTAAAGTGTTAATTTAGAATCGAAAAATCAAGCAACAAATATGGTAGAAGCTATAGAACCTTGGCGTTATGAGTAATGGAGAGAAAATCGTAAATTTAGTCAGATTAGCAGCCAAGAAAAAGTATCTTTATTTGCCACATGCTATTAGATAGATGTTGCAAGGGGATCGTATGATAACAACAGAAGAAGTACGCACTGTTATAGAGAACGGCGAGGTTATTGAAGATTATCCTGATGATTCACGAGGACATAGTTGTCTTATATTTGGCAGGGGAAATGATGGACGCCCAATACATATCGTTTGTTCACCAAAAGAAGAATTTCTTGCAATAATTACTGTATATATTCCGGATCCAAGCGAATGGGCGTAGAACTTTAAAATGAGGATAAAAAAATGAAATGCATTCACTGTCAGGGAGTTATGAAAAAAGGAACAGCTCCACTTCATATCGATAGAGAAGGTTGTCATGTAACACTTGATAACGTTCCTGCCTGGGTATGTCAACAATGTGGAGAAGTTTACTTCGAAGAACAAGAAGTCGATACAATTCAAGATTTAATCAAAACTCTTGAACAAAAAGCCCATCAACTTGCCTTAAGTAGATAAGCTTACTTCTTCCTAGCGCTTGCCAGCCAGTGGGGCATCGGCGGTGGAAGAGGGCTGACTTTAAAATCAGTAAAGTTAGCTTCTTCAAGCCAAATTTTTAACTCTTCATCCGAGAAAACCCATCCGCTTTCGGCAGTAAGAGCCATATTAATTCCAAAAAGAGCACTAAATTTTGGTTTTGTGTGAGTTTTATCGGTCATCATATCCATTACGTAAACAATACCACCAGCATTAAGAGAATCGTAAGCTTTCTTTAAAAGACACTGTATAGACTCCGGCGATTCCTGATGCAGGACTCCAAAGAAAGTTATAATATCATTATTTTCAGGAAATGAATCGGTATGGTAATCTCCGGCAATTGTCTTAACTCTTTCGTTTATATCCTGATTCCCTATAAGTTCCTCCGCTATTTTAACCACTTCCGGCAAATCAAAAACCGTACAGTTTAATTCCGGGTTAGCTTTTGCCATTAATACCGAATACGTGCCCGGTCCTCCCCCAACATCAAAAGCCTTTTTTCTTCCGGAAAGATCAAGCTGGGGTACTGTAGCCTGTCCGATTCCAAGAGCCCGGTAATGCATGGACATTACAAAGGTTCGTGTACGTTCTTCATCGCTTCCCAGATGAACCTCGGGCTTTTCTACCGGTTTTCCGCTTTTTACCATATCTTTGAGTTTCCCCCATAAAGGATACACATCGCGATTATACCGTATTGCACCGCTAAGGTCTGCGGGTGAGCCCGGGACCAGGAACGAGGCACTTTCGGGAGTGTTTTTATATTCATTATTCTCTTTTTCCAGCAAATCAAGAGCAACACAGGCGTCGAGAAGTAATCTTGTACCTCTTTCGTTTAAATTCAACTCATTAGCAATAGTTTTTGCGGCAGCTTTACCTAACTCGCTGATTTTTTTAAAGACCCCAAGGTCAGAAGCTGTGAATAAAATACATGATTCATAAAAAGCGCTTGCCATATTTACTATACGACGTGGGTCTATCATAATTTGCCCTCCTTTTAACTATATTTTCCAATCAACGGAAAGTATTAAACTTGTTCCGGGTTCGTTTTGTCCTGAGCCGTGTATTCGATAATCTTCGTTTGTTATATTATCAATAGCGGCAGAGATACCCAGATTTTCGTTTATTTTAGCTCCCTGTCTTAAACTGAAAACCGCGTATCCCGGTGTTCCGCCGGGTGGTATTCTTTGTGTGTCCGCTTCGTCGCTTGGAGAAAGTCTATCCTGATTGTTAGCCCCTCTAACTACTCCTTCAATCCAGTACCTATCGCCAGGTGCGTTCCATTTAACTGTTATTAAACCGGTTAAAGGCGGAATACGCGACATAGGTTTTCTTTCCTTTATTTCATCCGAAGTTGGGTAAGTATCAACTTCACCTAATTGCCAGGCAGCTCCTAAAGAAATCGATAAGGCTTTTACCAGATTGAAACTAATCCTTGATTCGACGCCATGTACGAATCCGTCACCTACATTTGCTTTTTTAACCTCTAAATTTCCTTCTATTGTATCACCTGACGGATATCTTATAATCATATCATTAATACTGGTAAAGAAGTAAGACAGCTCTCCTTTCCAAGAGGAAAATTTACTTTTAATTCCTGCTTCGTAAGTTATAAAATTTTCCGGCTCGAGATTAAAACTCGGAATCTCTATCTCATTACTTCTTGCCACATCGAAGCGGGTCAAGTCTGAAAGATTGGGTGCACGAAAGCCCTGAGATACTCCCGAAAAAACCCGGAGGTTTTTGTTTGGAAAGTAAATCAATCTGAAATTCCCTACAATATTACTCCATTCACAATAAAGGGAAATTCGATTCCCGGTGGTAGGATCCTCAACCTTTTGGGCATCTACTCTGGCAATGGTATACCTGCCTCCGATGAATGCATTTAATTTTTCATTAAAAGAAATCTTATCCTGCAGAAAAATTCCTATTAAGTCGTAGTACGCGTCGTCGGCAACCGGTCCCTGAATTTCTATGTCGCCCGGAGTACCATCCGGTAAGTAATTTCTTTTAAAAGAATTGACATTGTCTCTGTAAAATTCAAACCCATAGGTTAGGTTCCCGACAGGTGAGTTACTATTAATCTGAGTCCACAATCCCGGGGTTTTCACCTCCATACCCTGTATGTCACTTGCATCATTACTCTTTAACCTGTAACGCTCTTCTTTTTGTATATGGTAAGACAGGCTTATTTTGAAATCTTTTATAAATAGACCAATGTTTTCTCCTGCAAATTGAAGATAAGCCAAATCTCTATTGTGATCAAATTTCCTCTCTTTTTCATTTCCGACTGTTGTACCTTCCCAGCTGATTCCATAAATTGTTTTATGTGTTCTCCAGACATCGTTCTGATCAGTATGCTGATAGCCCAGGGAAATTAATACGTTTGATGTTGGTAGAAACAAAAGTTTTAAATCTCCGTCAATTTCGTCATATCCTGTTTTTGGCTGCAACCCAATTTCTCTGCCTCCGACAATATCATTAAATTTTTTGATTGAAAGACCCGAATAAAATCCAAATTTTTGGAAATAGTTACCGTTAATCTCTACTCGCCCAATGTTGGATAGATCAGCGCTGGCGTACCGGTAATATAGATGTTGGTTAAAATTCCATCCTTTACCTTTAAATTCAGGAACCTTTGTGATGGCGTTGACGGCACCTCCTATGGCATCACTGCCATATAATACCGAGCTGGCGCCTTTAACCACTTCCAATCTTCCCATCATCAAAGGATCAACAGTATTCCAGTACTGATTTGGACCGTCTCTAAACACGGAATTATTCAATCTTATTCCATCGATTAAAAATAAGGTCCTGAAGCCAGTAAAACCCCGGATGAAAGGAGAACCTTGCCCTTGACTTGTTTTCTGAACCATAATCGAGGGCTCCTCTGAAAATATTTCAGGCAAAGTTCTGGACAAAAGCCGCGATTGAATATCCTCAATCTCGATTAAATCGACTATATAGGGTGAATTAAAAATCTCGATTTTGCAGCGGCTTGCTGTAATGGTAATCCCTTTTGCATTTGCAAAGAACTGTGGTTCATTATCATTTTGAGAAGAAGCACCAAATAATGGACAGATAAAGCAAAAAACAAAAAGAAAAACCTTTCTCATAATCCCCCCTTACGTTGTTATCTGTTGATTATAATAAAAATTCAGTAAATGTCAAATCTTTTTTCTGTAATATTCAATGCCAAATCAGGGTATAGCTTATTAGATTGAGGGTATAGATGTAGAGAGGATATAGGGTATAGTAAGAAAGCCAAAAAATCCCTTTTGAATCTGTGTTCATCTGCGTCCCATTTCAATTTTCAATTTATAATTCCACTGGGTATTGGGGAAGGTATTTTCAAATACTTTATTCTTTACTATATATAATCAGTCCTTCCTTTAAAATTTGTTCTAAAAAACCACTTTCATCGTTGTTTTTTTCAAGTAAAACAGGCTCTATGCGTATGTCAATATTTCTTCTCAATTTATATAATTCTACTTCCGATGTTAAAAAATCTTTGTTTGTTTCATCGACTATCACAGCTACATCTATATCACTATCTTTTCTTGCTTTTGACTTAGCATAAGAACCATATAGTATTACCATTTTTACCGGAAAATGGTTTTTGAGCAAATTTGAATATTTCTTTACTTTTTTGACAGCTTCTTTTTTATCCATTGATATAATTTTTTTGTTTCTTTAAGAATTTCTAAGCATTTTTCATAGCTCAAGTTTTGCATTAATTTCTTCTTATGGGTTGGATATCTTGCTTCGACATTAAGTGGTTCTAATGTATCAATAAGATCCTTATATTCATCTGAAAATTCTTTATATATATTACATTTCTCTGCAATATATGTCAAATTATGTGTAAAAGGGGGAACTTCCTTATGTATGGAGTAGTAGTAACCTTTTAAGATTTTTTCAATAGCCTGGTGACACATAAACCCTACGTATAAAAACTTTTTACTCTTTAACATTGCTTCTGCAGTTTCTAAATCGTATTTAGAAATATTGAGCCAATAATTAATTTTTTCATCATTTCCCATTATATAAGCTCCCAAAGCTCATTGTTCATAATCGTAATAATAAAGATTTTATCTTTAAATGTCAATAGAAATGACCCTTTAGCCTTCGCTATGCCGAATAAGGTTCTGAATACCCGGAATGATTATTAATACTCCCTCGATTATCATCAAAATTAATCACTTCGAGAAATGTTTTGTTGGGAAAACGAGGACCTATAGGGGCTGGCAAGCCAGGATCAGGCGTATAAGAAGGTTCCAAACTTTGTTCAACTTCCCAATCGTACCACTTATACGCATACTTCGTCATATAATCAAGAAAATGGTCGTATGTATTGCCTGATCTAATTGAATCTTTAGGTATGGAATCACTTCTGAGAATTGTAGGCGCTCCCCATGTACCCGAATTGGAAGCTATTCCATGAATAAGCAAAATCGGATACGGCTTGTATGGTTCTGCGGATAGAGTTAACAAGAAAACAGTAAACAATTGGATAACAAATAATTTTTTAATTATAGTTGAATTTCCCCTCTTTTTTAACAACCTCCTTCTAAAGATTTTAAATTGTAAATTTCAAGTTGTAAGTTTTAAATTTTTTAAGTTTCAATTTTCAATCTACAATTTTCATTTCCCATTTTTCACTTTTATTGTTTAGTTCTTTTTCCTTCTTTTCAAATTTACAATTTTCAACTTCGAAATTAGTTTTATTGCTGTGTGTGATCAATTTGCAGTTTGCAATTTTCAATATTCAATTTCCAATTAAACTTTATGGTTGCAAATACCATTTATTCGTACCGTTACGGTTAATAATAAACCAATCGCCATCGTATCCGATAAAAGTATTGCCATCATCAGACCATTTATAACCACTTCCTGATTCATAACTAACAAAAACACTTAAAGTATCTATAAATTCCGAAATAAAATCTATTGTAACAGTAAGACCATAAGGATCTGTTGCCATCACCAGGTTGCTATTCAAAGGGCCCCAATCTTTAAACCACCAATTTGAATACTTTCTGATAGAGTCACCTTGTAAACTGGTAATAGAAGTAGAATACTCACCATACGCAATCAATGTATCATCGGGACTCCATGCGGGATATTTCGCATCAGCATCCGAAATTATCTGATGGTCATTTCCCCCATCCCTATCCATTATCCATATTCCTTGACTGGGTTTTTGATAAACGATCTGCGAAGCATCCGGTGAAAAATCAGGATATCTTCCGCTTCCTACTTCCTGCAGTCCGGTCCCGTCTCTACCTATTACCCATATCTCATTATCATTATTTGCAATATTGGAAAGACCAAAAACCACATAATCCCCTGCTGAAGAACTGCCTACCATAGAAAAGAAGCCTCTCGCACTACTACTTACTTCTTCTATCTCCTCATAATTTGTACCGCTATTATCCACTTCGTATAATGTGAAATTTTGAGTTTCTTCTATTACTTCTGGTCCGGAAATACTTTCTTTTAGTTTTTGTATCCATATTTCTTCAAAAAAGATTATTTTCCCATCTGAAGTCCAATTAGGCGCATGATAATTAACATGCCTTTCTTCCCATTCTCTCCCACCACACCCGGTGAAGAGAAAAATCAACGCTACTATAATTATTACGTGCCATATTCTTTTCCTCATATATCCTCCGGCTGAAGATTGGAAATTTTAAATTGTAAGTTGTAAGTTTTAATTTTAAAAAATTCCTCCTCAGTTATCAATTTGCAGTTTGCAATTTTCAATATCCAATTTACAATTCGACATTTTTCGATTGTCGACATCATTTTACCAACACCACCTTCTAAGTACTGTTTTATAGTCAATTATAATTAAAAGTATCTAAAATGTCAAATCTTCTAGTAGAGATTTCGTTAAAGCAAAAATATTTGTGTGATTTATTGTTAAGCTAAGATTTTAGCCTTTTGCCTTTAGCTTTTAGCTTAAAAACAAATAAAAAACTTTGTGGTCTTTGTGTGCTTTGTGTGAGAATATTTTTTTGGGGTTGTGGGTGAGGTAAACAACATTATCTTTCCTCTGTGCTCTCTGTGAGTCCTTTTCTCTGTGTTCTCTGTGGTAAAAATATTTTTTTGGGGATTGGGGTGGGTTTTTAATCTTTGAATTCTTGCCTATCTTCTAATGCTCTTGTGAGAGTTAAGTCGTCTGCGAAATCAATATCGGTTCCGAAGGGAATGCCTCTGGCGATACGGGTTATCTTGACACCGCTGTCTTTTAAGTTTTCTTCTATATATAAAGCAGTTGCTTCTCCTTCTGTTGTAGGATTCGTTGCTATAATGACTTCACTGATCTCTTCTGTTTTTACTCTTTTTATTAAAGAATCAATTTTTATATCTTCAGGATAGGTGTTATCGAGTGGAGAAAGAAGTCCTCCAAGAACATGATACAATCCGTTAAAAGAATTTGAGCGTTCGATTGCGAAAACATCCATTGGTTTTTCAACAACGCAGATAGTCGATGAATCTCTTTGGGTAGATGCACAGATATAACACAAATTTTCTACCGTTATGTTTCCGCACTTACTGCAGAATTTGATTTCCGAGAGTACTTTTTCTAAAGAGTGGAGTATCTTTTCTCCGGTTGTGGGTTTGGTTAGAATATGGAAAGCAATTCTCTCCGCGGATTTTTTACCGATTCCCGGCAATGATTGAAGTGACTGTATAAAACGTAGAAAAACGCCTGGCGGTTTCAAGATATCAGGTCTTGAAGTCCATTCAAAGGCAAGAATCCGATTGCCTCTTGCATTTTCTGTTGAAATAATTCTTTTGTTTTTTCCTTGCTCATGTTGATTGCCGAGATTATCAAATCTTCCAGCAGGCTTTTGTCCTTTTCTTTAATAAGTTCGGCTTCAATCTCTAATTTTAGGATATCTCCAAATCCGTTTGCTTCCACCCGCACCATTCCTCCGCCGCTCTCACTTACAATTTTTTCTTTTTTAAGTTCCTCTTTGATCGTCTCGACTTTTTTCTTTAGGTTTTCCATATCAAATAAATTCTTCAGCATTGAATATCTCCTTTACTTTCGTGACCATCGAATTATCACTCAATTTGGTCTCGATTTTTTGCTGATATGTTATTATCTCTATGTCTATATCCTTCCCCGTTGTTTCTTTTAGCTCGCCTCTTAAAAAATGAATGTCTTCATCAAGGTGTTTTTTATGAGTTGAAGGAACTTTTATTCTTAATATATTGCCTTCAAATGAAACCGGTTCTGCGTCTTTTAAGAATGCTTTAAGGAAGTTCTTGCCGTTGGTTCCATCTATTTTTATTATTATTGCGTTCCAGAGTTCTTGTGCGTTTTTGGGCGGTTTGATGGTTGCTTTGTTGTTATTTGATTCCTTTTCTTTGTTTTTTTGAGGGTTCTCCTTAAGAGGAATCTCATTTGATATATTTCTTATTAAAGTATTGATGTCACGTAAGGCAGGTATTCTTGACATCCTGAGCATTGCCAATTCGAGATAAACAGGGGAATGAGGTATCAATCTAATATCCTTTTCTAAATCAACCGATAAGTTAAGTACAGCTGTTATAAACTCCGTCGAAACATTTTCGTAAAGTTTCATCAATTCTTCTCTGGATACAGTGGAAGTTATATCTTCGATTCCAAGCTTGCAGAGCAGAAGACTGCGAAGGAATTTAAGCCAACCGGATGTAAATTCCCTGAGGTCGTATCCCTTCCCGGTAATTTCCTCGACGCTCCGGATTATTTCGTTTTCTTCGGAGTTTTTAATGCCGTTGAATAATTCTAAATATAGAGTATTGCCGATAAAACCCAAAACGTCTCGAACATCGTCTGCAGTGATTTCTCCTTCCGAGTAGGAAATTAATTGTTCAAGCATTCCCTCGGCATCTCTTATGGCACCTTCTGCTCTGGCGGAGATAAGAGATAAAGCTTCATCCGTTGCTTTCACGTTTTCCGATTTTGTCAGTTCTTTTAATTTTTTGAAAATTTCCTGATTACTTAACATTCTGAAGTCGAATCTTTGGCAGCGGGACAGCACCGTCTTCGGAACTTTTTGGGGTTCTGTGGTCGCGAATATGAAAATTACGTGTGAAGGTGGTTCTTCAAGGGTTTTTAATAGAGCGTTAAAGGCTTCTTTTGTGAGCATGTGGACTTCGTCTATGATGTAAACCTTAAAAGCAGATTGTACCGGACTATAGGATACGGCTTCTCTTAAGGCCCTTATTTCATCGATTCCTCTGTTTGAAGCGCCGTCGATTTCTATGACGTCAACCGAGTTACAGTTTGTAATGGATATGCAATTTTCGCACTCATTACAGGGGTTTTCAACTATGCCTTTTTTACAGTTTACTGCTTTTGCCAAAATACGAGCCACTGATGTTTTTCCAACTCCTCTTGGACCCGAAAACAAATAAGAATGACCAACTCTTCCCTTCGCCAAAGCAGACATAAGGGTTTTGGTTACATGAGGCTGCCCCAATACTTCATCAAAATTTTGTGGTCTGTATTTTCTTGTTAAAACTAAATATCCCATAATTTTTTTAGTCAGCCGCACGGCTTGTTTCGCCTATGAAATTTTGCCGGTACGACTTAAAAAAAGCTCCATTCAGGATTTCCTTCATCAGAGGTTGAGACTTCTTACCGCTGCTTCCTTCCGGATCTGACGGGGTTCAAAGCTCTCCTCTATGGAGGGCCCAAAATTCAACGCCATCTTAAGAAGCCCATAGTAAAAGAACATAAACTCAAAACCAAGCCATTAGCCCTGCTATAGCGGATTACAGGTAAGGGGAACCGCTAGCGCCCCGCTATGTGCGACTGACGTCCTATATTAGTTCGGGGTAACTAAGAAGTCAACCCCCGAAATAGTACGCAGATGAACGCAGATTTTAAGGATTTGATATTGGATTAACTTATTAAAAATAATAACGTACCAAAAGCGTTATAATGTAAAAATCAAATATTAAAATGGAAAATTACGAATTAAAGTTCAAAAATCAATTAAAAAAGCAAAGAGGGAAAACGGGCGTTAAGAATGACACAAGTTTTACATTTTTATTTGTCATTTTGATTTTTAATTTTTAATATTTAAATTCCTACGGTGTGGAATTTGATGATATTATTTTTTTCGCTAAATCCCAATCCCTAAATCCAAAATCCTAAAATTACCGTATCGTTATCTCGATCCTGTTTGTTCTGTATTCTCCTACCGATTCGTATCCGATAACACTTGTTATTGCCCTTTCGGGGAGTATTATTCTGTCCAAGAGGAAATTGGCTATTTTCTTTGTTCTTTCCATCGATAAATTTTCGTTATGTGAATATACTATAACTCTTAGATGTCTCTTGACATCTTGTCTTATGTAATCTGCAGCTTCTTCGAGTAAATCTATACCTGTTTCGGTGAATGCAGAGGAGTTTTCTTGAAAGACGATTCGACCATCAAGGCGAACAACGGAGTTTATTTCTTCTCTCCAGTAGAGCCCAGGAACTCTTATCTTTTTACCGAGTTTAAATGAAGAATTATTATCGTTATCGACTGTCCTTAAGTAAAAAGAATAATTTTTTCCCAGATCAATCACATTGTCCTTTGAGTCTTTCCCATCCCATTCTATTGCTTTTGGAGGATTACCCATACCGGCAAAAGTTCTGAATACCTCGCCGGTTTCATCCGTTACTGACAATTCCCATTGTTTAACATCTTGTTCGATTGGGATTTTTGATATCGTTATAGGAAGAGTCAGGATTTTTCCCAGCCAGGGTTTTCTTATCTGGTTGCTGGCGAGTACTGGCAGGGGAGTGGATGTTATTTCGGAATGAACCTGCAATTCCAGATCATATATATACGAACCCTGTCTTCCATATGGTTGTATAACTTCGAATATATCATAATTCAGTTCCGACGGAGGTTTTTTCTCATCTATTTTCCCCAGATATTTGCCTGTAATTACTTCTTTTGATATCTCTTCCTGGGCAAACCCTGCAATACATATAACAAATAAAGATAAGATAATTATATTTCTTTTCATTTTTACTCCAAAACAAAGGTAAAGGTAATTATTCCGGTCTGTACAATTCCCGAGTCTTGAATAGAGGCAAATTTCCATTGTCTAACGCTGTTTATTACCAATCTATCCCATGACCCGAAACCTGATGTTCTGATTACAAAAACATTGTCCTTTACCGTTCCGTTCGGATTAACCGCTATCTGTACGCTTATAGTCGCAGTTAGTCCCCTCTCTTGAGCCCACAGAGGATATGGGGTTGTTGGTTTGTAAGTTATTTTTCTGGACGAAAGAGGTCCTGAAATGGTTATTTTTGTGGTTGACTTTGAAGGTGCCTTTTTTATTTTTGCGGCTTCCTTGGATGGGGTAGTAGGAGCCATCTTTTCTAATTCCTTTGTCGGAACTTTTTCTAAATCGACCTGTCCGCTGCCTCCCGGCGAGGAAAAAACACCGATTTTAGAATCGGGACCATATGTCTTCTCCTTGCTGATTTTTATAGCAGGTTTACTTATTATGTCTTCGCTGC
>Ga0307437_1000782_pt1 | contig 23228 bp, 25 predicted proteins | sample SalMarWE160390MG_FD_202146 | JGI IMG/M metagenome (GOLD analysis project Ga0307437, IMG submission 202146) | Salt marsh sediment microbial communities from the Plum Island Ecosystem LTER, Massachusetts, United States - WE1603-90 | ecosystem: Environmental > Aquatic > Marine > Intertidal zone >...
AATAAACTGAGCTCTTTTCGACAAAATCTCAGTAATATGACCAACTCCAGAACCAATTTCTAAAACATGAGCATTCGAATCTGTTAAGTTAGCTAATAGATTAATTGCTTCTTTATCAACTAAAAAATGTTGGCCAATCTTTTCAGATGGGCGCAAACCCGTAAAACTTAATTCTTGTTTTATGTTACCTTCAGCTTCCATAATTATAGGATGTATTTTAACATAGGATAGATTGATTTTCCAATTATTAATAATTATTTAATAAAAACCTTTTTCATCTTTATTAAAAATTAAAAAATTTACGCGGTACAGAGAACTTCTCGCCAACTCTTGATTTAATATGAGTTAAAACAATATCTTTAGTCTCTATTTTTTTAATATAAATTGCATTCTAATGTATAATATAATCCATGAAAAAAGATGGGTCTTTTAACCCGAAAAGAATATTGGTTATCGCCCCGCACCCAGATGATGAAATTCTGGGTTGTGGGGGAACAATAATTAAGGCAGTCAAGAATAAATCTAAGGTAGCTGTTTTATATTTAACTTCTGGCGATAGTGAAAATGGAATAAGAGAAAAGGAAGCAGAGAAAGTATGTAATTATCTAAAAATAAATAAATATTACTTTTTAAGACTTCAGAATCATCTAGAACTCTCTGGCAAGAATATAAATAAGATAATAAAAATCCTTGATGATTTTAAGCCGGATTTTATCTTTATAAATCATGGCCAAGACGGAGATAATGATCATAAAATATCTTACCGTTTAACGATGGAGGCTTCTTGGAGATACAACTCAATTTCGCAAAAAAACAAGCTAAAAGGGATTCTGCTTTATGAAGTCCATACCCCGATGAATGAATATCAGATAGTAGAAGACATCTCTAATTTAATTGATGAAAAGATGAAAATAATGGCCTTTTATAAATCACAGGTTAAAAAATCTAGGTTAGATTTGGCTATTAAAGGTCTTAATCGGTATAGAGGAACTATTCATGAAGGTTTAGATTTTGCCGAAGTATTCAAAACTAAAAAGCTTTTTTCTCTATTTTCTTAATCTTAAAAATCCCCTCTAGATAGTAACCCAATAAAAAGGATAATTTCCAAATTAAAAGATATACCCCAATAAAAAAACCTTTTTCTTTTGAGGCATCAATTAAATATTTTTTAACACTTTTTATTACACCCCTAGGTTTATCATGAATCCCTAAATAAACACCTATCTTTTTACTGATCCCGTAACAAAAAGAATTTCTTAAATCAGAAAATGGGCTAATAGGGGGATGGAAAACATTCGCCTTCTGATCATATCCAATTTCTAAATTAGTATTTCTAACTCTTTTATCAAACTCACTATCTTCCAGCCAATACAAACTTGGATGAAAATAATAACCACCAATATAACTAATAATTTTTTTAGAAAAAAGAAGTGGTGGGGAATAAGCGTTGACCACATCAGAAGTGTGAAATTCTCTGGCTTTTGCCACAACCTTTGTTATAAAAGATTCATATGTAAAAATAACTTTCCCTTTAGATAAAAATTTTTGTTTTATATTTTTATCCAATCTATTTATGCATCCTTTTTTAAATATGCAGTCAGAATCCATAAGTAAAACCTTATCATAGCTAGCATGTTTAATACCGTTATTGTAAGCTTTTGCTATTGACTGCTCTTTTATTTCACAAACAACAAATTTAATCTTCTTATATTTCTTACCTTTTTTCTTTAAATTTATAATCGAATCTACTTGTTTTCTTAAAGCCTTAGATGGTTTATTAAGAGATATCACCACTTCGACCGATTCATCTATTGAGTTAATACATCTTTTAAGCCCTAAATCATTGGACACAGGTATTAGAATCGATATATTCATTTTTTAATAAGGAAGTTTCCAATAGCTAAATAATCAGTAGAATTTGAATAAAAGGAGGATATGGCATCAATTGGGGAAGAAACAATCGCTTCTTTAGCCCCATTAAACGAAGTATTCATAACAAGAGGAATACCAGCAATTTTTTTAAATTCCTCAATTAATCTATAAAACTTCAAGTTTATGGATTTATTTACAGTCTGAGGCCTGGTAGAGCCATCAACATGAACAATGGCAGGAACCTTTTTCTGTTTATTTTTTTTAACACTAAAAGTATAAAGCATAAATGGCGATTTCTTTGCGTTTTCTAAGAAATCATCTATATCTTCTTCTAAAATACTAGGTGCTAATGGTCTCCATTGTTCCCTGTTCTTTGCAAGATTAACTTTTTTATGCATTTCTTCAAGTGATGGGTTTGCTAAGATACTTCTATTGCCTAGGGCGCGTGGACCTATTTCTGAAGACCCCTGAAACCAGGAAACAATTTTCCCATCTTTAATAATCTCAGCTACTTCTTTCACAATTTTATCTCCACAAAATTTATATTTAATTTTTAATTGATCAAGAATTTCTTTTATTTCTTCATCTTTATAAGATGGACCAAAGTAAGCATGCGAAAGTTGTAATTTTGATTTAACTCCTCCTATTAAAAGGGCTGCGCCAACACTAACTCCAGCGTCATTCGTAAAAGGAGGGATAAAAACATTAGCTACATCTTTAGAATTTAAAATCTTAGTATTAGAAGAACAGTTCAAAGCCACTCCTCCAGACATACAAATGTTTTTTACTCCTGTCTTTCCAATAAGAACTTTGGCACAATGAAGAAGGACATCTTCTAAAGTCTTTTGCGCAGAAGCAGCAATATCTTTTTCAATTTTAGATAATTTTGTATTTTTATATATGTCTCCGTAGCTTTCTCTAAAAATATAATCATAATTTTCAATATTCCCAAATTTTTTAATAAACTCTTCTCTCCAGCTTGAGACTACTCTCAATTGTTGATCAAGACTTTCACTGTTTTTCAAAAACTTTAAATTCAATCGATAACCATTATCATTTAACTTAAATTGTTCAAATTTATATTTTGGCTTTCCATAAGGGGCCAGTCCCATTGTTTTACCTGGAGCATGTAAACCCAAGCCAATAAAATCACTTATTGCTTCGTAAAAATAACCGAGGGAATATTCTATAGGCAATGTCCACAAAATTTTTATTTTGTTCCCTTCTCCTAGGGCAAAAGTTGTGGAAGAATCTTCCCCCTGCCCATCTACAATAAGAATTGAAGATTTTTCCATCCCTGAAAGAAAAAAAGATGAAGCCGCATGGGCGAGATGATGAGGGACTAATTGAATTTTAGGTTTTTTCTTATAATCAAAATATTTTTTAGGAAAATATAAATCTGCTAAATCTTCTATTTTCGGTCCAATAATTTTAGCTCTTCTATAAAGTTCTTTATAATCCCATCCTATTGCCACACTACTAATATCATCTAAACCTATACCTAGTTTATTTAAGCACCAAAGCGTAGAGCAATGTGGTAATTTATCATAGGAATGTTTTTTACGTAAAAATCTTTCTTCCTCGGCCATAACGAGTATCTTGCCGTCCTTTATTATACACGCAGAAGCATCATGACTCCTATCAAACCATCCATTTAAACCTAAGATATAACCTTTCATTATTGTCTTTAAATTTTTTCTATTTTACGGATTTTCTCTATTCTCTTTAAAATATCTTTTCTATTTTTATTAATCCTAGGTTTAATAAACTTCTTTATTTTTAATGGGAGATATTTAAAATTTATATTCATCGCATAAAGAAAATCTAGCTTTCTCTCTTTTTCTAACTCATCAAATCTATAAATATATCCTTCTTCTAAAGTTTTATTCTTATCAGAAAACGGATTTACCTTAAGCTTATCCATAGGTAAACCAGCACATAAGAAGGCAATTGACCTATTTATACAAGCCTTACATACCCCACAGCTATTGCCAAAAAAACAACTTACAGTTTCCTTCGGGCTTATACCGTATTTACTCTCCCAATTTTTAATCCAATATGAAACTAATTCCGGCTTTGTCACCTTAAAAAATGGTGAAGTAACTTCTATTTTTTTTGAATAAAAATCAGAAAATATCTTATTAGATGTTTTATAAAACTTAAGGCTCTTGTCTGTATTTACGGGCGTTATTTCCTCCTTATGTGCACACAGAAAAATTTTTATATTTTTTTTAGAAGAAAGATTAGCGATTGTAGAAACAAGAGCTATAAACAAATAGTTCCTTGCCGGTACCATCCCCAGTTTCCATCTGGACCAACCTTTATCTACATACTCCTTAAGATCAATTTTTATAATTAAGGGTTTTAATTTAAGTTTTTTGCATATTTTTTTCATAACCCCTAATTCTTTTTCCTCATTTTTCTGACCAAAACCAATCCAAACAGGAGTAACTTTTATGCCCTTATCTAAAGCATATAAAATACCTGCAGTACTATCTATCCCACCGCTAAAAGATATTAAACAACTATAATTATTTTTATCGCCAGACTTCGGTTTTTCTATATTTTTTTCATCAAATTTTATATTTAAATTGAAGTTTTTAGGTGCAGCCCTCTTGATATTAAGAACGTAACTAAGAAAGTCTTCTAACTTATTTTTTTTATAATATTTTAAATCTTTTACCAAAATATCATCTTTTTCAAGATAGCCAGCTAGGGTTACCAACAGAGCAGTCTTGGCAACAGAGTTTAGAGTCATATATCTTTTGCCAGTTATTCTTAAATTTGTATCTTTTATTGGTAAGTTACCAACTTTACCTATTAACATAAAATTATGTTCTCCTTTTTGAACCAAACCAAATAAGTTGATTTCTTAAAGTTAATTTCCATTTTCTCTTTTTTATTTCTTTCAATACTTTTTTTGCATTTTTTGAAACAGTTTCTTTTTTTTGTCCTTCTGGCATAACTATTATCTTCTTTGGATCAATCCCACATGATTTAACTATTGATTCTATTTCTTTTAAATCGTCTTTGTTGGTAATTACGAATTTAAACCAAGAATTAGGAAGAGAGTTTATTAATTTTAAAACATCTGGTTTATATCTTTTTTTTAATGCATTCCCACTATTCTCTAGTTTTGGCGAACAATTAAATTGACAATTAAAAAGACTTTTATCGGGCTTAATAGTCCCATTTGTTTCTATTTCAATTTTCCATTTTGGTAAATATTTTATTAAAGAAATTATTTTCTCTTGTTGCATTAACGGTTCTCCTCCAGTTATAACTAACCTTTTTTCTTCACCACTAAATTTTTTCTTCCATTCTTCTTTTATTCTTGAGGCCGTTTCCCTATAGCCCCAATCCTCTGGTTCTTTCCAATATTCTTTACTTCTCTTATCCCATGTATACCATGAATCACAGTTCCAACCTGATAATAAACCACAACTTAAATTACAATAATGTAATCTTAAAAAAACAGCTGGAAGTTTAGCTGTTACTCCTTCTCCTTGCAGGGTAGCAAAAACGCCATCTCCACTGACTTTGATTTTTCCTTTACGTGGTTTAATTTTTTCAAAATCAAATCCTTCAGGTTTATAATTTTTGTTATATTTCATCAAAGATTAATGTCTTCTCTTGTACAAATTGCGGCGCTTGTGGGAGTTTCCCAAACTTTTACGGAATGAAGAAAGGCCTTTGATTTATACTTATCTTTAATTTCCTTATCTAGTTTTTTGAATATCCATATTGCTATATTTTCTGCAGTCGTAACAAAAGGGACGACAATATGTTTTTGCGTCTTATTTTTTTCGAAAAATTCAACTAATAGCTTATCTTTACCCCAAATCATACAGCTATGATCAAGAACATCGTATATCTCTTTTCTAGCGATTTCTTTAATATCCCTAAAATCAACAACCATCCCTTCCTTAGAATCCCCATCTTTTTCTATAATACTTCCCTCAAGACATATTTCCGCTCTATACCTATGACCATGCAGGTTTTGACATTTAGAATCATTGTTTGTTAATCTATGACCCATGTCCCATTCGATAACTTTTATTAACTTCATACTAGGCCCTTTCCCATTACAGCAGTAAAACTTTTACAACCATGAGTATTAAAAGTTTTAAAGATTTCTTTTGAATATTCTTTATAGTCTACTCTGAAGATACGTTTAGGAGTCTCTATCAAACCTTCCCTCGATGGAGATAAATCGTTTCCGAATAATTTAATTAAATCTAAATTTATATTTTTTTGGTCTCGAGTTGCCATATCTCGTAATTAAGCTTATTCAACCAAAATTATGTCAGTTAGTGAATTATACCGCTATTTTTCAAGTTTTTCCATTAAAAAAATAAAAATCTTTTATAACCAATTTTTTAAGAGACATTTTAAATTTTTCTTCTACCTCATTATTATTAAGTTTTTTACAGCTTAGTAAATCTATGTGTATGGTTTTGTACTCCGGCCAAGTATGTATGGCAAGATGAGACTCACAAAGCAAATATAATATAGTTATCCCCTTAGGTTCAAACTTATGAGAAATTTTTTTAATATACCTCAATCCTAAACTATTTAATAGACCCTCACCTAATTTCTCTATCTCTAGAAGGTTATCAGTAATATTTTCTACTTTTATAATTGATGAAAAATGGCTAATTGTTGGTGTAGATTGTCCCTTCATATTCACCTTTAATATTTGAGTCTGCTTGCGGCGTTACCTCACAAACAAAAAGACTACTAGAGCTTCCTATTGATACAGCTCCTTCATATCTATTAAATTTATCAAAAATCCAGCGAACCATTAAGCCTAGATCTAAAAATAATTTATAGATTGGTAAGAATCTTTCTTTAGCTCTATCGCTGTTTCCATAACAAGCATATATCCTACCAGCTAGATTTTTCTTATCGATTGCGTCAACAGCTCTGGAAAGAAATAAATTCATACCTTTTATCGTGTAGGGCGGATCCGTAAAAACAACATCAAACTTATCACATAGAGATTTATCTAATTTCTTTCTAGCGTCGTAGGGAAATGTTTCAATCCCCAATTTTTTTTCTTCAGATATCTTTTTAATTAATTCCAGTAATCTATTATCTATATCTAGAACTGTTACTCTTTTAGCACTTCCTAAAATAGACACTGCGATAGAGGTTAAATCATCATCTCCAATAAATAAAATTCTTTTCCTTTTAATATCGGCAAAAAAATCCATTAACTTAGCTCGTTTAGCAGTAGTTTCTATAATGGCAAAAAATTGATCAAGATCTCTTCTAGGGTTAGGCCTAAACGAGAAATAATCATCCAATATATTTACAATTTCATTATAAGAATTATCCTCTAAAAATTTCCAAAAAAATTCTTCAACCTTATAATTGCTATATATTTTTTTAATATTTTCAATCATTTCCTCCTTGATTTTTGTTTTATCAGAAGTAGGTTCAAGAAGAAAAGATAAATCTTTTTTTACTTTATTCAAAACATTAGTAGAAACGCCAGTTTTCCTAACAAGTACATTATTATCAATACTTCCTTTAGAAACCAAAATAAAAAGTAAATCAATGATTTTTTTAATAGGAATTCCTATTCTCTTTGATGTCTCTAAAAATCTTAAATAAAGTTCATTATTTTCCATATTATTATTTAAAAGACTAATGATGATTCTACCCTATATTCCCAGTTTTTCTAAAGCCTCTTTTTGCTGTCTGTTTAGTCTTTCAGGTATTTTAACAAGAAGTCTGACGTATTGGTCCCCTCTGCCAAAACCATGAAGTCTCTTTATACCTCTGCCAGCTAATCTAACTAAGGTTCCTGGCTGGGTACCTGGTCTGATTCTTAATTTTAAATCACCATCAATGGTGGGGACTTGGATAGTGTCGCCGAGGATGGCGGTTTTTAGGCTTATTTCCTGATTAACAAAAACATCATTGCCGTCTCTTTGAAAGGTTTTGTCTGGTTTAACGTCAATAGTAATGTAGAAATCACTGAACTTTATTCTTGAACCGTCATCAACTCCGGCGGGGATTTTAATGGTTTTTCTTTCGCCATCCAAACGGACTTCTTTTTCCGTTCCTTTGGCCGCTTCCATAAAAGAAAGGGTTAAACCGTAACGGGGAACTCTTTGAGTTTGTCTAAAGGGTGAGCCGCCACCAAAAAATTGTTCAAAAATCTCAAAAGGGTCGGTAAAACCGCCAAAATCAAAACCCTCTGCTCCCTGTCCGCCATAGGTCGTGTAAGTGTAAGTAAAAGGTCCTTGTTTGTGACTTTGACTAAAACCGCCGCCGGGCCAGCTGGCGTATTCACCGCCCCCGCCCGGGGTAAAAGCGGCATGACCGAACTGATCATAAGTCTGTTTTTTCTGGGGGTTGGATAAAACTTCGTAGGCTTCGTTGACTTCTTTGAATTTTTCCGCGGCTTGGGCGGACTTGTTTCGGTCCGGATGCCATTCCAAAGCCTGTTTGCGGTAAGCCTTTTTTATTTCTTCTGCCGAAGCATTTTTAGAGACACCTAAGATATCATAGTAATCTCTTTTGGTGGTCATGAGATTATTCTACCACTTCGCCTTCTTCGGCTTTTTCCTTGTCTTCTGAAGTTTTCTTAGAAGAATCTTTTCCTTTGCCTTCTTTTTTTTCTTCCTTTGATTCTTCTTCTGCTGGTTGTTCTTGGCCTGGCTGCTGGCCTCCGGCCTGCTGCTGGGCCTGATACATGGCCGCGCCGACTTTCTGTAATTCGTCAGAAAGTTTTTTAGAGGCTTCATCAATTTCTTCTTTGGTTGAAGATTCTTTAGCCAGAACGTCTTTGACGTTCTTGATTTCCGTTTCAACCTTTTCTTTGTCTTCCGCTTTGGCTTTGTCACCGGCATCTTTTAAGGTTTTCTCGGCGGTGAAGACGAGATTTTCTGCCTGGTTTTTGGCTTCAACCATTTCCTTTTTCTGTTTGTCTTCTTCGGCGTGTTTTTCCGCCTCTGCCTGGGCTTCTTTGACTTCTTCGTCGGAAAGACCAACAGCTCCTTTAATGGTAATCACCTGTTCTTTGTTGGTCGCCTTGTCTTTGGCTTTGACGTTTAAGATGCCGTTGGCATCAATGTCAAAGGCGACTTCGATTTGCGGAATGCCTCTGGGCGCCGGCGGAATACCATCTAAGATAAATCGGCCCAAGGACTTGTTGTCCGCGGCCATGGGTCGTTCACCCTGCAGGACGTTTATTTCCACCTGGGTTTGGTTATCAGCGGCCGTGGAAAAGATTTGCGACTTTGAAGTCGGAATGGTGGTATTTCTGTCAATCAACGGTGTTCTAACCGAACCTAGGGTTTCAATACCTAAAGTAAGGGGGGTTACATCAAGCAATAAGACGTCTTTGACTTCGCCGCCCAAGACTCCACCTTGAATGGCCGCGCCAACAGCGACAACTTCATCCGGATTAACTGACTTGTTAGGTTCTTTATTAAAGAATTTTTTAACGGTGTCATGAACTTTCGGCATTCTCGTCATGCCGCCGACAAGGATGATTTCTTTGACATCCGAAGCTTTGATCTTGGCGTCTTTTAAACAGGCTTCAACCGGTTTGATGGTTTCTTCAATTAAGTCGCCAACCAACTGCTCTAACTTGGCTCTGGTTAACTTCATCGTTAGATGAAGCGGCTGACCGCCTTTACCTTGGGTAACGTAGGGCTGGTTGATTTCCGTTTCCTGGGCTGAAGAAAGCTCAATCTTGGCTTTTTCCGCGGCGTCTCTTATTCTTTGAAGAGCTTGTTTGTCTTCTCTTAAATCAACGCCCTGGTCTTTTTTGAATTCTTCGGCAATCCAGTCAACGATTTTTTCGTCAAAGTCGTCACCGCCCAAATGGGTATCCCCATTGGTCGCCTTGACTTCAAAAACGCCGTCGCCGATCTCTAAGATGGAGATGTCAAAAGTTCCGCCGCCTAAATCATAAACGGCAATTGTCTCCCCTGATTTCTTTTCCAAACCATAAGCCAAGGAAGCCGCAGTTGGTTCGTTGATAATTCTGTCGACTTTTAATCCGGCAATTTCTCCGGCTTGTTTGGTCGCTTGTCTTTGTGAATCATCAAAGTAAGCAGGCACGGTAATCACCGCCTGCTCGACTTTTTCCCCCAAGAAAGCTTCGGCATCGGCTTTACATTTAGCTAAAATCTTGGCGGAGATTTCCTGAGGGGTGTAAGTTTTACCGCCAACTTCAACCACGGCCATGCCGTCTTTACCTTCTTTTATTTTATAGGCAACCATCTTTTGGCTCTTCTTCACTTCGGCATCACTAAATCTGCGACCCATCAAACGCTTCACCGAATAAACGGTGTTTTCCGGGTTTAAAACCATCTGTCGCTTAGCGACTTCACCAACTAAATTTTTGACGGGTTCAACGGCTGAAGGGATAGTATTCTTTCCTTCGGCCGAAGGAATAACCTTCGGTTTCCCCGCTTCCATAACGGCCACACAAGAGTTGGTGGTACCTAAATCAATACCGATAATTTTGGCCATTCTTTTTTTATTCCTCCTTTATATTATTATCTTCTATATTATTATTTTCTCCGCTGCCAACTTTGACCTTGGCAACTCTTAAGACTTTATCATTTAAAAGATAACCTTTTCCAACAACTTCGACAACCCTGTTTTTTGGTCCGTTAACCATTTCCATCGCTTCCATTAAGTGCGGATTAAATTCCTCTCCTTGGGCTTTAATCTCTTCAACCCCTTCGTTTTTCAAAAATTCTTTAAACTTGTTAACGGCCAGGGTTAAACCCTGGTCTTTTAAGTGTTGCTCGGCTCTTTCAAAATCGTCTAAAACCGGTAGCAGATTTTGCAAAAGCTGAGCGTTGCTGAACTTAACAAAAGCTTCTTTCTCTTTGTCAATCCTTTTTTCTAAATTATGGTAATCAGCCAGGGCTCTTTTCCATTTTGATTCCAAATCAGCTAACTTTTCGGTTTTCGCTGGTTTGTGTTTGCTTTTCATTTTTAAAGACCACTGGCCAATTCTTCAATTAACTTGGCAAAGTAGCGAACCGTCGGAATAACCAAAGAATAATTCAAGCGATTAGAACTGATAATCCCCAAAGAACCGGATTTTTTTGGTCCGGCTTCAAAATTGGTAAAGACCATACCACAGGGTTCTAAATAATCATAGCCAAGTTCATTGCCGAAAAGCAGATGAACCGGATTCTCGTCAAAACTTTTTTCAAAAAGACGATGAATCTGACTGACTTCTTCTAACATGGATAAAATGGTGCGGGTAATGTCAATATCGTAAAATTCCGGCATCTCCAAAATGTTGGCATAGCCGGAATGATAAACCTCTCCCTCTTTAATAGTCGCCAGAGCCAAAGAGTGCGTTTGTTTGGCCAGAGCCTTGACCGCCTGATGCATTAAATGATCAAAATCAAAGCGTGAATCCCAAACCTTTTCGCGAGCGGCGACTTCGTCAACCACGGAAAGCTTTTTCTCTTCCATTAATCTATCAACGTAAAAACGAAAAGCTTCTTTGGTGGGAACACGGCCGGCGGAAGTATGGGGCTGTTTAAGGTAACCGGCTTTGATGAGTTTGGCCATTTCATTTCTGATGGTGGCCGGGGAAACACCCAGTTCATATTTTTTCTCCAAGACTTCAGAACCAACGGCTTCACCGTTCTCGATGTATTCTTCAATAATCGCTTTTAAAATCTTTGTTTGTCTTTCGGTTAATTCAGCCATTAGCAGTAGAATAACATGACTGCTAACCATTGTCAAGAGGTTTTTAATACTTAAGTTGAAAAAGTAAAATTTTCGTGTAAAATACTTATCATGAAAGAAAAAGATTCACCATTAAATACATCTAAAATTAAAATTTCAAATGAAAGTCTTAAAGCTCTATCTTTCTATCTTAAACTAAGAATACAAAGGGACAGGGAGATTAAGGAAAAATACTTCTCTGAAAATAGAAAAATTAATTCTTAACTAAAATTCAAAATATCTTCGTCTTGAAGTTGATGACTTAAACTTACCTGCTGTCCTGGGAAACGGGCTGAAGATCCCCAAAGTAAAATCTGCTTTATTTCTTTCTCCTCTGGGAAAATCTTGGCCACCACATCTTTAACCTTCTGTCCTTCTTTTAAAATCAAAGGTGATTCGAAATCCGGCTCCTGACCTTTTTTCTTTCTTAAATAAATCCTCATTAATTTTAATCCTTCCCAGATTTTCTTTTTTAAATCTTCGAGACCAATTTCATTGGCGGCGCTGATAAAAATCATCTTTTCTTGTTGATTGGTTTTCCCAATCAAATCAATTTTGTTAACGACGGTCAGAATTGGTAAATCAACACCAACTTGTTTTAATTCCTTTAAGATATTTTTTATTTGGTTTTTAGTTTTAACATCAACCATCAAAATCAATAAATCGGCAATCCGGGCAGCGGAGAGAACCTCTCGACCGCGACCAGCACCAACAGCCGCGCCTTTAATAATCCCTGGCAAATCAAAAATTTGGATTTTCGCTCCCTGATAATCCCACATCCCAGGAATAACTGTTAGGGTGGTAAACGGCCAAGCTTCGACCCGGGCGTGAGCCTGGCTAAGTTTATTTAAAAGGGTTGATTTACCCACTGAAGGCGGACCGATTAAAACGATGGTGACATCGCCTTCTTTTTTGGGGATAAAACCGAAACGACTGCCGCTTTTATGAGACTGTTCTTCTTGATTTTTTAGTTTGGCGATTTTGGCTCTCAGTTTACCAATGTAGTGTTCGGTGCCTTTATGATAAGGAGTTTTTCTGATTTCTTCCTCCAAACGAAGAATCTTAGCGGACAAATCGATTGGCTGTGAATCCTTTTTTTTCATTCAATTGGAGAAGGGGTAATTGTCTCCGGCAAAGTCTTGGGTCTCTTGAGCTTGGCGACTAATTTTTTCAAAATAGCCACTTCTTCGACCCGAAAAAGCCAGCTTAAAAACAAATAGGACAAGAAACCAACCATGGCGACAACAATCGTCAGTAAAATCAGGTTAAAAGTGTAACGGGTGTCCAAAACAAAATACTCAAAAGTGGTTGGCAGTTTCAAACCAACCCAATGAAGAAAAGAAAGCCGCTTGTCCCAAGCCGAACGGTCTAAAACCTTTAAAAGGAAAAACATCAAGGCGCCGGAGCCGAAGGCGGCAATGATAATTTTTGAAAAAGTCTTGATTACTTTTTGCCAATTAATCTGGGGGAACAAGCGAACAATCAAAACAAAAAGAATCATCATCTGAGTAAAAGAAGCCAAGGAAAAAGCCAAAGCCAAACTCCAAATAGGCATTTTAAAAACAATAATCAAAAGAGCCCCCAAAGTTATTTCGCTTAAAATCATGCCGATGGAAATCTTAACCGGCGTTTTGGTGTTATGCAGAGCCCAGAAAGCCCGGGTTAGAGGATAAATCAAAGCCTGGGTAACAATGCCCAAGGCAAAAGCAGAAAGAGTCCAGCCGGTCTGCACCGTCGAATCCCAGCTAAAACGGCTGGTGCCAAAAACCAAACGGACAACCGGGATTCTTAAAACCGCCAGAAAAACAGCACAGGGCAGAACGAAAAAAAGAATTTGATTAATTAAACCAATCAAGGTCTCACCAAACTGTTTAAATTCCTTTCTGGCTGTTTGATAAGAAAGGGTTGGCAAAGCGGCTTTGGCAATACTTATGCCAAAAAGACCAATTGGTAAAAGAGAGATTGAATTGGCAAAAGTATAATAGGTAAAAGCGGCTGTCGAAACCAATGAAGCCAAAAACAACTCTCCCATTTTCCCAAATTGCAGAAAAGAAAGCTCAATAACCCTTGGCAAAGCCAAATGGCCAATTTCTTTCACCCCGCGGTGATGAAAATTCAAGGAAAATTTGGGACGAAAACCTAATCTTAAAGCTAAGGGCAATTGAATTAGAAAATGTAGGAAGGCACCGATAACGGCTCCCATAATCGGCGCATAAATCCCCAATCTTGGTGTCAGAAAAACAGCGCCCAGAATAATACCCAAGTTGTAAAGCAAAGGAGCCAAGGCCGGCACCAAGAAACGTTGCATCGACTCCAAAACACTGGTCAGGAAATAACTTAAAACGAAAAAACCCTGGGCAATAAGCAAAATCCGGGCCAAGGCGGCAATAAGCATTGTCTGTTCTAGCTCAAAACCCGGAGCAATAATCCGATAAAGCGAAGGGGCGAGAATAAAAATGACAATGGCAAAAACCAGAAAAATTAAAAAGGCAAAGTTTAAACTAACCGCCGCCGTATACCAAGCTTCCTCCTTCTTCTTCTGGGAGAGAAAAGAGGTAAAAGTCGGGATGAAAGCCGAAGAAAAAGTCCCAAAAACCAAAATCTCAAAAATCACTTCAGGAATACGAAAGGCGGCAAAATAAATTGCCAATTGGTCAACTGAGAAAAAATCAGCCAATACCCGATTGCGAATCAAGCCCAAGAAACGCGAAGCGGCAATCATGACCATAATAATCAAGGCCGCTGAAAAAATCGTTTTTTGTCGCTGAGTAAAGATTCGTGAACTACGCTGGAATAAATTTTTCACCATTGTCTGTTAATTTTACTTCTGCTATAATTTTACCTAATTTTAAATGGGAAATTAAAAATTGTAAATTGGGGATTTTGATTTATGCCAGTTCTTGAATCATCTCGTAAAGCCCTTCGACGCGATCAGCGCCGAACGGTCGTCAATCAAAAAATTAAAGAAAATCTAAAAGCAGTTTTGAAAAAAACTCGTCAGAAGCCAACACCTAAAAATTGGGCGGAGGCCGCTCGTTTTTTGGATCGGGCCGCCAAAAAGAAAGTCATTCCCCAAAACAGAGCCAATCGTTTAAAATCACGCTTAAGTAAATTGCTTAAAACAAAAAAGAATTAATCTACTTTACAAAACTTCTTCACCTCGACTATACTTGAAATAGTTACTGATTATTCGTAACTATTATCGTTATGCCTGCTACCAAAAAGCCGCCGAAAACCACTATTGAATTTATTCCCCAAGAAGAATGGGAAAGAACTAGCTTTGGCAAGTTTTTAAAATGGTTGTTAAACATTGGCCGGTGGATTGTCATTGTCACTGAAATGATTGTCATCATTGCCTTTCTCTCTCGCTTTAAATTAGACCGCGACTTAACCAACCTTAATGAAACGGTCAAACAAAAACAGGCCATTGTCAAAGCTTCTGCAGATTTTGAAAAAGATTTTCGTTTTCTACAAAAACGCCTCTCAACCATTGAGGGTTTGGGAAAAAATCAATTAGAAGCTGATAAAATCTTAGAAATCTTTAGCGGGGTGACGCCGGCTGGTATCCAACTTTCCAATTTTAGTCTCAGGGGTGAAAAAATCAACTTAACCGCGGCCGCTGACTCGGAAACAACTTTTGCCGTTTTCTTACAAAATTTAAAACAAGAATCAAAATTAGCCAGTTTGGCTCTTGATAAGGTCATCGTCAGCGAAGAGCAATTTGGTCAAATTGTTTTTACTTTAACAGCTGAATTAAAAGAACAATAAAAAAAATGGCAGATTTTAATTGGCAAACTGAATATCATCGCTACCGTCGCTATTTTACTGACTTAAGCGGTTTCTATAAAAACAAAAAAGCCCGAGCTTATGGTACCATTATTCTTTCCTTACTAACCGTTAGCTTTTTTATCTTCTTTGCCATTCGGCCAACTTTAAAAACCATCGCCCAACTTATCAGGCAAACTAAAGACCAAAAAATCGTCGCCACTGAATTAGAAAAGAAAATTAACAATTTATCAGAAGCTCAAAGAAACTATCTGACCCTAGAAACGAATCTTCCTTTAATCGAAGAGGCTCTACCTCAAAAAGCAGAAATCGCTCTTTTAACCAAACAGATTGAAACCCTAGCTCGCCAATCAGGTATTGCCATCGTCAACTTGAGGTTTAGTGAAGTCAACCTTACTAGCAATCAAAAAGGTAAAGAGGAAAAACAAGAAATCAAATTTAGTTTTAATGCCTTAGGCAGTTACCCCAATTTAAAAAGCTTTTTAAGAGATTTAATGATTCTCAGAAGAATTGTTCTCGTCGAAGCTTTTTCTTTTCAAAGCGGCAAATCCGAAAGTAATATTTTGTCTTTAAATCTTAATGGCCAAGCTTGGTTTTTGAATCAACAATAAACAAGTTTTTTCCTGACGGAATAAACAAGCTTGTTTCTAAGAAAAGTACGATGAAAAAATTTAAATTTACCAAAGACATTTTAATCGTCACCATTATCACCTTACTCACCGTTCTAACCTGGGTTGGTTTTGAAGTTTGGCTGGCGGCTACCCAAACAACGATTACCAAAGTTACCAAAGAACAACTGGCTCCAGTTAATCCCAATCTTTCCCAAGAAACAATCGAGTCCTTAAAAAACAACTTTACTCTTTCGGAAGAAGAAATGACAGCTGCCATCAGTAGCCCTTCAGCCTTGCCGGAAACGGAAACAAGTGAAAGTCCCCCACCCGAGGCAACTGAGTCCAGCCAAACAGCAACTGAGTCTAGCCAAACTGGGACCGAAAGTGCTAATTTAGAATAAGTCATGAAAAAGATAAAGCGATTACCGACTCTTTTAGGACTCCTCTTAGTCCTAGGGGCCATCGCCGGAGGCGTGGTCCTAATTAAAAATGGCCCTGACTTTTTTTTAAAAGCCTCGCCAACTCTAACTCCTAACCAAATTAAAATCACCAATATTACCGACACTGGTTTTACTGTTTCTTGGCTGACTGAAGATAAAACCAGTGGCTTTGTTAAATATGGAACAGAGCAAAATCTCAGTTTCACCGCGGCTGATGACCGTGATCAGCTTTCCGGCAAAACCGACAATTTTAATACTCACCACATTACTCTTAAAAACCTTAAGGCCAACACGGCCTATCTTTTTAAAATCGGTTCTGGCAATAAAATTTTTGACAGTAACGACCAACCCTATCAGGTAACCACGGCCAAAACCGCTAAAAGCCCGCCGGCCAATGATGTTGCCTACGGCACCATTGTTGACCAAAACAGCCAACCGGTGGAAGGGGCCATTGTTTATCTTTCCTTGGCTAATGCCAGCCCAACCTCAACCTTAAGCAAAGCTTCCGGCAGCTGGGTCATTCCCTTAAATTTAATCCGTTCCGCTGATTTGTCTGATTGGGCTAATTATGACAAAGAGGCTTCGATTGAGGAAATTTTTATTCAAGCCGGCAGCTTGGGAACAGCGACCGTTGTCGCCACCACCAAGAATGACAGCCCGATGCCGAAAATTACTTTGGGACAGAGTTTCGATTTTCGCAAAATCGCTGAAGTCATTCCTGAAGAAGAAAAAATCAAAATGGAAAACCAGGCCACTGAATCCTCTAAATTTGCTTTGGAAGCCAGCCCGTCAGCCAGTTCAACCCCAGCGGCAACTGCCGACAAGGAATTAAAAATCATCAACCCAGAAAAAGACGAAAAAGTTAATACCCAAAAACCAGAAATTCTAGGCACCGCTCCGGCTGGAAAAACTCTGACGATTACCGTTCAATCACCGGCCACCTACTCTGGAACAGTTAAAGTTGACAGCCAAGGTAATTGGAAATGGTCACCACCAGTCAATCTTGAACCAGGTGAACACACGGTCACCGTTAGTTATCTTGATGAAAACGGACAGAAACAAACCGCCAGTCATACCTTTTTAGTTTTGGCAGCGGGAACAAATGAACTTCCGTCAATAGTCGCCACTCCTTCTGGTTCAGCCACTCCTTCACCAACGCCAACGGCCAGTCCTTCAAGCCAAACAGCTTCCCCTTCACCAACACCAACTTCAACGACTAGCGGTCGGGTTTCCATGCCTTCAACTGAAGGTGGCGTCCCTGATTCTGGCTACTTGACACCAACATTCTTGATCTTCATAATGGGATGTAGTTTGATATTTTTAGGTCTGTTTCTTAAGATTAAATTTAAGGAATCTTTTTGATGGATAATCTGCCAAACGACAAAAATCAAGCCGTCGATAACAATCAAAACGTCACTAACGACAATCCACCAGTGACTCCTCCTGAAACGCCACCCATTCCTACCATTGAAAAACCGCCTGAGGAAAAGCCGGAAACGCCACCGCCTAAACCACAAATAGAAACACCACCACCCTCGCCAACTGAAGAACAACCTAAACCAGAAGAACAACCCAAAGAACAGCCAATTGAAGTCGGTTCTCTAGAGCAACAAACTGCTTTTACTTCCTATACACAAGGGGCAACTGATGATAACTCAAAACCTAAAAAGAGTAAAAAATTAAAAACCATTGTCTCGGTCTTAGGCATTCTTTTGATTATTGCCGCCCTACCCTTAACTGTCATTTTAGTTAAACAAAGGCAGGAAATTAGAAAAGAGGCAGCTTCTGGAACTGTTACTGTTTGTGGCGTAACTGTTGCTACCGCTGGTTATAAATTAAATAGCAATTTCAGCTACACGGGAAAATACTTTTTAAGTAATACTTCTGGCAGAAACGTAGAAATGACAATTCGTGTTGATGGTTGCGCTTGTAGCGAAGGTAATTTACCACAATGCAATGACAATTGTATAGGCGAGAATAGAAACATCACTGTTCCGCCAAGCGGTCTTTCACAAGAGGTAACCACACCTTCAAACCCAGATGATTGTGGAACATTCCAAACTGATATTAAGGTCATGTCTTGTAGCCAACTTTAAAAATAATGAGAAAATTTAAATTATCAAAACAAACTATCTTTACTTTATTAGGTATTTTAGTCATTGTTGGTTCGATCCCTTTGGCACTCATTTTAGTCAATCAAAGACAGGAAATTCGAAAAGAAGCAGTTTATCCAATAACTGACGATTCAGGTTGTACAAATATAAACGGAATCTGCCAAAATACTGGCTTATCATGTCCCGGAGGTTACCAAGCAGGACTTTGTACAGGACCGACCGAAAGACAATGTTGTAAACCTTCATCAGGTACGTCATATACCGGTCCTTCACTCCCTGTCTGGCAACTTTATAATACCAATAGAACTTGTTTAACTCCCTTACCAACCAAAACGCCAACGACGACACCAACGACGACACCAACGACGACACCAACGCCGCCAACAACAACGACACCAACCCCGACAGTCACGCCAACTCCTACTCCCACAACGACACCAACCCCGACAGTCACGCCAACTCCTACTCCCACAACGACACCAACCCCGACAGTCACGCCAACTCCTACTCCCACAACAACACCAACGCCAACGGGGACACCAACCCCCACGCCAAAAGTTTCTTGTAATGAAAGCTGTAGTACTGATTCTCAATGTAGTGGTGATTTGATTTGCTCTTCTGGTTATTGCCGTAATAAAGATTGTGTTGATGAAACTGATTGTACTTGTCCTGGGGCAACAGCGACACCGACAACCATTGCTGAAGCTACACCTACTCCAGGAGTTGAGTTGCCTCAAGCGGGTTTTGCTTGGCCGACTTTTGGTGGCATTGCTGGAGGCGTAACCCTTATCATCATTGCTTCACTGCTTTTCCTCTTATAGAAGAGTCTCTTCTTTGTTAAAATAAATCATGCGTATTGCCATTATTGGGGCTGGTTTTACTGGCTTGACCGCAGCTTTTAAGCTTTCCCAAAAAGGCCACCAGGTGACGATTTTTGAAAAAGAAAAAAAGGCTGGAGGTTTAGCTGGCGGTTTTAAAGAAACGAATTGGCAATGGTCTTTGGATTTCTTCTATCGTCATCTTTTTATCAATGACCAAGCCACCAAAAAATTATTAAAAGAAATTGGGGTAGAAATTATTTGGTCAAAACCTAAAACTTCTGTTTTTAAAAACGGGCGAATTTATCGGTTTGACTCGCCTCTTTCGATTTTATCTTTCCCTTATTTTTCCTTCCTAGATAAAATCAGAACGGGCTTAGCTAGTCTGTATCTTAAAATGATTAATCGCTGGCAGCCTTTGGAAAAAATAACCGCCAGTAGTTGGTTGCCAAAGTTTTATGGAGAAAAAGTTTGTCAAATCATCTGGCTTCCTCTTTTAAAAGGGAAATTTGGTTCATGGGCAGAAAAAGTACCCATGGCCTGGTTTTGGGCGAGAATCAAAAAAAGGACGACTTGCTTAGGTTATCCTCAAGGCGGTTTTCAGTCTTTAGCTGATAAATTCGTGGGAATTATTAAAAAAAACGGTGGCCAATTTCATTTTCAAAAAGAAATCAAAAATTTCCAAGAATTGAAAGGTAAGTTTGACAAAATTATTTTTACCATTCCCATCTCTATTTTCTTGGGAATTATGAAGGGAGAATTACCCCAAGATTACCAGCAAAAATTAAACCAGCTTAAGATGTCTGGGGTTTTAAACCTCATTTTGGTTCTTAAGGAAAGCTTTTTAAAAGATGGCACTTACTGGCTTAATGTTAATGAAGAAAATTTTCCTTTTGTCGGAGTGATAGAGCACACTAATTTTATTGATAAATCTCATTATCACCAATATTCTATTTTGTATGTTCTCAATTATTATCCTCAAAATCATCGTTTTTTTAAAATGAATAAAGAAAAGATTTTAAAAGAATTTTTGCCTTTTTTGCCAAAAATAAATCCTGATTTTAAGGAAAACTGGATTAAAAAAAGTTATCTTTTTAGTAACCTTTATGCCCAACCACTAATCCCTTTGAATTATTCAATCATCATTCCCTCCTTTAAAACACCGGTTAAGAATGTTTTTTTAGCCTGTATGCAACAGGTCTATCCTTGGGACCGGGGTCTTAATTACGCCATAGAGCTTGGAGAAAAAATTACTGAGGAGATTTAAAATCTCTCTGGCTTTATCGCCAGGAAGGAAGCCAATAGTAAAGATTATTCCACCATTTGGCTACTTCAAGACCGGCCCAATGAGGATAGAAGAAAAGAAAAACCACAGCCACTAATAACAAATAGCTGATAAAAATTGGTTTAAATTCTTTCTTTTTAGCCAGCCAGAGTAAAAACCAAGCCAAAAACAAAGACAGGAAGGGGATGGCCGGAAGATAGTGGTAAATGAACATAATTCTCGGTGAAAAGGCCCAGGGTAAAAACAAGGCCCAGTAAGCAAAGACCACCAAACCTAATTTTTCACTTCTCTTTCTAATGGCCAACCAAGTTACCCAAGGCAAACTAACTAATCCCCCCCACCAAACCAAAGGATTGCCCATCGCATAAATATTGGCAATTTTTTCTTGTCCATATTTGACAAAAAGCCAAACAGGACGTTTCATTATCAACCAAGACCACCAAGGAGAAGTAAAGGGATGAGTGGCTTTCAGCCCGGTATGATACCACCACATTTGCCTCTGTAGCTCCCACCATTGAGAAAAAGAATGATGGCTTAAGAAAAAAGGTAAATAAGAAAGTAAATAAACACCGAAGGGCAAGACTAGAAAGAAGACTAGGAAAACAAGAAATTTTTGTCTTAAGAAGGAAAAATATCTTTTTTTATCTTCTTTTAAGAATTGCAACAACCAACAAAAACCAAAAACCAAGAACCAATAAATGGCAGTCCATTTTGAAGCCAAGGATAAACCAAAGGCCAATCCGGAAAAGAGATATCTATTTTTTAGAAACAACCATAAGGCTAATAAACCAAAAAAGAGGAAATAAATATCATTCATGCCGATACGACTTATGACTAAAGGCAAACCGTCAAGAACAAACAAAGAAGCCGCCAGAATGCCCACTTTGCGATTAAAAATTTCTTTACCTAATAAATAAACCAGAAAAACACAGCCTATTCCCAATAAAGCCCCGAAAAAACGCCAACCTAAGGCCTGTTGGCCAAAAAGAAGAACACCAGCAGCCATGCTTAATTTAGCCAAAGGTGGATGACTCCACTCATAGGCCATCCCTTCAGGGGGTGTATTCCACCATTCCCAAGCGGCCGGATTGCCTTTAACCATTTCCACGGCGGTAAAAGCATGGTAAACCTCATCAAAATAAAAATCCTTGGGCTGGCCCAAATGATAAAAACGGGTCAAGGCTGCAAAAAGCAACAAAATAATAATTAATTTAAAAAAATGTTTTTTAAAAAGGTTTCCTTCTTTAGGTAAGGATAATTTTTGAGATTGAGGTAGATATTTTTTAACAACCACTTTTAATTTAGTCCTAAATAAACTACTCAAAAGAACAATAAAAAGAACCAAATTGGTAAAAGAAAAAAGACCAATCAGTTTTTGAGAAAAAATCTCTTTAAAACCCTGATTAATCCAAATAAAAGAGAAACGAAGATTTAAAAGATAAGTCAGCGAATAGAAAAGATAAAGTAGCCAAAGTTTGGGTTTACTGGCAGCAGCGACCGCCAAAAAAGCAAACAAAGGGAAAAGATGTCGTTCATGAACTCGGGTTAAGAAAAGGAAAGCCGTAGCCGCCACCATCGCCAGCACCAAAAACAAAAGTTTAAAATTGGCTTTTTGATTTTGATTCCATTTTTTCCAAAGGAAAACCAAAAGGGATAAAGTCATAAAGCTAAAGAGAAAAACACCCCATTGTTGAAGAGAGAGGAAAAGCAAAGAGTGACTATCCGACTGCCAAAAACCGGAGGATAGGAACCAGAAATTAAAAGCGTTAACCGAAGTATAGGGATACTGTTCCAAAGTAACTCTTAAACGTTCAGTAATAAAAGAAAAAATGTTTTGTCCTGAAGAAAAAGGAACAAAGGCCAAAAGAAAAACCAAGATGAAAAGAAAAAAGGCAAGAATATTTCTCAACAGGTTTTTGCTGGAGAAAAGTTTTCTTTTTTCTTTACCCAGAAGAAGCACTAAAAAAACAAAGGGAAGGAAGATAATACTCTGGGGTTTGGTTAAAACAGCCAAAGAAAGAAAAACCGGTGACAAAAGATATTTTTCTTTCCATAAAAGATAAAAAGAAGAAAAAACCAACATCGTTGAAAAACTATCAGCCTGTCCCCATAAAGTTGAATTGGCTAAAACAGCCGGGTTAAAAAGATAAAAAACCGAGGCTAAAAGGGCTTTTTTTCCATTAAGAAGATTTTTAACCAAAGAAAAAATTAGATAAGTCGTGACTAAATCAGCCAAAATTGAAGGTAGTTTATAAAGAATTTCATTGCTGAAATGAGGGAAAATACTTTTCAGCCAGCCTAAAAACCATAGAATATAAAGATAGCCGGGTAAATAATCAGACCATTCTCCGTAAAATTTGGCCAAACCAACTTCTGTCAAGCGATGGCTCCAGCCAAGCCAAGAATTAAAATCCAGATTTAAAGTTCCATAAGGAGCTAAAAAAAGACGGCCAAGAAGACCAATTACCAGAAGAAAAAAAATTTCCTTTCCTTTAATAATCTCCTTAATCTTCTCTAAGACTTTCATTATTATCCTTATTTTATAATATAATTCTAAGAAAGTAATTTACTAATCAGTTAAA
>Ga0307437_1000783_pt1 | contig 23195 bp, 27 predicted proteins | sample SalMarWE160390MG_FD_202146 | JGI IMG/M metagenome (GOLD analysis project Ga0307437, IMG submission 202146) | Salt marsh sediment microbial communities from the Plum Island Ecosystem LTER, Massachusetts, United States - WE1603-90 | ecosystem: Environmental > Aquatic > Marine > Intertidal zone >...
TTTCATAGTTTCACCTATGGGGGAGCGGTGTAATACTGCATTATATTAAAGGCATTACCTTCGTATATTACTTCGATCACAACGTAGTATGTCGTGCCAGACTCTACATTGAAAGGTATAAATGCCACACCGCTTTCTTTTGGCTTTATTGTGAAGGCATCACCATCAAGAAAGCAAGGAGTGCTTCCAGTCCCTTTATAGACGCCTATGACATGACCATTCTTTGGCACTGTAATATCTTGAAACTTATTGTTTCTGACAGTTACATAAAATGTGTTCTGATCGCTGCCTATGTCCATTATGGTGGCCACATCTATCGGAGGAACCTGGTCAACAGAAGCTTCCTGTTCTTTGAGATAATTTGTGTACCATATATAAAATGTTGTTCCTGCAAACGTGACTATCAATAAAAGTAAAAGTATGACTACTGTTACGCTCACTTCACTTTTTCTATTCATATTTCTCACTCTCCATGTTTACTTTAAATATTTTTATCTTTTTAAACTCTTTGATCATTCCTATATCTGAAATGTTTTCTGCATTATATATATACATTTCTGTGAATAATGCTTTTTCCAATCTCGGATTTACTATGAAGATTCTTGACGGCATCTCGCCATGATATACTACTTTATATTCCTCCATAGAGTAAACGTATCCATTGAAGGGTACAAAATTGTCATCTTTTCCTATCTTTACCGTTCCACTCTTTTCAAAGATCAAATGCTCGTCATAAAATGTAGAAAACTCATAGAAGTCATTTTTCTTAGGAAATCTTACCATATATTCCAGTCTTTCTCCCAAAAAGTAACTTATCATCTCGAAGCCGTATAATTCTCTATCTGTAAGGAGGATATACATATTATTAAGTTCCAATTCTTCCAGCATTTCTGTATCTTCCGATGTGAGCATCTCGGCATACCATACTATTTTAAAGTCAGGTCTATGACCATTATCTATATATGCCGCTCGTTTTCCCAGCGCTTCTATCCAGTACCCGTAATCCCACCACGCTATTATAACGGCGTTTTCTTCTAAATTCTCATTCATCCAGAATAACGCTTCTCTGAATTCTTCATCCGGATATATTCTTTCTATCTCTCTGTTCATATGTACCTCGTATATACATAGAGAAAGACTCAGAATAATCAAGATAATACCTGCAAATCTGTATTTTACCCGCCAGACATTTTGAAAGATAATTCCCAAAAGAAATGAAGATAAAAGCAGTAAGGGAACTGCAAAGAGAAACAAAAATCTGTACCCTCCCTGTAATGTCATAATAGAAAGTACCAGAAGTAAAAATAACATAAGAGATAGAGGATAGTATCTTTTTTCTTTATAGGTAAGATAAAGAAGAATAATGCAGCCCATTATCCCCAACGGAAATATAATTCCTAAAGTAGGCATTAACATATTCGGCGTTACTTTGATCAATTCCCCGACAGTCTGTGAGACGTCAAACGTTTTCTGGATCTCCAGAGGATTAAGAGTATATCTGTAGAGCCGCAGCAGAAATAACAGAGTCGTGCTTTTGTAGAGAGTTGCAGGCAGTATGTATATCAATGAGGGGATCGCAAAATACTTTAAATTTAGAATGTCTTTTCGTACTTCAAAAATAGAATAAAAGAAAAGGCTTCCTAAGAATATATAGACAAAGAGCCAGTACCCCGACCAGAAGCTCTGCAAAATAAAGAGGAAAAATCCTAAAAAACAAAGATAAAATATTTTTTTAGTTACAAAAAATTTGATATAGAGATAAACTAATAACAGTGTAAACAACAAAACCAACGAGTCGGTATCTGCAAATGTTTTATTAGTTCGTTCTACAACTATGGGTGTAGCCGCAACGAAAAAAGCTGCAAAGATACCGGAATGAACATTAAAAATTTTTCCTATTTTATAAGCTATTATTACTGAAATCAAGGAAAAAATTAAAGGAAGATAGACCATGTATTCTTCTAAACTCAAAAATGGTACCAATTTGTAGGAATAAGCAGTAAAATAATGATAGAAATTCTTTTCGTATTTTATACCCTCGGGAGGATTTCTCAAATAGTCTATATCAGAAATCTCGTGATTGAGAATCTCATCAGCTTTCCTGTAATGATAGTAAGGATCAGCTCCCGTTAATACGTCATGATCGTTCCATCTTAAATATACAGTTAAACATAATATAAGTATCAAAATTGCAAAGGAAATTTTTTTATCCATCAAATCACAAAAAAAGAAAAAGAAAAAAAATTTAAATAGCTGTGTATTTCTCTGTGGTAGTCACACCCGCAGCTGTGATGATTATCGTGTACGTTTCTCCTGGTCTAATATCTGCAGTACCCGCTGCTTCAAACTGTCCTTCCTCATCAATTGGTATTTCGGCAGAGGAACTGGTGAAATTGGCACTACCTAACTCGTCGCCACCTACTGCCCCTGTAACTGAATCCTCCATATGGTCATCTCCATTGGAGTCTTTTATCTTTATAGAAACTTGAGCGTCTTCATCAATATCCCCTATAGTAGCTACCAAATTCCATCCCGTAGCGTTCTTCACCGTTACGTAGAAAGTTACGTTGTCGTTCGTAATGTTAGTTACCCTCAGCTTGCTTCCTATTGTACCTGTCTGTTCTTCCACGTTTTTCTGGCTTCCAGCCTGGAAACTCTTATACCATATAAAGTATGCTCCTACAGCCGCCACTGCGACGGCTACTAACAACATCACGGCTATTACCGGGCTGACCGCTTTCTTGTTCATCTTCATTTTTTCACCTCTTTAAAACAGAAGTTGCTTCAGCAACTTCTTTGCAGAAATTGCTTTCACCGATTTCTGTTTACCTGATCTATACTATTTTCGAAGCATTTAAAAACTTTTCGGTTCGCATTTGCGAAAATTGTAAAAACTAAAATATAATTTGAGAAAATCACAGAATTATTTGAGAAATTTGCGAAAACTTTATAAAGTAATGTATGTATATTCTTATAATGAAAGAAAAGGACGAAGAGATCATTAAACTGCTGAAAAAAAATTCCCGGCTCAGTATCATAGAAATGTCGAAAATTTTAGGCATACCTGACACTACGATACATTACAGGATGAAAAAACTCGATGATATCATAAAAAAATATACAATACTCCTGGATTACGAAAAAATAGGTTTGGGTATTTATTTACTGAGCATAGAGATAGAGAAATACGTCCTGAACAAGATCACAAAAGAAGTTGTCGAGAATATATATAATGATCTCTCAAAAAAAGAAGGAATCGTCAGTATCTTTAGATCAGAAGAAAATATATTCGTTGTCATGGCATCTAAAGATCTTAAAATAGATGAATTCAAATATCCCGGCGTTAAAAATGTTGAATATTTCAAATTAGAGTCATTCGAGATACTATAGTGGTGATATGAATTTACTCATATTAGGACCTCCAGGGACAGGGAAGAGATTCTGGCTGAAAAAGCTTATTAAATTCTGGCTTAAAAATATAGATGATAGGGTACTCTATGCTGCGATCGATATTCCCCCTGACGAAATAGATTACAAAGGTATAATTGTGGACTGCTACTCTGAAAGAGTGGGCAGATCAGAACAAAAGTATCATGCTACCTGTGCTTACGATCTTGACGAGATCTACAAGGAGGTCACCCTTGCCATTGACGAGTTTGACGGCAAATACCTTGTAATAGACTCTCTAACTCCATTGATACTTACCCTGGGATTGCCCTCTGTCTACAGATTCCTGCAAAAATTACTGGCATGTGCAAAGGTCAATCAAATAAACGTTATTTCCATTTTACATAGGGGCGCGCATGACGAAAAGGAAGAGAGATCGATTCTTCACCTGTTCGATGACGCTTTAATTTTGGAAAAACTTAATAATAAACGAAAGATAGAGTATTATTATCACAGGAAACATGATTCTGAAAAAAAGAGATATCATATACAGAAAGGTGAGATAATTGAATGAATTCGTTGATTATGCAATAGGAAGTGTGATTTTATTTTTGTTAAGTGTGGAACTTTTTTCGTACATATTGAGAGACACTCAAAAGGAGTATAAAACTAGAGTGATGTACACCACTGTCGGCGACATATTTGGATTATTGGGGTATATGCTCCTTATAGTTTTTGTCATCTCTGCTTCGGGAGTATTCGCGGATCTCTGGAAACTCGAGCCCATGCCTTACGTGATGGTAGCGAGGTCTACGGCTTCTCTATTATCCTTGATACTATACACGGGACACATAATTTTTAAGAAACTCTATGGACATGAAAAAACAAAAGGAAGGGAAACAGAGTATTATCTTACCATCATATTTCAAGTTTTGGGGTATCTCTTTTATCTCATGTCAATAACATCCGGAGGTAGATTCTAATGGAAAAGAATGAGATATCTAAGATAATAATATACATCTCTACGATAATGTTAGCGGCATGCATGGTAAGTATAAGCTATGCTGTTCTGAACTTTAACAGCGAAGTTTCAATAAAGATAGGAGTTGCATTTATAATCTCTGCCGTATTCTTTCTGGCTTCGATAATATCCTCCATATCCTCCCTCTTTATTGAGGGCTCGAAGATTAAACAGGATGCATATATAACGGTTGCGATGATCATTTTTATCTTCGGATGTATAGTATATCTTCTGGTGGCTTTATCGATCTTATACAGGGTGTAGCCATGAGGATAAAAACAGGAATAAATGGACTGGATGAGCTCATAGAAGGCGGGTTTCCGGAAAAATCGACTATATTGGTATCCGGCACACCCGGAACTGGAAAAACTCTATTTTGTCTACAGTATATCTATAAAGGCCTGGAACTTGGAGAAAGCGGGATATATATAACTTTAGAGGAAAAGCCTGAAGAACTTCGAAGAGAGGCAAAAAGATTTTCGTGGGACTTAAAAAAATACGAAGATCGGAAAAAACTTGTAATTCTAGATGCTTCTGCAAGGGTCGGCCTTCCGCCGACAGAAAAACATTTTGTAGAAGACCTGGATATAGAAAATCTTTTGAACAAGATCTATGACATATGCCTGGAAATAAAAGCAAAAAGGCTGGTATTGGACTCTCTACCCCCACTGTTCGAGAAAGGAGAGAACATAAGATCTAAGATCCATAAAATAGGGAGGATCCTGAATGAGATCAGTTGCACATCTATCATAGTCAGTGAAACTTTAGATGAAAATAGATTCAGCAGATTCGGAATCGAGGAGTTCATAGCAAGAGGTCTTATCATGCTAAACTTGGAGGAGATAGAATCCAGGTTAAGGATGCGGGAATGCAGGAGGAGTATATTCATAAGAAAGATGAGAGAAACGAAACATAAAGTGAGGAGATATCCTTTTTATATTGGCGAAAACGGCATAAATATAGATGTTAAGGGAGAGTTACTATGAGAGTTTTACCGGATACGAGTGTCATCATAGATGGAAGGTTCAGGAGGTTTCTCCTGGAGAATGAAGTTAAAACTATTCTGGTAAATGAAGCAGTGGTAGCAGAGATAGAGCACCAGGCAGCAATTGGTAAAACTACCGGAGAATCAGGGTTAGAAGAACTGAGAAAATTAAGAAAATTCTGTGAAGAAAGAGGTATAGGTATAGAATTTGTGGGAGACAGGCCCCCCGTAACCAGATTAAAGGATGTGGACGATATAATAAGAGCTTCTGCATACGATAATAACGCTATTTTAATAACGGGAGACATGACTCAAAAAACAATTGCCGAGATAAAGGGGATCCCGGTAAGATACATCTCGAGTAAAAAAGATATAAGGATGAGTATAGAGGACTTTTTCGATGAAGAAACAATGTCAGTCCATTTGAAAGACGGAGTAAAAGTAATAGTAAAGAGAGGCACTCCGAAAAATGTTTTTTTTGAAAAAAAAGATAGAATACTGAATGAAGACGAGTTAAACGAGATTTCTATAGATATAATAGAGAGAGCAAAAAGAGAAAGAGACTGTTTTATAGAATTAGATGAGCAGGGTGCCGTTATAGTGCAGTTGAGAGAATACAGGATAGCTATCACAAAACCGCCTTTTTCAGACAGACTTGAGATTACCGCGGTGAAACCCGTAAGAAAAGTCCCATTGGAGGAATACAACATCTCCGATAAACTAAAAAAGAGGCTGGAGGATGCGGAGGGACTCCTGGTAGCAGGAAGTCCCGGTGCAGGGAAATCTACATTTGTCCAGGCGCTGGCAGAGCATTACAAGGATCAGGAAAAAATAGTAAAGACAATGGAAAAACCTAGAGACCTACAGGTATCTCCAGAAATTACACAGTATACGTCTTTGAGTGGAAGCATGGAGAAGACCGCGGATGTTTTACTTTTAGTTCGCCCTGATTTTACCATATTCGATGAAATGAGAAAAACAAGTGATTTTTTGATATTTACTGATATGAGGTTAGCAGGAGTAGGGATGGTAGGTGTCGTGCATGCCAGCAAAACTATAGACGCAATTCAGAGATTTATAGGGAGGATAGAGTTAGGGATAATCCCGCAGATAATAGATACCATAATTTATATAGATAAAGGAGAAATAGGACAGGTTTTTTCGTTGGGATATACTGTAAAAGTACCCTATGGGATGACAGAAGCTGATCTGACCAGACCTGTCATAGAGGTAAAAGATTTCGAGAAAAACACCCTTGAATACGAGATATACAGCTACGGCGAGCAGGTGGTGGTCATGCCTGCAAGAAAGAGAAGTATAAAACCTCCAAGGAATATCGCCCACGAACTGAAAAAAATTACCAGAGGAGACTTTGATGTAGAAATGATCAATGAAAGAAAAGCTGTTATATATATGGATTCCAGGGATATCCCGAGAATAATAGGAAGAAAGGGAAAAAACATTGAAATGTTAGAGAAAAAACTTGGTATTTCCATAGACGTGAGAGAGAAAGAAACAGAAAATATTTCTGTAACAGTAAAAATGACAAAAGATTATTATACTCTTGAAACTCCGCTAAGAGAAGAGATGTTAGATTTTTATTTAGGTTCTTCCTACTTTATCACAGCACATGTGAATAAAAAAGGAAGAGCGAAGATTAAAAAGCACAGCGAACTAGGAAAAACTCTAAAAAAAGCACTGGATTCTGAAACCTCGGTATATGCACTACCATCGCAAGAAAACTTCAGATAATTGGCTTTTTTTTCTGTCCAATGAGGGATTTCCTTCAATTTAAGTTCTGTTTTCATATAGGTAGTAGGAGGATCTCCTCTGAAAGTGTAGTAAGCAAAGGCATCCATAGATCTACTCCCCTTTGCTTCTATAAAACCTCTATTGAATGTAATGTGGGGCTCAAAAACATGAAAATTCTTTTCCGTAGGGTCAATAGAGTACCATTCACCGAGATAAAACTCTGCCCATGAGTGAGATACTTTGGAATCCTCCCTTGGAAGCCAGCCCCAGACAGGTCTTGCTTCTATCCCTGAAGCTTTGCATAATGCAATAAAAAGAAATGAAAACTCTGTACAGTCTCCTTTCATATTTTTCAAAGTCCATGATGCAGAGTTTTCTTCTCCGTTATATTCATAATTTAGATCTTGGACAAAATTAAATATTTTTTTCACTTTTTCCTGATCGTTCTCGCAATCTTTTGTAATCTCGTTCGCCTTTGCTATGATCTCAGGATTTTTGTAATCTACGAGATCGTAAATATCTTCTATCTCTTTTCTACCATGACAAACTATTTCCTGAACTTGCGTATAAGTCTGTACCCTAAAATTTATATCTATACGAACAGAATCCGTATCCTCAAAGATAAACTTGAAAGCTCCATTCTCTATTCTGCATTCAGGCATACTTACAATCTCTATCATCTGCGAATCTGTATCTTCAGGTACCGGCACATAAATCTCCAAAGACTCAACTTTTCTGTCAGAGTTCCAGAGTAGTGTTAGATCACATTCATATGCGTTATTTTTAATTAATGCTCCCTGAAGAGGAAAAAGAAGTAAAAATAATAAGAAAATTAAAAAATATCGCACTATCCCACCTGATTAAGCTTTGCCCCCCAGATCTTTGAGTATAATATTGCATCCTCGAGATTAGTATTTATCGATATCTTGTAGATAAGATTTCCGTATCTGGATGTAACATGTATAACATCGTTTTCCATATCATACGTAGTTTCGTTCCCGATCGCTGGATACGGGAATGCCCTGACGAAGCACTCTTTAAACTTATTTTCCGCGTCCTCCACTGTATCATATTTCTCAACTGTACACTCTATTCTGTTTTCACCATTTTCAAGAACTGTATGGTAAGAGTTTTCTCCCAGATATTCATCTGCAACAAGATTCCACATGCCCACTTCTTCTTTTCTCAAAACTAACTCCGAGACATCCTCTTCTATAAAAGTTTCCGATACATAAAATTTTAATTCATACTCGTTTTCATTCCCTTTAATATCCTTGGCAACGATCTTAACAGTATGTTCTCCTTTGGAAAGTTTTTCGCTGATCGAAAAACACGCACAGTTATATTCTCCATCTACGTACCATTCAAATCGTAGGGGATCATCGTCTGGATCCGTGCTTTCGTTTTTGAACGTGATTTTTTGAGTATCTCTGGGCTCTTCAGGAAACATTGAAAATTTTGCTATAGGCGAATGATTCTCGGACGGAATGGTCATGGAGACCGTAGTTGGAGGACTCGTTGTCTCATTTTGTTCTTTCTCCGTGCACCCAAAAGAGATCACAAAAAGAAGTAAGATCCCTATACATAACAACTTATTCTTCAGGTTCTTCATCTTTTGATTCCCCCATCTTTACAACATAATCCGCTGCATTCTGCAACGCAGCAGAGAAACCAGGATCCATGCCTATTATTATTGTTTCTTTTCCGTATTCTTTAGCTTTGTTTATGATAGGGAGAAAATCTGCATCTCTTGTGGCCAAAGCTACTGTGTCAATATTCTCATTGTGTATAAGTTCCATAGAAATCATTCCCATCATCACATCTGTGTCTCCCGCAACGACGATAACTTCAAAGCCCTGATTAGCTATAGCTTCTATCAATCCCTGTGATGCGTACTGGTTAAGAATAACTTTAGCGACTCTTATGTCGCCTATATCACTAAGAATATCAGCTATATGCTCCATATTCACTCCAAATTCTTTCCTGAGTATATTTGGACCGTCTATTATAAGCCCGATCTTTTTACCTACTTTCTTTTTTCTTTTGGCTATTTTGCCTACGGACTTGGTGAGACCTTTTCCAACTCCTGTGATCTTTCTCCATTCTAATGGCAATTATATCACCAGCTATATAGTCTTTTTATAACTTTTCTTTATAAATGTATTTCGCTCAGGGGTCTCATGTGTTAGTATCTCATATACGTGTAGAAAAACTTTAATAAATGAGTGGTGTTATAATACTATTATGAATATACATTTTACGTTTTTTTAAATGCATGATCAAGAAATTAAGTGAAATTACTATTTAGGAGATGGAAATGAAAGAAGAAAAATCAAAAGATCAAATTATAGAAGAATTGCGCCAAAAAATTAAAGAATTGGAAAAAGAAGAGAATGAGCGCGAGCGAGTAGAGAGATGGGGAAGGACTGAACAGGAGAAAAAGGCCATTCTAGACAGCATGTCAGAGCATGTGGTATATCAGGACACGCAGAATAGGATTCTATGGACAAATAAAGCCGCAGGTGATTCTGTCGGCATGTCCCCCGAGGAGCTTGTGGGGCATCATTGTTATGAAATATGGCCTCAGAGGAGTGATCCATGTCCCAACTGTCCTGTGATAAAAGCCCGTGAAACCGGCCAACCTCAGAAGACAGAAATAACGACCCCAGATGGAAGAGTTTGGTTTATACGAGGCTATCCAATTCGGGATGCAAAAGGTAACGTCATTGCTCTCGTCGAGGTTACATTGGAAATTACGGAGCACAAGCGAGTAGAGGAGTCGCTGCGGGAGTCGGAAGAGAAATACAGGACGCTTACAGAGAATATCAATATTGGACTCTATAGGAATACTGTCGGACCCAAAGGTAAATTCATCGAGGCAAATCCTGCCATCGCCAGGATGTTTGTTTACAGTGACAAGGAAGAATTTCTAAAAATCAATGTTTCCGATCTCTATCAACATCCAAATGATAGGAAGAGATTTAATAAGAAAATGCTGAAAGATGGTTTTGTGAGAAATGAAGAACTTCAACTGAAGAAAAAAGATAGAACACCATTCTATGGATCGGTCTCAGCCGTAGCTGTAAAAGACGAAAAAGGAAAAGTGAAGTATTATGATGGTATGATAGAAGATATTACAGAGCGGAAGAAAGTGGAGAAAAAATTGAAAGAATCCGAGGAAAGGTATCGTTCTGTAGTAGAAAATTCCCATGATGGAATTCTTATTGTGGGCGAAGACTATAAGTTCACCTATGTGAACGATGAGCTGTGTAAAATCTTACTGTATTCTCGCGATGAGATCGTGGGTCATGATTTTCGAGAGTTTCTTGATGAAGAAAGTAAAAAACTTGTTGCAGACCGCTACATTCGTAGGCAGCGGGGAGAGAAAGTTCCTCCTCGTTACGAGTTTGATGTTTTACGGAGAGACGGCGAAAAAAGGCGAGTAGAAATCAGCTCCACTGTGATTAAAGATTCAACAGGAAAACTATGGACGGTAGCTCAAATTCTGGACATCACAGAGCATAAAAAGGCAGAAGAAAAGCTTTCTACAATATACAATTTGTCGAAAGAAATGAGTCTGAGTTTGGATCTGGATCAGATCTCAAAAATTGTCTTGGATGCTACTGAAAAAGTTCTGAATTTTGGTAATGTTGATCTCTTTTTACTGAATGAAGAAAAAAACGAGCTCCATGTGAAAGAAGCCAGAGGATTGAAAGAGCTTGAGAGGTATATAGTACTTCCTCTATACGGTGAGAAAGGTATTAGTGCTCACGTCGCACGAACAGGAAAATCTTTGAATATTCCTGATGTGAGAAAAGATGAAAGGTATCTTTTAGGTTTGAAGGGAGCTAAATCAGAGCTATGTGTTTCTATAAAGGTAAAAGACAAGGTTATTGGTGTTATAGATGCTGAAAGCAAAGAACTTAATGCGTTTTCAGAAGAAGATCAGAGATTGCTCGAAACTTTGGCATCTCAAGCAGCTATCGCAATGGAAAATGCAAGATTGTTCAGTGAGGAAAAGAAAGCTAGAGAACAAAGAGAAAAATCAAGAAAGGAAGCAGAGTTCTATGCAGATGTTTTAGGACATGACGTGGGAAACATCAATCAGATTATCTCGGGGTATCTTTACCTTCTTGAGAATGCAAAGGACGAAGAAACGAGAAAGAAAAATGTGAGGGGTATAAAAAAATCCATAATGAAATCCAAGAGACTTGCGGAGAGTATGAAGACGTTAAAGATAATAAAAGATACAAAAATAGAAAAATTCGATCTTAATAAATCTATAGAGAGATCGATAAAAAATATCAAGGAGTATTCTGATAGAGAAATAGAAGTAAATCTAAATATTGACAAGAAATACTATGTCAAAGCTAACGATTTCCTGGATAAAGTGTTCTTTAATATTCTTGAAAATGCTGTAGAATATACGTTCCATGATCCTGTGATCATAGATGTAAGAACTGAAGAAAAAGATGATTTCTGTAATGTACACATATGCGATAATGGCATAGGCATTTCAAAGGAAAAAAGGGAAGGTATCCTTGAGAATTTAGAAACATTGTCAAAAAGAACAGGAATAGGATTTTATCTTACAAAGAAAATCCTCGATAGATTCAATGGAAAGTTCGAGATAAAGGATGTAAAGAAAGGAACTGAGATAGTTGTCAGTATCCCGGTGAGGCCATGAAGATATTAATGATAGATGATGAAACAAAGATATTAACACTCTTCAAAGATTTTATGGAAACTTTTGGACATGAAGTAGAGATAGCGATAGACGGAGACACAGGATTGGAAAAGTTCAAAAATACAAACTTTGATCTCATCGTCATGGATTACAGAATGCACGGAAAGGATGGTCTCCAGGTGTCGAGAGAGATGATAGATATAGACAAAAATGTAAAAATATTATTTGTGAGTGCAGACTCTTCTGTAAAAGAGAAAGCTATCCGGATGGGAGCTGTAGGATTTTTACTCAAACCTTTTTATATAGATATACTGATAAGAGAGATCGAGAGGGTGGGCAAGCTTTAGAGTTCCAACTTATTACTCCCAACATATATCACGTAAATTACAGAACTCACATTCTTTTCTTCTCTTTTTTTCAGGCACATACCCGTTTAAAATTTCCTCTACGGAGTTTTTTATTTTCAAAACATCATTTTTTAAACTATTATCAATCTCTACCTCATATTTTTTGTTTAAAACAACATAGTCTATGACTCCCTTATCTACAGGGATTCCAAATTTTGACTCTAAAAGAAGTGCGTATCCCGCGAGCTGGAGTATATCCTTCTCCATGTATTTATCTGCTGTACTCGTTTTTATCTCCACGGGATAATATTTATTATCTATCTCTTCAACTCTGTCGATTCTCCCACAGAGATTTAATTTTTTACTTGCTATGGAAAGCTCTGTAAGAGCCTCCGGAAAGACTACATCATAAATATCTTTTTTCCTGTATGTTTTCATCGCCTCTTTGAGTAACAGTGCTTTATCCATAGATTTCCTCAAGAATAGCTGATTCAATCTTTCTATCGTCCCTAAAATATCTTCTGTGATTCTTCTTTTGTTTCTCAGTACAGTGTTTCTTACCACCTTTTTAGTATCATCATAGAATATACTCGCTATCTCCTCGGCACCCATATCTTCTTCAACAAAAATATCAAAGACTACTCTCTCTCTTTTTTCTATCCTTTCACTTATTCTATGGTATATATCTCCGAAGATCATCGGTGGTGTGACAACTTTTATTTTGCGGATCTTTCTGAGATAAATACTATACGGGCAGAAAGCATACTGCGATACATCTGTAACATATATCATTAACAGACACCTTTATACTCACATTGTCCACATTTCTGGATTTTCTGAGGTGTATATCCCTCATTTATTTTTAGAATCTCATCTTTTATTTTAAAAACTTCTTTTTTAAGATCTTCATCTATGAGTATAGGCCTGGATTCGCTGATCTGTGTATACTCTATAAAAGCAAGTCTTACAGGGATCTTAAACTTGTTTTCTACAAGTATGGACGAAAAACATGCCTGAATTTTATGAGAATAATATACTCCTTCTAGAGGTGGTTTTCCTGTTTTAATTTCTATTGGAAAAAATTCATTTTTGGACCTGATAATTTTGTCTATTATCCCAGCAAAACCTGTTTTTTTGTCAATTATCTTATACTCTACATAATTACATTCAGGAGCTAAATAAAAAGCTAATTCATCCTTTTCTATTCCCAGAGAATACATAGTTCTCTTTGCTCTGATAGCTCTGCCAATAAAGTAAAGATCTAGATCTTTTTTCAATACGACATCAATATCTTCTATGTCGATCTCTAAAATTTCTAAATCCATTGCATTCTCTGTAATAGCATAGTTTAATGAGTCCTCATAGTACTTTTTATACTCCGAAACGATTTCTTCAAAACTATACGTGAGTTTAATATTTTTTAGAATTTTGCTTTCATTCTTTGATATACACTCTCTCAGTTTATGAAATAAGTTCCCATAAACCATCTCTTTTGTGGAATTGACCTTCATTTTCTGTACATATGCAAGATAATACTTCCTTGGACAGATAGTATAGTAAAAAACATGGCTCTTCCAGATCATACTATCTCCAGCGAGATATCTATAGAAGTGACGGAGTGTGTCAAAAAACCAAGAGAGATTATATCTACCTGATCGTACTTTTCAATATTGTCCAAATTTATGCCTCCTGAAGCCTCGATCAAAACTTTGTCTCGAAGTTTTTTTGATTTCAGAGTCTGGATGGTATCTTCTATTTTTTCTGGAGACATATTATCAAGCATTATTATATCTGCACCCATTTCAGCAGCTTTTATCGCATCTTCCTTTTTTGTAACTTCTATTTCTATTTTTTTTGAGAATGAAAGCTTTTTAGCTCTTTTTATACATTCTTTTAGACCTATGACCGAAATATGGTTATCTTTTATAAGAATCATATCATCGAGCCTGTAACGATGGGTATCTCCTCCTCCAATCTCTACAGCTTTTTTGTCCAAGTATCTCAGTAAGGTTTTTCTCGTTGCTGCAACTCTTGCATTGACTTTTTCTGCACATTTTTTTGTCATTGTAGTAATCCCAAAAGCTCTGCTTAAAACATTTAAAACTGTTCTCTCTGTACTTAATATATTCCTTATGTTCCCACTCATTTCCAAAATTTTTTCACCTTTTTTGACAAAATCTCCATCTTTCTTCAATAAATTCACTTTGCAGTTCTGACACTCGAAAAGAAACTTCCCGTACTCCAGACAGGAAACATAGCAGTTTTCCTTAGCCACAATATAGCCTTTTGCGTCTACATCAGGGAGTATTTTAGATGTAATATCTTCAAATCCGATATCTTCTTCCAAAAGTTTTATCAGTTTTTCTTTGATATAATCCATAAATACACCTATCAAGAAAGTAAAATTTCTCTATGATATTTTATAGGCAGACTCCCGGCGTACAGCATTTTATCATGGAACTCCCTTTCACTGAATTTATCGCCTTTAAATTCTTTATATTCCTTTTTGAGTTCTTTTATCAGGTGTTTTCCAAGAAGATAAGAGAGCTGGTACCCCGGATTCTGCGTGTATCGCTTGACCTCGGCAACGGCAGCATCTTTCTTCATACCTGTATTTGCAACTAAGAATTCAACAGCCTCATCGAAACTCATTTCACCGCAGGAAAGTTTTATGTCAACGATTATTCTGCACGCCCGCCATATTATATCCATTGTTCGAATGATATCCACTTTTGGACCTTGTGAGAATCCTTTTTCTCCCATTAACTCTTCACAATAATGTGCCCATCCTTCTACAAACTCCGCACCGTGTCCAAATATCCGCACGTATGATGGATTGTACGCAGCACATGTGAGCTGTAAATGATGTCCCGGGTACGCTTCGTGCACAGAGGTATTGATTATAGAGGGGTAACTGTGCTCCTTGAGCATCTCTTCTTCTTCGTACGACGTAATAATATAAATGCTCTTTTTTATTTTTTCAAATTTTCCAGGTGAGAACAGTGCAGCAAAGGGTATGACGTGTCTTAAATATGAAGGTGTTTCTATTATCTCCAGAGCTTCATTTTCAGGCATGGTGGCGATGTTGTGCTTTATGACAAACTCCTTTGCCTCCTGCGTGGATTTCTTGTAATTTTCCATGACTTCATTAAAATCCTTCGGTTTCTCTGACTTGATCTTTTCCACTACATCCTGCCACTTCGCATTTGGATCGATTTCTTTACAGATTTTCAGGAGTTTTTCCTTCTCGTCTTTAAGATATTTTTCTCCAAGAGCAAGAATTTTGTCACTTTTCCACAATCCTCTCAATTCCATGAGCTTTTTGAATTTTTCTTTTCCTATAGCGTATTCATCTATTGTTTCTAAGGTTTTTAGCCATTCTATGTATTGTTGAAGGGCCGCAGTTGTCTTTTCTGCTGTCTTCGTGAACTGTTCCTTCAACTCTGGATTTTTGATGGCATTGGCAATGATCATGAAAAACATGGGCATCTGCTGACACGCTTCTATGGTCATCTCCTTCCACAGTTTCACAGGCTTTGTAATGCATGTTTTTGCTTCTTCTATCATCTTAGGAGCTTTTTCAAGTCGCTTTATCATGCTCCGCACCCGTTCTTCAAAGGGTGCAAATTCTCTAGTAAAAAGAGGAAACAGTGCACCACCTATAACATCTGAAACATCGGGGTTCTTTTCCCAGTTCCGTATCTCTTCCAGTTCGAAAACATGTAGTTTCAATGTAGCTATTGCCAGTTTTCTATCAATTTTTCTATCAAAGTTCAGATCCTTATCGTCCATATCTTCAAAAACTTTTAAGTATTTTTTAAACAATTCTATCTGCCCCAAAACAATTTCTCTTTTTAAAGAAGGCATCTTATCGTCGTATTCATGCAAACCCAGAAATGTTCCGTACGTTGGGTTGTAGTCCATTATTTTATAAAACATCTCTTTCGAGACTTTATCGAATTCTTTATCACTAACCATATTAACACCTGAAAGGATTATGTTCAAGTCTTTAAATTTTTTTGGTTCAGGATCTCTTTTATTTCTTCTACCAGCATGTCTCTGTTGCTTTCTTCTACGAGAAGAACCTTAACATCTTTTCTGTTTTTGACTTTATCTGCAAAATAATTACTTTTTTTCATTATAGTTCCCAGGACTTTTCCCGTATCTAAAGCTTTTTCCAGAATATTTCTGAATTTTTCTGAAAATAGCTCCATCTTTCCGATCTCGTCGATAACTATGATATCTCTATCCAGACCTTCCTCCACACTTTTTACAGCTACATTTTCTAGATCCTCTATGTTTACCCCGTATTTTCCGACTCTATACCTGTTTTTAATATCCATATGCGCTAAAATTCCTTCCTTCCCGTCCAATGTTATAATTCTGAAACCTTTTCTATATCCATCTCTAATCTCTTCGGTATAGAATCCTCCAACATCTTTTAAATCTCTGACAACTTTTTTTATTATCGTAGTTTTCCCAACTCTTGGATTCCCTGTCAATAAAATGTTCATAAAATAAATTAGAAGTGAGGTTTAAATATTTAATAGATATATCAGATTTCTTGAAGAATAAGAAGGTACATTTATAAAATCTTTATATTCTTCTCTTTTGTCTTCTCTTATGAATCATTTTACAATTACGGAAGCATCTAAGATCATCTTTTCTCTCCCCATTTTCTTATCTCTTCAGCTCCAGACCATTTTTTAGATGACTTTTTACTCAATCGATCCTGTATTTTTACAGCTTCCTTACTTTTAGTCTTGTTTCTTAATCTTGCACTCCAAAGGATCTCCAATCTCTTTTGGACTATGGAAATATCATCTAATTGTGATTTCATAGTTTTTATTTTGAAACAATGATATAAAAATGTATGGGAAAACAATCAGAAATGCAGAGATGCAATCTTTATAAAGTAAGAAATTACTTGTAAATCTATAAATTTAGGTGAACGTATGAAGAAAAGAAGATGTATGAAGGATCAGATAGTCTATGGATTGGTCACAGTGAGCGATAAAGGGCAAATCTCAATTCCTGTGAACATAAGAAGAGAATTAAACTTGGAGAGCGGAGATAAACTGTTTATAATAAAAAGGAAAGACAACGCGGGCTTTGCATTTCTAAAACTGGAGATGATAGATGAGTTGATGGATAAAATAAGAAGTGATGAAAAATTTTTTGAGAAAATAAAATAGAAGGAAGTGAAAACGTGCCGAAATGCAAGGATTGTAAGTTCTACAAGAGGATAGACGAAACGAAAGGAGACTGTTTTGGACATGAAATACCAGCAAACATGGACGTAGAGAGATGTCCAATGAAATCATTTCAGCCGAAATGACCGTTAAATTTATAAGCTATTCGTTTCTATTCTCTTAGGAAAGGGGCCGTAGGGTAGCTTGGTCCATCCTTCGAGCTTTGGGAGCTCGGGACTCCGATTCAAATTCGGGCGGCCCCACTAAATTCCCTCTTTTTTCAAAAAAGAAGCGATTTTATTCGGAAGAAAAAACAAATTATTATCAAATTAGGAATATAGGGAAAAAAATAGTTCTCCAAAAGAAAAAAGCGATTATTTAAAAGGGAAATATAGAAATGCTTTTCTTTAAAAAAAGAAAAAAATAATGGAAAGGAGTTGGGGAGGAAAAACATCTCCAAAAAACAGAGAAAAAGTGCGATAGAATTGTATAAAAACTATTTCATTTATTTTGATTTCGTGGAAATCGTGATCCTCACAAATGCAGTATTATCTTTAATATTTTTTTCAGAAGATAGGAGAAAGTATTTATAGAAATAAATTTATATTTTTATTGTAATACAACTTATCCGGTGAACGCAATGGCAGAGGTGAGAGTCTCCTCCCTACCAAAATGGGAGGTATTTAAACGCTTGAAAGAATACTTCTTAAGTATTAAAGACAAAAGAGATATTTTAACTCGTATCAAAGATATATTTTTCTGCAAAAGAGTAATAAGGGAGGTCAAAGCCGTAAAATACTATGGGCCTGAGTATATACAAATGGGAATAGGATCATGGTACAGTATGCATCTGGGAAATTCAAAGGGAAACCTTTCTGTGAGGATAGTAGAGAAGGATAAAAAGAGTTATATAGTTTTCGATTTCGATTTTAAAAAAGATTATATTGCTTATTTTTTTATTTTTGTAGCAGGTTTTCTGTTCGTAGGCATTTCAGATGTCTCTTCTGAACCAGTGTTCACCTTAGCTGCGTTAGTACTTGGAATATTTTTTGGAGCTATAGCCATACTTCCTGCCATGTGGGATGCATCCAAAACACGATCAAAGTTCATGGAGGAGGTGGACAAAAACGTTAAGGATCTTTCCAAACTTAAGGATCCTTACTCATTTTTGTGGAGCGAATTTTATAGAGAGTATCGACGCAATAATAAAGAGTACAAGTATCTTGAATGAATCGCTCTGATCTTGACAGGATTTCTCTCTTAGCGAAAAGTGAGGCAAATGTATGACATAACCAACACCTTTTTTTATACATATGTATAGAGTTTTTATGGTAGTGTTTATAGTGAAGAGTAACACAGCGAAAACAAAGTTTCTTTTAAAAGATCTGCCGGGTAGCGGGAGAAGAATAGATGTACTCTGCAGGTGTGTGAACTCTGCATTCTGTCTTTCTCATGATATACGAAGAGACGTTGTTTTGCATCTCTGTTTCGCTGGGAAAACTATAAAATTTGTTGGCAAAGAACTAAAACATCTCACCCCTGACGAGAGAGGAATAGCAATATTGATAAGAAAAGCTCTTGAAGGCAATCCTACCCCCGGTATTTATATAAGTGAAAAATCCTTTCGGGACACTCTTTTAGAATCTGGAAAAGAGATAATATATCTGGATGAAAAAGGAGAAGATATATCACACTTAAAGTTGAAAAAAGATATGTGTTTTGTTCTTGCGGGCCATTTAGGCTTTAATAAAGAAGATCAGGAAATTCTGGAGAAAATAGGTAAAAAAATAAGCATTTCACCAAAAATATTGCATGCTGATCACTGCATAATAATTGTTCACAACTTTTCAGACAGAATGTAACACTTTCACAACTTTTCAGACAGAATGTAACACTTTCACAACTTTTCAGACAGAATGTAACACTTTCACAGCTTTTCCCCTCTCAAGCTTTTTCATCATATATCCTGGAACGACAGCTTTTCCAAATCCCGTTACCTCACCATTTTTTACGATAACGACATCTTCTCCAGCTCTTAGATTTTTATCACAGTCTATAACTCCTCTGCAGAAAACGTCTCCTTTTAGTTCAAAATCTATCTCAACATAGTTTTTCCCATTTTTATATAGAAGTTCCGCACCTTTTAATGTCAGATTAAGTTTTTTATCATATCTCGCCAATAACTCTTCAGAGTATATTTCAAACGTATGTTTTCTTTTCTTTATCTTTATATCCCCCGGAAATATATCGGCGCCATAAAGAAACTCAGAGATCTTCCTGAATTTGATATCCTCTCCTTCCAGTATCTCTTCCTGATATTTCTTGATAGTTTCGGTAAGATCATCCGTAAACTCAACTTTTTCACAGAGATCTTTATATTCTTCTGGCAGATGAGCAATTACCCTTGGATTCTCTACCTTCTTTAATATAAAGTTTAACAAGCTCTTTGTTTCATACTTTTCTTCGTACGACCAATCGCCTGTAACAACGATATCGTAATCTGCATAATCTTCAAGCTCTCGCGGAACTACACCCAATGGTGAGGTAAGAATCAACTGCGCTATACCATAGTACTGTTTTTTATTTTTAATTCCATTTTTTATAGACTTTATAAAGCTTATATGGGATTTTGATCTCGAGTAAGGCTTTTTAGCTGAACACGGCAGTAAAACAATGAAATTTGAGTGAGGACAATAGTTTTCCCTGATTTTTTTTCTCCAGTATACAGCTTCTGGCCTATGTAGCGACTCTGTAGAGACATATATCTCTCTCTTATTTTTTATTTTCATGTTTCTTAAGAGATGTTCTGAAAATTCTTTATATGCTATCCTGAGAAGTCTTTTCGTTTTTATAGAACTGTTCGCTTCTTTTTCTAAATAAACTTTATTTCTATTCTCTAAAAAATCTTTTAATGCCCTTTCATGTTCCTCTGAATATGGAAATATTTCAAATCCTAAAAAAGCATAAACTGGTATTTCCTCAGGCGAACAATCGATGAAAAAAAGTTTATCTGGATGTTTTTCTCTAAGATTTAGAAAAATCTTCAAGAATCTCCTTTCTTCAGCTTCATTGAAAAGGAATAGTTCTCCTTCACAAGCCTCGTATCGCTTATTAAGTCTCTGAGAGTTTAGAATCTGAACGGGTACTATCTCTCTTTTCATAACATTTAGAAATTTTTCTCCAATTTTTTCTGGTATTGAGTAATAGGGTCTTAGATACCCATTTTCTTTGATACCCTTAAAAAAAGGTTTTTTGTACTTTAAACCCCCGATATCTATAGTCTCCTTATCAAAATTAGCCAGACATGGGGTCTTTACTTTGATATCATCTTTTGTGAAGATCCCTATTCTGTAATTGTCAATCTCTAGTAGTTCATACATAATAAGTATATCCCACAAGGGAAATAAATCTTTATCTATTGTTGTGTGAGCAAGATTTTTTTTCTAATAACTAATTATTTTTTTTCTTTGAGACAAACACCTTTCGTTTTCACGTAGATTGTTTTTTCTTTCCAGAACGGTTTCTTTTCTAAAGAAACGGTTAGTGGGCCCGATGGGAAATGAGCTTGGCTGAAAGGCAAGGTCATCCTTGGCGGGGACACGAATGAAAAATGTGGCAAGTCGAAGGCTTGGTACATCCTTACCTATGTTTCTGATAGGAAACTCGGGAAGAAGTGGGCCCGACGGGATTTGAACCCACGACCACTCGGTTATGAGCCGAGCGCTCTACCAAACTAAGCTACGGGCCCAACGCCGCCAGCCGGATTTGAACCGACGACCGTCCGGTTAACAGCCGGATGCTCTACCTAACTAAGCTATGACGGCATATGATAAAACACTCTAAGTTGCATATAAAAATTTTTCGTTAAGCCAAAATATAAAAAAGAAAAAAAGTTTATCCGAAAAGGGCACCGAGTCCTTCCAAGGCTTCTTCTTCAGAAACTTTCTCTTCCTTTTCCTTTTCTTCTTTTTTGACTTCTTCTTTCACTTCTCCAGAGGGTGCTGTAGCTGCTGCTGGAGCTACCATCTGTTGAGATTTTATGGCTTCATCGATATCCACACCTTCCAGTGCTGACACCAACGCCTTTATTCTTGTTTCATCAACATCAACACCGGCAGCTTTTAGTATCCCTGTCAGAGTTTTCTCATTTATTTCTTTTCCGGCAGAATGAAGAATCATTGCTGCATACACGTACTCCATTTAATTCACCTCTATTTTATTTTAGACGAAATAGTTAAAGCGTCTTTATATGCTTTACTCAGTATTATTCCTACAGTCTCTTTATTAACTACATTCAACTCTAAGGCTAAAGAAACAGTTTCTCTATGAGCTTTTCCTATAAGGGTACTGATCGTTTCTTTATTAGTTATTCCTGCATAAAGAGCAAGGTTCATGGCCTCATTATATGACTGCATTATACTGTTTTTAACCTGTTCATCATCCACTTTTAAAACATCTGCTAAAAAAACTGTAGCCTCTTCATATGTAGCAATCAAATTGAGACCTACCTCCATAGGCTGGATGCCGAGTTTCGTCAAGACACTCGCCAGATCTTTCGAGATTACATCTTCTTTTTTTGCCACAACGGTATCTTTCTTTACATGGATCTTTCCTTTCTCTACCTGGGCAGGTATTCCCACTTTCTGCAGTTCACCTATCATCGGCCCTGGCGGAAATCCGGTATCTCCTTTTGGAACAACAATGTCCTGTGGCGCTACCTCTCCACCCTTTGCAGGTGCAGGAGTTTTACCCCTCTCAAGCAACTTACAAAGTCTAAAGGAATCCATATTGGTGAAGATAAATCCGGTGTTCTTATTTACGTAATTTTTTATGTCCTTTTTTCCTAATGTGCGTTTCATCAATGTATTCCTGGTTACTCTGATCAATAGTTTATCTCTAAGTTTACTTCTCATTTGCTGCATTTGCCTTGCGGGGATGTTGTCGATATTCACGACACCAAAAACTTTGTACTCCTTTAAGAGCTTTTTTAACTCCTTTGTTTCATTTTTCTTCCACTCAGATACCATCAGATCACCTTTATAGTAGGGCCCATCGTTGTTTTTACATACACTGATTTCAGAACATTCATTCCTTCATACTTCCTTTTTACAGCGTTTAAAACAGCCATTCCATTCTCCACAACTTTATCGTTATCCATCTTTTCATTTCCTATAATCGCTTGGACTATCGGAGTATCCCTTGTGTTTATTCTTATCGAATTCTTCAATTTTTCAACTATGGGTTCTAATGGTGCTGTAGGTGGAACTATTACTGGCATCTTGTTTCTTCTTCCTAACACAGGGCCAAGAGCCTTTCCAATGAGGGGCATCATGTCGGCCTGTGCAATGAAAAAATCGTATGTGTTTGCCATCTTTCTTGCTTTTCTTTTGTCTTTAGAGATACTCCCCATCTCTTTCTTAGAGAATATCTGAAGTCCGAGTTTTTTTCCTCTTATGGCCATGTCTCCCTCTGCAAAAACTCCGATCTTTACTTCTCTACCTTTTCCGTGCGGAAGTACCAGTTCTTGCTTCATCTTGTTCTTCGGATCTTTAAAACTGACATCTTTCAGATTTATTACAATGTCAATCGATTGTGTGAAGTTTCTCGGCTTCCCTTTCTCCTTAGCCTCCTTCACCGCTTTTTTTAATGCATCTAACATTCAATCACCTAATACTTTCTTCGTATTTTCCTTCATCTATTTCTTCTATCACCTGTTTTGGATTTTTGCCATCCACGCTAACACCGGCAGAGAGACAAGTTCCCAAAACTTCTTTTACATTACTCCTTATATCCTCAGAGAGCATTCCTTCTCTTTTCATTTTTG
>Ga0307437_1000784_pt1 | contig 23194 bp, 18 predicted proteins | sample SalMarWE160390MG_FD_202146 | JGI IMG/M metagenome (GOLD analysis project Ga0307437, IMG submission 202146) | Salt marsh sediment microbial communities from the Plum Island Ecosystem LTER, Massachusetts, United States - WE1603-90 | ecosystem: Environmental > Aquatic > Marine > Intertidal zone >...
AACCTCGTCAGCCCCTGAAATAAAGAGTGAGAAGCCATCCATGTTTGGTGCCCCTCCCCTTACACCAGATGACCCAGAGGATATAAAATGGGCAGAAATGATCAAGGAGACAACCCCGTCAGCCCCTGAAACAAAAAGGGAGGAACCACCAGAATCTGGTTTCGACGAACCATGGTTCGTCAACCAAGAGAAGCCAAAGTTCATAGGCGTGGCAGAACAGAACGAAGAGACAATCCCCTCAGCCCCTGAAACAAAAAGGGAGGAACCGCCAGAGCCTGCCCCCCACAAAATGAGGATGGTTGGCGTGCGGGGTAAGATGTTTTTCCTTGTGATTCCGATCTGCCTTATCATCGCTGCAGTTTTCATTCACCGGAATTCCATAAAAACGCTGACCGGTTTCATTATTAAAGAGAGCTCTCAGCTGGTTACAAAGATGGCAGAAAATGCGATAGCCGAGAAAGGCAGGTTTGTAGCCAAGGAAGTCGAGCGCTATTTGTTGAGCCATCCGGATTTGCCGAAAGAAGATTTCATACAGGATCCGGTGCTCAAGGGTATTGGTGTACAGAAGGTGGGGAAAACGGGATATACCTACCTTATTTCCATGCGTACTCCGACTGAAGTCAGTGCTCTCTGGTTACATCCCGATGAAAAACTCATCGGGAAGGATGTTGTCACGGTCATGCGCAATGCTCTCGGGAAGGAATACGAACGCTGGAATAGAATTCAGGGTGTCGCCTTTACACAAGGCAAGGAAGCCGCCGGATATTATACGTGGCACGACAAGCGGGAGAAGTACATGGTCATGGTACCTGTTGAAGGAACGGGGTTCTTTGTCACCAGCACCGCGCTCCTTGATGAATATACCGCACCCATGAAACAACTCGAAGGACGGGTCAACGAATTAACAGCTGCAGCAACACGTATCATGACGATTGTTTTGGTCGCTGCAGCCCTCATCATCGTCCTCTTTTTCGTTATCTATAATTACCCGTTATCCGGAAGGCTAAAAACCGCATTTGATCCTGCTGACCATATCGGTGTAGATGATTTAGAGGTGGAAACAGGGAGAAACAAATGGGGGAATGAGAGAAAAGTGGCCCCTGCTATCCGCCGCATGCAAGGGAGCATCCACCATGCTATAAACAGATTCCGTGAGCGGCGGTAGCAATCAGGACCAGATAAAAGAGGTTTGGCGTCCAAGAGAGAAATCTGTTATTGTAATTATCTAGGCTAGGGGGACACCGATTAAAGATGCTCTTTAATGGGTGCTCCCCTTTTGACTTTTCAGGCAACTCGGCCCTGCGCCGACCGGCCTTCGCTATTGCCTTAACTCCGCCGCCCTGCGGTTTATCCCAGTCGAGGCATTGGAAAAAGAAGGGTATGGAGAATTCCTGAAATTGTTCAAAGAATAATATTAAAAGGATGGTTAGGGTCGCATCTTAACATATTAAATTTTTATCGTTTAAGATGTGACCCTCCCTCCCCTCTATCACGTGTCCAACGTCACCTTCTTTCCGGATTTAGTCATTCTAAGCAATGTTAAGGAATCAGAGCACATATTTCCTCTAGGTAGTCTAGTATAACAACCTCACTTCTCTCTCCACGGCTTCCCGGCCTTATAGGAAGCAAGGCGTTCCTCGTATTCGGCTATTTTTTTTCCATAGCCCTCTTTCTTGAGCTTCTCTATCGCCCTCTTTTGAGTCTTTGTCGCATCCTGAAACCTGCCGGCTTCGGCATATGCGGCAGCAAGGGTACCTAAAGTGTAATATGCTTCTTTGAGTTCCACGGCCTTTTTTGCAAGTTCCACAGCCCGTACGCCATCTCTGTAGGTGTTGTCAGGGCACGTTGCCTTGAGCCACGCTAACTTGTTGTAGGCTTCTGCGTAATTTGGGTCAACCTCGATAGTCTTGGTGTAGTCAGCGATAGCCCTGTTATAGTCCGCTTTATTTCTCCAGGCGTTGCCGCGGTTGAAGTATAAGATGGGGTCTTTGGGGTTGATATCTATGGCCTGGGTGTAGTCGGCGATGGCCTTTTCGTAATCGCCTTTTGCATACCAGACATGGCCACGACTGTTGTAGGCATTTGTGTAATTTGGATCGATCTCGATGGCCTTGGTATAATCGGCAAGAGCCTTGTCATAGTCACCAATTTTTTTCCAAATAATGCCGCGGTTATAGTAGACTTTAGGATCATTTGGGGTCATCTCGATAATCTTGGTTAAGTTGGCAATAATGGCCATTCTGTTGGCCATAGTAGACTTTTTGAAATCAGCAGCAGCCTTTTTATAGTACCTGTAACCTTTGTTTTTCCATGCGAGGGCGCGGTTGTAGTAGGCATCGGCGTACTCTGGATCAATCTCGATGGCCTTGGTGTAGTCGGCAATAGCCCTGTTATACTTACCCTTGTTGCTCCAGGCGTTGCCGCGGTTGTAGTAGGCTATACTTAAGTTTTCCTGAGAAAGCTCGCCGGAGTCAATAGCCTGAGTGAAACGCCTTATGTCAAGGCCATAATCACCCCGTTCTGCCAGCAGCACCGGCCCATACCGAAGGAGCAAAAAAACCATTAGCACTATAAAAAGAATTGCTATTATGAACAGAGGTTTTTTCATAACTGCTTCTCCTTTCTAAAGCGCACTGTAACTAACCCAATAAAAGCATTATTATTGCCATCTGTCGACTCTTTTTCTTGTCCATCGCAGGCCGCCATGATACAATACAGATCAGTACTGAGTTTCTTATGAACGTGTCCCTTTTCTCTTATGAATAACGCAACCAACCCACTGCCTGATGTAACGCTGGAACAACTTCCCGCACGCTTGCGAGATGCCGCCGCTCGTGCGGGTTGGACGGTCCTCATGCCCGTTCAGGCACGGGGCATTCCTTACTTGCTTGCGGCACGAAATATGATGATCCAGGCCCGTACCGGCAGCGGTAAAACCGGCGCGTTTCTTTTACCCATGCTGGAGCGGCTCGATCCGGCGAAACGTCACTGTCAAGCGCTCATTCTCGTCCCCACGCGCGAACTGGCTCGGCAAGTGTGGCGAGAAGCCGAAATGCTGTGCGGCACAGCAGGCCTTAGTGTTGTCGCTGTGTACGGCGGTGTTGGTTATGGCGATCAAATAGACGCATTTCGCCACGGTGCGCACATTGTCGTCGGTACGCCGGGTCGTATACTCGATCATCTTCTCAAACGGACACTCTCTCTTAAGCATCTTGAGATGCTCATTTTTGATGAAGCCGACCGCATGTTGTCCATGGGTTTTTACCCCGACATGAAAAAGGTGCAGAAATACCTTCCTGCTCGCCCTATCAATGGCTGTATGTTCTCGGCAACCTTCCCGCCCCATGTCATACGCACCGCGAGTGAATTCATTCGTGAACCGGAATTCATCTCCCTCAGCGAAGACCACGTTCACGTCACCGACACCGAGCACGTCTTCTATACCGTGCCCGGCATGGACAAAGATCGCAGCCTTATCCGCATCATCGAAATTGAGAACCCGGCTTCAGCCATTATTTTCTGCAACACCAAAGCTGAAGTACATTATGTCTCGACCGTCCTGCAAAATTTCGGTTATGACGCGGATGAATTGACATCCGATCTTCCGCAGAAGGATCGCGAACGGATTCTGGCGCGTGTTCGCAAGAGGACGCTTCGTTTTCTGGTGGCCACCGATGTGGCCGCTCGGGGGCTCGACATCCCCGACCTCTCTCACGTAATTCAATACGAACCGTCCGAAGATTTAGAGGACTATATCCACCGAGCCGGGAGAACGGGCCGAGTCGGCAAGGCGGGAGTCGCCATGTCGCTGGCAACCAACCGTGAAACATTCGTTCTCGACCGTATCGCTAAACGGTATAGTATCGATATGCAAGAGTGGCCTTTGCCGACGGATGCCGACGTAGCGGCCGTTGTTGCAGAACGGGTAACGGCCTTGCTCGAAGCTCGCCTGCGCGATCGGGACGCGCAAAAAACCGAACGCAGTAAGCGATTTGTTTCGCTTGGCCGCAGCCTGGCCGACAATGAAGACGAGTCGCCCATCATTGCCATGTTACTGGACGATTATTATCAGCAGATGCTCCATGCCCCCTTGCCGCAACCCTCTGAACCCTCTAAAGCACCGTCAGAAAAAAGACAAAAAAAGCCGGGAGCGAGCCGCGATCGCCGCCGTCCTAGGGACAAAAAAGACGATGGTCGAAGAAAAGAGAGGGGTCGGACGAGGAGATAGGGGAAGTTGGTGTACAAGGCAGTTGGCAGAGAACAAAAAATTGTTTGTGCATCAACGTGCCCTCTTATGTTCCCACTCAGACAGGAGAAAAGGCAATGCAGATTAAATCAGTTGATCACATCAGCTATGCCGTAAACGACATCGATAAGGTCGTCGAGGCGTGGTCGCGGCTATACGGCATCGGACCGTGGACCTTCAAGGAAAACGGCGGCAAGGATGCGAAAGGACGCCCCTGGAAAATACGAATGGCCTTTGCCTACGTAGGGCCCGTAGAGATCGAACTCGTTCAGTGTCTGGAGGGAAGAATCTTCCAGTCCAAATTTATCGACAAGTGGGGAGAAGGTGTCCATCATCTCGGTTTTTACGTAGACGATGTCGAAAAGGAAGTGGCAAAACTGGTGAGCGAAGGAGCCACACTGCTCATCCATGATCCGGGACGATTCGCCTATCTGGATGCAGGCGGCCCAGGCGGCGCCATCTTCGAACTGATGAAGAGAAGAGACTGACCTGAGAAATCTGCCGCAGGCAGGGCGTTACATCAGCAATCTGTAATCACGCCGGTATCTCCTTCAACTATCTCAATAAATAAGTATGGTGTCCCCAAAATTTATCATCCTTCAGGCATCGTGGAATTGATGAACTTTGGGGATGTTGTTACCTGCATTGCTTTTCTTTTTCACTGCGGCCTACCTCAACCTACCCAATCATCCTCATAATACAGGAAATGGTTACCCTTGCATTTTGCAACTTAGGTAACAACGTTCCCACGACTCCCTTATTTTTTTACCTGCTCGCTGATCAAACGTTCGATATTATCGAACCGCAAGACGCCGAGGCTGTCCGGCAAGAAAACATACAGTTTACTATCCCTGATCTGAATCTGAGGTGAGGGACATTTCATAAACTCCAAGCTCACCTCGCCGACGAGACCGATGCCGCTATTAGTCGAGTAGAAAAGGCCAATGCCCCGCTGATAAGCGACGCCGGTGACAAACTCGGATAGGTGAGCAAATTCGATCTTGGCATCTTTCCCGCTGAGACCCATTTTGATTATCCGCCTGCCGGTGGCAATGTAAAGACCATCCGCGGTCACGCAAACCGAAGAGATATTTTCCTCGGAAACAAACACCTTCTGCCACCCTGAGAACCCTTTCAACAACTCAAACACGGCATAATTCTTCGCGGCTGGATCATAACCGTACACGTAGATACGATTTTGCCCGTCGGAGGCTATGGAACATTCCACCAGTGGTAGGGCACAGATAGGCTGAAACGGAAGCACAGGATCATTCAGTGATATTTGTTCTTTCTTAAATGGTGGAATGAAGCCCAGAGAGGTATTGCTGACTATGAATAATGCGCCGTCATCTAAGAAAATAAAATCTCTCATTGGCCGGGCGAGCGAAAAGACCATGCCTGAAGCAAGGTTAGCCAGAAACTTCTGGTTATAAGCCAGCCAGACCGCGCCCCTCTTATCCATGCGGAACTTCTGGTTAGAAAGATTGACCTTACGTGTCTGGGAATTAGTTAGCGGCGGTGCAATCCACTCTGCCTTGACCGAGCCATCCTTAGGCAAGACAATGAGCAGCCCTTTAGGCAACGCATATTCACCTGATCCGCTTTGGCAAAAGGCTAAGCTCGTGAACACGGCCCAAAAAGCTATCGTTAATATCACTCTCATTAGTCAAATTCTCCGGCACTGACCCTATTTAAAGCCTTCTGTGTCCAATTGCACTGGTCCGCATACCAAAAATTCCACTTTTCTTTCGCTGTTTTGATAGGGGTAGGATCAAAATACTGTCTGCTGTCCTTCCAGGCCCAGTAGCGCACCAACGCCTGACGCGTGCCAGCACCCACGGCGTTTAAAGCCACGTCGACCGGGAGAACAAGTTTCGAGTATGATTCTGGAATAAAGGTCAGAGCATAGTCAACCACAGCGATGGTTTTATCCGCGGCTGTTGTGGGCTTTTCCACGACGGCCTTGCCTGCTGACAACACTGTATCATAACCCTTATCCCTGCCGCTAAACGTACGCAGGACTTTCCTGCCGCCTTCTTCTACCAAGCCAACACTAAGAGTTGTTGCCTCTGCCTGAACGGCGGCTGTTGCTATATCTAAATAAACATCCGTGTATCGCTCCTTCTCAACGAGCGCCCGGCCATCAACCATCGGATAGTCTGCCAACACCGCGGGCCTGACCTTCATCTTGAGCGCCAAACGTTCCCTCTCTTCCTGTGTCAAATCGGTATTGCTTATCGCTTTTGTCCAGATGAGAGTACGCCTCGCCTTCAACGCAGTCAATTCAGCGCTTTCCGTGACGCTCAAAGCGCCTTTATTTTGTAGTTCATGGATACGCAAGAGAATATAACGCGCTTCGTCAAAATCTTTTTCAGAAACAGTCGGCTCACGCAAAAGCCCCACTGTTTTTTGGTCAGCAACGGGTTGACCGAAAAACCCGCTGTACACCCCGGTAGTATTCCTTGCGGTTTGTGCGGTTTGAAGATCGGTTTTGAGCTTGAGCCCGTCACCTCTTTCTGTCCCCTTCAGCGCGAGCTTATCTGAAGTGATTCCTTTGAGAGAAAGATCAGTATCTTTATTGGTCTTCAGCTCAAGTTTAACGGAACTGACCCCCTTGAGATCTTGCAGGAGTTGCTCCACTTCCTTCTGCCGAGCAAGCTCCCGCTCCCTTAACAGCCGGAGTTGTCGCTGCCTTTCCTGTTCGCTTACCGCGTTATTGCCGGAGTCGCTAAAGATAGACTGCATGAGGCCCTGCATGAGGCTCTGCAGGAGGCTCTGCATCATCTGCTGTTCAAAACTCCCACCGTAGCTTCCTCCTCCGGACCCGATGGATTGTTGTCTTGGCACGCAATCATTGGAACCCGAACTGGGACAGTTGCATGAGCAATCATATACAACACCGTTATAGGTATCCGTCCAGCGCGCGCCACATTGATAATTTGTTCTGCCATCAATAGAAAAACATCCAACCTTTGTAGGGGTTTGTGCCCATGATGAAATAACAAATAAAATAATAGAAAGGATTGTGAATACCGCTGTTGTAACTACTTGTCTTGTTTTCATTTCTTCCGCCGTCTTTCGATATGTGCCGTATCGACTTGCCGAAGAAGCACTAGAATCACGTCCATGAGGTCTTTAACTAAAGTGTTGCACTTACTGTCATTCTTATCATATAGTCGGCCTTTCACTTAACCATACTTTCCCACTGGTATATCTTGTCCTGTGCAGCACGTGCATCAGGAGCATTCGGTACAAGCATAAGATATTTCTTCATTTCCATTACGGCTTCCTTGTAGTCAGGACGTTTGAGCATTACTAATATTAAGGCACGGTTAAAGTGTCCCTCAGGCCACCAGGGGCAAATGTTTAGTGCATCAGCATATCGGTCACTGGCATCTTCAAACCTTTTCTGTTCAATTGCAAAATCAGCCTGCACCTTGCATTTTCTAGCCTCCTCCGGGAGGGAAGGCTTTACCCGCGATTCTCGGTATTGCCGCGCCACTGGCTGAAATTTTCTTAGTTCTGCATTGTAACCATCAGGCCACGTTCTTCTCAGTCGCAGTTTTATTGTTCCTGGAAAGGGTTCAGGATCGTTGTAAATAAAGCTGTGACTTACAAGATCGAGTTGCTTGTCTTCATATCCATCCATTTTTGCAACAATCATAAATTTTTGTTGTGCTGGATCAAGACCTAAAAAAGAATCTGTCACCAATTTAGCTGTTACTGGTGCTTTCCCTTGTGGAATTCCATTGATATATATATCAGCTTTATCTGGTATCGTCTCGAATCTGACCATTTGAGTGGTACACCCAACTAATAAAACCGAAAGTGCTAGAACCAAAAGAACTGATTTTTTTAGAGCATTGATTCTTTTCATGATTGTTCTCCCTCCTCCTTACAAAAAGAAGATTTGGGGGTGTCCCATTTACTCATACCTTTCCCAGAACCCTTCTTCTGTATGGTTGCAATAAAACAAACGCCGTTTGACGCCTTATTCTCGTCAAACAAAAAGGGCTTATTCTACTGGTCGTCACATTCTATTATCAATAGAAGCGTAGAGTCAATAATTTTTACGGGAACCAGTGAGAGCCACATCTTGGTATGTCAACAACTTTTTTTGAGGGGGGGGGATACGGCCATTGATAGGTTTCAGACCCCCAATGGTCTCTGCCAGGCCGCTTTCAGTTTGTAGATGTCCTGCTGGATAATCTTTTGTCCCTTGAGGCCCAAGACAATGAAATTCTTCTCTTTGGTCACCTGACCGATCTCACCCAGAGGTATCCCCTTCATAATGGCGAGGAAGGCTCCTTTTTTCTCAGGATGGATCGTCACCACGAACCTGCTCTGTGATTCAGAAAAGAGAAGATAATCATCCCTTTCTATCCCCTCAGCCGGGACCTTTCTAAGATCAACTTCCATTCCGAACCCGCCGGCAAAGGCGCTCTCTGCCAGGGCCACGCCCATTCCCCCATCGGAGCAGTCGTGGCACGAGGCAATGAGCCCATCCATGATGGCCCTATGGAGTTGGCGATAGAGCTCCTTGGCCTCCTCGGTCCTCACCTGCGGTACCTGATTGCCGATTGATCCGTGCATGGCAAAGTACTCCGATCCCCCCAATTCCTCATAGGTCATCCCCAGGCAATAGACCAGGTCCCCTGGGGCCTTGCAATCCATCGTCACGGCCCGGCGCACGTCATCTATCCATCCCAGGACCGAAAAGAGGACCGTGGGGGGGACGGAGATCTTTACTGCACCGGCCATGAAGTCGTTCTTCATGCTGTCCTTGCCCGAGATGCAGGGGACGTTATAGGCGGTGGTGTAGTCGTACAGGGCCTTGTTGGCGCGCACGAGCTGCGCGAGCTTGTATTCGCCGTCAGGGGTCTTTTCCGACTGCACCGGATCGGGCCAGCAGAAGTTGTCCAGCCCCACCATCCTACCAGGGTCGCCCCCCACGGCCACGGCATTCCTGACGGCCTCGTCGATGGCGCACGCCATCATTGGGTAGGTGTCGATATCGCTGTAGCGTGGGCAGATCCCGCTCGAGACCACAATACCTTTACAGGAGTCGAGCAAGGGGCGGATGATCGCGGCATCCCCTGGCCCGTCCGAGTCCTCGCCAACCAGGGGCTTGACGCTGCTCCCCCCCTGGACCTCGTGATCGTACTGCCGCACTACCGACTCCTTGCTGCAGATATTGAGCCTGGAGAGCATCCCCTCCAGCGTTGCGGTCAGATCCTGCGGTGGATCAAAGGCGGGCTCCTCATGGCGGGGAACCTCCCACCGGGCCACCAGGTCCATCTGCGGGACACCATCGTGGAAGAATTCCATGTCGAGATACGCCACGGTCTGCTCGTGCCAGAGGCAGTGAAAGGTTCCGCTTGCGGTAAACTGTCCCACCTCGGTGGTCTCCACCTGCATCTTGGCAGCCAGTTCAAGGAGTTCTGCGATCTTGTCAGGGGCTACTGCCAGGGTCATCCGCTCCTGGGATTCGGAGACGAGGATCTCCCAGGGGTCCAGCCCGGGGTATTTGAGGGGCGCGCGCTCCAGATGGATCTCACATCCGCCGGGTCCCGTGGCCATCTCACCTACGGAGGAGGAGAGCCCGCCTGCCCCGTTGTCCGTAATGGCGGTGTAGAGGCCACGATCACGGGCCAGCAGGAGGAAATCGGTCATCCGCTTTTGGGTGATGGGGTCCCCGATCTGCACGGCGCTGGTGGGGGAGGCCTCGTGGAGCTCTTCCGAGGAGAAGGTGGCCCCGTGGATCCCGTCCTTCCCGATGCGTCCCCCCACCATCACAACCAGGTCACCTGCATGGGCCTCTTTTATATGCGAGGGTTCGCCCTTGATTAACCGGGGCATGATTCCGCAGGTGCCGCAGTAGACCAGGGGTTTTCCCACGTAGCGCTCGTCGAAGACGATGCTCCCGTTGACGGTGGGGATCCCGCTCTTGTTCCCACCGTGCTCCACCCCCTCCCTCACACCATCGAATATTCTCTTGGGGTGCAATACCCGCTCCGGCAGGGGACCGGACCAGTCTGGGGGGGCGAAGCAGAAGATGTCCGTGTTGAAGATCAGCTTGGCCCCCTTGCCCGTGCCGAAGGGATCGCGGTTGACCCCTACAATACCCGTTAATGCGCCGCCGTAGGGATCGAGGGCGGAGGGGGTATTGTGGGTCTCCACCTTGAAGCAGAGGCTCCATGCGTCGGTGAAGGCCACTACCCCGGCGTTGTCGACAAAGACCGAGAGGCACGGGTCTTTCTTTCCTAAAGAGCGCCTGATGGTCTCCGTAGACCCTTTAATATAGGTGTCAAAGAGCCCCTCGATCAGCTCCTCTGTGCCGTCTTCTCCCATATAGGTAATGCGGGCCTGGAAGATCTTGTGCTTGCAGTGCTCGGACCAGGTCTGGGCAATGGCCTCCAGCTCCACGTCGGTGATCCCCTCCCCGATTTCGATCTCGTTTCTCTTGTGTCTGACCCCCTCTGCCCTGAGGTAGGCTTGGATGGCCTGCATCTCCTCCAGGGCAAGGGCCAGCAACCGATCCCTGCTGAGGGCAAGGAGCTTCTCGCCGGTGATCTCCAGGTCGAACCGTTCTACCTCTCCTCCCTTCAGCCCAATCACCTTGGGGACCAGAGGGCCGAACCCCTTTACCGGATCCCATTCCTCTTGACTCCTGACCTCAAAGCGATTCACCAGGGGGTTGCCCAGAAGCTCCGAGGCGATTTGTCCCGCCTCTGCTCGGGAGAGTTTCCCCTCGATCAGGTACTGGCGGGAGGTGTAAACCTTTTCCCCTTCCTGTAATCTGGTTGTCAGACAGGCCTCCAGGGCCTCCCGGGCGGTCCTCCCTACATTGTCCGTCACCCCGGGCAAGAAGCCCACCTCGATGACCCAGTCGAATGCTTTTGCCAAAGGACGATCCACGGACCAATGCTGGGTGATGGGGTCGGTGTAGGCATCTCTGGCCACGAGCTCAAGCTGTTGCTTGTCCAGGGGGGCGTCGATGGTGTAGCAATCGATAGTCCGCACGGATTGTGCCGTAATGCCCAGATCATTCTTGATCCTGGCCGCCGTCTTCTCCCCCTGGGGATCCCTGATTTCCTCCTTAAAGGTCACTTCTATCCTATGGGGCATCGTGCTCGCTTCTTTCTCCTTTCGCCTTGGGCAAGGTGAAGTAAAAGGTGGCTCCTGCACCCTCTTGGCTCTCGGCCCAGATACGCCCCCCATGGGCCGTCACCACCTGGCGGGCTATGGCCAAGCCCAGGCCGCTCCCCTTTCGTCCCGGAGCGACGGTGTGGAATTTTTCAAAGATGTGGGGGAGGTCTTTCTCAGGTATCCCCGGGCCATCATCCTTTACCCAGAAGCGGACCATATCGTCTTCCCCTTCGCCACCGACCTCGATGGTGCCGCCGTCTCTCCCATGGAGCACGGCGTTGCTCAGGAGGTTCATAAACAATCTCCTGACGGCCCATACGTCGGCCTCCACCCAGGGTACCCCGCGCATCGTTACCTCCACGTGCAGCCCCTTCTCCTTGGCCTGGGGGAGCAGGGCCTCAATCTCCTCATCGACCACGAGGCGCGGGTCTATTGGCTGACGATTGAGCTCAACCTCGCCTGAGGTGAGCCGGGCCAAATCCAAGAAGTTGCTCACGAACCCCTCCAGCCTCCTGGCCTCGCTCCAGATCCACTGGAGTTTTTGGCGCTCCTTGTCGGAGACCTTATGGTGCAGAGAGGTGAGGAGCTTTTGAGAAAAGGCCACAATGGAGATGAGCGGGGAACGCAGGTCATGGGTTGCCATGGCATAGAGTTTTTCTTTGGTCTTCTGAGTTTCTTCGATCTCCCGTTTGGCCTCGGCCAACACCTCGGCGGCCCTGTGGACGTCCTCCAACTCCCGTTCGCAGGTCTCTGCATCCAGGTCGTGCGAGGCCTCTTTCCCCGGAGGCCGCTGGGGGCACGAGGCCCCCTCTGCCTCCATCAAAAGGGCGAGCTGGGTCTCCAGGCTCTGCCGGTGGCGTGCTTCGTCCCAGGCCAACTCTTCCAAGAGTGCTTTGGCCTCAGGATCAGAGGTCTTTCGGGCGGCCTCCAGATATTCCTGGAAGGCCGCAGCCTCTTTCTCTATGGCCTTTTTGAGGATCTCTTTGATATCAGCCATGGATCAACCCCGGTATATATATAATTGTATGATCGACCCCTTCTCTGCCACCGTCATTCAGCGGACTCGATGAGGAGCTTGACCCGCTTCTCTATCTCGTCCCTGATGGTGCGCATGAATTCCAGGGGCCTCCCCGCCGGATCCTCTAGTTCCCAGGTCTCCACCCTCCCGGTAGGCGTCACGGGGCAGCTCTGCTCGCACCCCATCTGCACGATCAGATCGAAAGGCTGGCCTGCATTTTCTATCTGATCCATCCCCCTGGGCCGGCGAAAGGCGAGATCGATCCCCCGCTCCGCCATGGCCTCGACGGCCAGGGGATTGACCTCCCCGGCGGGTCGGTCGCCGGCGCTCTGGACATCGAATTGTTCCCCGCCGTGGTACTGGAGGAAGGCCTCCGCCATCTGGCTGCGGCACGCATTCTCCCGGCACAGGAAGAGGGCGCGTCTTCGCTTAGAGAGGCCTCCTGCCAGCTCCTCGCCCTTTTTCCTGGCGTCGGCAAGGGCAGTAGGGTGGCGGGCAATTACACCGGGGGCCTCCATCTCCCGAAATCCCAAAAATCCCTCGTAACGCGCGCCGACGGCGTCATAGAAATACTTGGCGATAAGGCTTGTCCCGGTGAAGAGCTCCCGCCCCGTGGTCGCCCCCACCGCCAACAGAAAGCCCTGGCGAAAGTTGGCCTTGGGATCCGCCAGTTTTATGATATACCGTCTGGCCCAGAGGGCCTGGGATCGATCGATCAACGCCTTGAGCTGGGCAGAAGGGCCGTAAAAGAATATGGGGGTGGCAAGGACCACCAGGTCGGCCCTGCGCAGGAGATAGTTCATTTCCCCCATGTCATCCTTTTGTTGTATGCAAAAGCCCTCCTTCTCACAGAACCGGCACCCCTGGCAGGGTTCGATATGGCGGGAGGGGACGTCGACCTTCAACACCGCCGCCCCCTTGGCCTGAGCGCCCTCGAGAAAGGCGGCGAGGAGGAGGTTCGTATTCCCTTCCTTGCGGGGACTTCCCATCAGTCCGAGGACGAGCACCTGCTTACCTCTTTAGTTATTATCAAATAGGGTCCAAGGGCTCCAGGATTCCAGTCCCGCTCCGCTTTGCATAAATCAGAGAATACGGGATGCCGCGAGCGGCAGGTTCAAGTAAAAGCGTTTATCCTTTGGCTAAGGGAGCCCCCTTGTCCAAAGGTGACCTTTTTGTAAGAGCCTCTTCCGGTTTTTACTCGAACCCTTGAATCCTCCCGCTTTGCGGGATCCCGCACGCAACCTATAAAATCTAAATTAAGGAGCGGGATCGCATCCTCGACCCCTTAAGCTATCGCCTTGAGGCGATAGCTTTTGATCTTTTCAAGGCCCGATTCACCGCCTGTTTGATAAAGTAACCGGCCCGGTGCATAAGGGTGTCGTGGAACTGCCAGTCCACGTTCATGGTGGCAAGACAGGGGTAATTATGGTGGAGGATGCCGCTTTTTTCCTCCGCATCCTTGGTCTTGGTCCCCTTCAGCTCTTCGGCCACGAAATAGGTGCTCCCACAGGGGGCGCTCCTGATCACCCTGACCTCCTTCACCCGGCCGCCCTCCACGGCGATCTCGAGCTCGGGGCAGCCGAATGAATGGGCGAATTCCTTGATAAGCGGATCATCACAATCCCCTTCTTGCAGGGTGCAAAACGTGACCGGGAAGACGGCCTCCACCCCCATCTTTTGAAAGTCCCTTTCCAATTGTTTGGCCAGGCCGGGAGGGAGCCAGGCGCGATTGTCCACCGGAGTGATCACCGCGCGGGCGCCCGAGGCCTTGACGATTGCCGGCAACAGCTCCGCCACGCCGGCCTTTTCCCCGAGGCTGATCACCAGATCCGCCTTCGGTATATCTTGCGGGAGAAACTCCGAAGGGTCCTCCACCATGATGGGCAAGGAGGAGGTGATCTCCAAGGTCTCGATCTCCCACTGGGCCGGGCCATGCCCCTGCCAGGCCTGGACCATCCGCTTTCCATAATTCCCCTGCACAATGGCCAGTATCTTCATGGTGTCTCTACATCGCCTCCGTGTCTGTTTCCTCGATCATGCGCTCCAGTTCTTTTTTAAGATCGGTGGGGAGTCCGACGATATCAAGCGAGAGAAACCCCTTAATGATGAGGGCCGTTGCCTCTTGCTCCGAGAGTCCCCGCGCCATCAGGTACTCGATCTCTTCCTGGGCGATCTTCCCCACCGCCGCCTCATGGGACATCTCCAGATCGGCGGCCTTACCTTCCAGTTCAGGGATCGCGTGAATTCTGCCTTTATCGGAGAGTAGGAGCCCCTTGCACTCGAGGTGGGCCCTGATGCCCGGGTATTCCCCCACTAGGTGGCCCCTGGCGATGACCGTCCCCCCGGTAGATACGACGCGGGAGATCACCTCTCCCCGGCACCCTTCTCCCTGCAGGATTATCCGGGAGCCGACATCCATAAAAGAACCGGGCCTGGCCAGCAACACCGAATTGAAGGTCGCCACCGCCCCCTTGCCCTTTAGAGTCGCCACCGGATACATCTGGAGGTCCTTGGCGGGCACGAGACAGATATAATTGGAGATGAAGGTGCCGCCTTCTTCCACAATCACGGCCGATCGGGGTCTCACCGCCATCTCTTCCCCCCAGTTGTGGATCATGGTAAAGGCAATGGTCGCCCCCTTTTTTACGTAAAATTCCGAGACGCCGACATGCAGGCCGGAACGCACACCGGGGGCGGTGGCACAGCCGGTGATGATATTCAGATTCGACCCTTCCTCGGCGATGATGATGTTGTGGACATCCTGGGCGAGTTTGTCCTCGGTAAGATAGAGACAGGCCTGCAACGGATAGTGTACATCGGCCCCCGGCAGGGAGCGGATATAGTAACCATGCTCCTGGTGTTCCTCTGCCCGCCTCGTATAGACATCCTTGTCCGCCGCTATGAGCTTCCCCCAATATTCCGTGAGGCCATCATATTTTTCCCGGGCCGCGGTAGCGGACATGATCTCCGCACCATCAAAATCGGTGCGGCAGTGGATTACTGAATGATCCTTTTGAAAAAAGCTCCCGGAGCGTTCCTTGCCGGATGGGTCGATACCGGTCATCAGGAGGACCTTCCGGTCTTCGGCCGAGAGCTCGGAGAGATCGTCAAGGGGAGGATGCTCTCCCGTTTTCTCTCGGTATATGCTCAGGTCCAGATCGCCCCCTGCGTGCGGCTTATCCTTTTTTTCTTTTGACACTGGTTTTCTCCCCTCGGAAGCAGCGGTAGCATTCTCCGAACCCACACTCCCTGATGGTATGGAGCATATCCCGGGGGTTGGCCTGACAGGTGATACGTCCCTGCATGAGGATATACCCCATGTCCACATCCACGTAGTCGAGGATGTGGCCGGTGTGGGTGATGACGAGCCCCGATTTCTTTTTCTCCCGATACAGCTCCTTCATGGTTTTTTCCTTGTTCGGCCCCCACTTTCTTCCCAACAGGTGATTCGTATATTCTCCAATGAGCACGATGTTCTCCAGGTCCACCCCAGATTCAGGCTCGTCCAGGAGAACCAAAGCAGGATTTTGGAGGATCAGCTGTAAGAGTTCCGCCCTCTTGATCTCCCCGCCGGAAAAGCCGACATTGACCTCCCGCTCCAGGAAATCCACCAGGTTGAGGCCCTTGGCATATTCCTCCAGGAACTTGCCGTTCCCCTTGGCACTGGTCTCAATCAGCCTTCTCAGCTTCACACCCCGGATGGCCGGCGGGCGTTGAAAGGATATGCCGATGCCCATCTGGGCCCGTTCATTTACCGGGAGATGGGAGATGTCTTTCCCGTCAAAGAGGATCTCCCCCGTTACCGTGTAGCCCGCAAATCCCATCAGGGCGTTCAAGAGGGTGGTCTTGCCTGAACCGTTCGGTCCGAAAATGGCATGGACCTCTCCCTTCTTTATCTGAAGGTTCACCCCCTTGAGAATTTCCTTCTTTCCTATTGATACGTGGAGATCCTTCACCTCAAGCTGGAATTCATCCTGCATTGTTCCCTCCGCTGATTGGTCGGTTTGAAACGTAATGTAAATATATAAGTTACATAGTATATGCCGCCCTGGCCGCAATCAAGGCCACCATAGTAGCCCATAGTAGCATTGTGCCCCCGTCGGTTCAACAATCACGCATTTCAACCCCTTCAAAACCCCAGCAGATAAAGCCCGAGTCCGATACCCAAACCGATCACAACGTTGAAGAACTTGATCAAGATAGAATCCTTGACGGTATAGGCCAGCAACGGGAGCATCCCATGCCCGTCTTGGACGATGGAGCTGGCCAGCAGGACGGAAAAGGGGATCAGACCCTGGGCAAACATCATGACGAACATGAGATGTGGTCCTGATTCAGGGATGATGGCTACCAGGACCGCCACCAGCAACACCCAGGGTATATGGGCCTGCACAAAGGTCTCGAGATTCCAGAACTGCATCCCTATATCTACGGCTATCAGGGCGCCAAGGCTCCAGAGGAACACCCTCCACAGATGGCCCTTGACAATATGCCCCCAAATATGATCATGCAGATAGTGCTCAGGGGCCATGAAGACGATGAATTCGCCCAAGGAAAGCAGCGCGACAAAGGTGACCCGCTTCCAATCCCAGGCAGAAGGGCCGATGATCCCGGCGACAAAGCCGTAGATGAATATCCCCAGGAGGAAAATGAACAAAAAGCGGGGAAGGGACATCTTTTGAAGGTTATTCTTTAGATTTTTTATGTTGATGTGCCAGCCCTCATGTTCCACATGAAGGACGGGCGTTTTGCATTCTTCACAGGGCCTTATCTTGAGGACGGGCACCAGCTTATCGACAAGCCAGGCAAAGAGAATCCCAACGACGAACAAGATGAGGAAAAGAAGGATCGCCTTGCCGGGGAACAAAGCGAGCATGACAAAGGCCTCATCGCCAGAGGTGGCGATCATGCCCCCCACCATCGCCCCAAAGGTGATAAGGCCGTGGACATAAAAGGAGACATTCATAAAGGCACCGAGACAGCCGGGGGTTGCACCGAGCGTCGCCGTGGTGAGGTATTGCCTGAAGAGCCCCCCCTGTATGGCCTTGTTGAATTTTCCCTCGGTCAAGACATTGAGATAATCCGCCACAATCATCATGACGGAGACAAATAAGGTGATCATCATACTATGATTTAAGTTATGGATGACGATGTCCATGGCGTATTTTCGTCCTCTCCCCGGGAACCTGGGGCGTTATCCTTTAAATCCCCCGTTTGGAGTGGAGGTGGATAAAGTCCAGGATATCGGCGCGGCAGACCAATCCCTTGATTTTCCCTCCCTGTATTACCGGAACTTGATGGATTTTGCCGCTCGCCAGCTTGGCGAGGATTTGGTTGCCATCCGTCTCCGGAGATACGGCTGCTAATTTATTTTGGGGAGTCATGATCTCCCTGATCTCGGTATCCGCCCGCTTGTCGGGGGGGACGGCCTTGACATCCTCAAGGCAGACGATTCCCGCCAGCCCGCCCCCTTCGGTGACCAAAAAGGACCGTTCCTTCTTCCGGAGGATATGATCGTCAATCAATGCCTGCACGGAGATAAGGCCGTCGATTGTCTCGAATGCGGTATCCATCAGGTCTTGTGCCCTGACATCGTTGAGTACCTCTTTCAGGAGGACCTGCCGATAGCCCCGAACGGCGGCACTATGGATAAACCAGCCGATGAGGGCAATCCAGAGGCCGTTAAAGAAGAAACCCCGCAAGAGCTGTGAGATCCCGAAGAAGATGAGGAGAAAGGCAACGACTTGACCGGTGACGGAGGCGATTCGGGTGGCCCGCTTGAGATTTCCCGTTACCTTCCAGACGATGGACCGCAGGACCCTCCCCCCGTCGAGGGGAAATCCGGGGATCATGTTGAACACAGCGAGGATGACGTTGATGAAGGATAGATAGCGGGCCATGGCGGCGATGGGTTCGTTGATCCCGCGCATGCCATGCCACACGCCAAAAAAGATGGCCCCGATGATCAGGCTGGATACAGGCCCTACCAGGGCAATGATGAACTCCTTGCCCGGCGTCTCAGGTTCATCCGATATCTCGGCCACACCCCCAAAGAGGAAGAGGGTGATGCTGCGTACCTCTTCCCCCCTGCTGCGGGCCACGAGGGAATGGGTTAGCTCATGGGCCAATACCGAGGCGAAGAGCAACAAACTGGTGATGAGGCCGACGATCCAGTGCTGCCAGGGGGGCCAGTGGGAATACTGGCTGGGGAAGTAGTGTCCGGCAAGGGCCCAGGTGACGAAGGCGAAGATAAAGATCCAACTCGAGTCTATCTTGATCTCGATGCCGAATATCGTAAAAATATGCCATGCAGTACGCATCATTCTTCTCCTTTCCGTGCCCTAGAGACGTCTCTCCGCCTCGGCCAGCTCTTCCAGACCCTGACGGTCCACGATCCTGATACGGGGGCCGTCCAATTGGACCAACCCCTGCCGGACCATCTTATGGTTTGTCAGGCCCCCCTTCCCTGTTATCTTACTATAGTAGCTAATCGTTCTATATCCGCCTTTGCCTCCGCCACCATCCGCTCGATAAGCTCCTTACAGGTGGGGATATCCTGCACCAGCCCTACGGATTGGCCCATCATCATGGGCGCGCTATCGACGTTGCCGGATTTCCATGCCTCCTGTACCCGTTCTCCTGAGATGAGCGGAATCAGCTCTTCCAGGCCGCCGCCCTTTGCTTCAAGGGACAAGACTTCATCGACGACCTTGTTCCTTATGGCCCTGCCCTGCAGGCCGATGGACTTGCCGATAAGGGCCGTCTCATATTCCTGTCGCCTGATAATTTCCTGCTTAATGTTATCGTGCACCTCGCACTCCTGGGTGGCCACGAAGCGGGTGGCCATCATAACGCCCTGGGCCCCCAGGGCGAGCGCCGCTGCCAGGGTGCGGCCGTCGGCAATGCCGCCCACCGTCACAACCGGGATTTGCACCGTCTCGGCGATACGCGGCGTGAGCACCATAGTGGACACGTCGTCATTGAGTGGATGGCCGCCTTCCTCGATGCCCGCAGCATAGATGCCGTCGTAGCCCACCTTCTCGGCATGCACGGCGTGGCGCACCGATCCCACCTTATGAAAGAGTTTCACCCCCGCCTTTTTGAGCATGTCCAGGTATTCTCGCCCGACCGCCTTATCAAGGGGCGTTCCGGATATTTCCAGGCCCGCCACCTTTTCCTCAGCGCATATCCCCAGGTACATCCGGTGGTGCTCAGGCGTAATATGCACCGACGGCAGGATCGTTACGTTGACCATGAAGGGCATGTCGGTGAGCTTCCTCGTTTCCCTGATGGCTTCCCGGAACTCATCCTCTGTGGCATAGTTCCCCGCAGTAAGGTTCCCCATGCCGCCGGCGTTCGACACAGCGGCGCAGAGCTTCGGTTTGCAGAGCCACATCATGGCGCCGCACATAATAGGATACTGGATCCCGAACATCTCGGTAATGGCGGTCTTCATAGTCATTAATCCTCCTCTGACTGACGAACGGTACAAACCAGATAAAGCTTATCATAATATCCTTGAGGGGTGCTACAAGATAATACAAGAAATGATGGGCAAATCTTTTTTGCCCGCGTAATTGTCCCCATCGTCTATGCCTGGCTTACACCTTGCTGAACATTCCGATGTCAATTCACGATATTAATTAAGAGATTGGACGCGCTGCGTTCAACATCACAGTTTTGTCAGGCTTTGGTGGAACAACGTGGTAGGGTGTTGGGGGGGATATGTCTATCCCCCCCAACATGGGTACAGCAGCGTTAGAATTTGTATTCCAGTCTCGTGATGAACGCCCAGGGATCCTGCCCACTGGCATTTGTGCCTGAGCCGGTATCCCAGTGATCAAGGGCATCACCAGCGATAAGATAACCGAAGGCCAGGTTGTACGTAAGGTTTTTGTAGACCTTGATGCTGGCCCCGATATCGAACTCCCAGCCGATCTCGCTGTTGTCATTGAGGTCAGTGGGCCCAAAGGGTGCCTCTCGTGAGGTCCCGAAGGTATCCCCGTGCTTGCTGGTGTCGCCGATGTAGGCAATCTGGCCTCCGATCTTGAGCCAGTTGAACACTTGATAGTCGGCGAAGCAGCGAATGTACCAGAAGCCACCGAATTGAGACCCTGTTGGAGACGGAGAAGCCGGCCAGCCGTATCTCCCATACGCCCCGACAAAAGAGGGACCGTCGTCATTCATGCCGCCGGTGCCATACCAGCCGCCCATCAGGATAAGGATGTCCTCATTGGGAGCACCAGGGGCACCGCTTTGGGGTTCGGGCAGGGCGTATCCCTCAAAATCAGTCGTATCGTAGTCATCCCCGGAGCTGTACCATCCGCCGGCACCGACGGTCAACTTGTTCCAGACATAGCTGGCAGCCACCCGTACCAGCCAACCCTCAATATCAATATCTGGAGCGGTATCAAAATCATGGGTGCCACCGCTGTAGGAGAAGTCGAGATTGTACTGCACCGGACCGATCGAGCCGTCACTGTAGGCCCCCAACCACCAGAAATGGCCGTCATCTTCGTTCGTAGGCCACTGGCGTACTGCATCCCATAAAAAGTACCCCCCGACCTGCACAGGACCGATCGGCAGGTTGAGGTCGATGGCATAAAAGTCCCTGTCGTCGGCCTGCGTGTGATCAAGCCCTTCAAATCGCTTTAAGTACATGGGGGTGATGGCGAGCTTGATAGGATCGATCTTGATTCGCGCGGTGATCCCCGCAGCATCACGTTCAAAGAACACATTGGGGCGAATCTTGATGTTCTGAACCCCTGCCCTGATCCAGATGGGAAGCTTTGGAGGGACCCTGAAGTCGATGTATACGTTCTTTACCTCCACAGCCACTTGATCAGCATTCCAGGCACCCATAGCGTTTCTACCTGTATCTGCCTCACCCCACCGTGTGGAGTCCATCTCAAAGTACAGCACACCATAGAGGTCCTCGCTGGCCCGGGCAGTGAGTTTCACCCGCGTCCTCATCTGGACCCAGGCGTTGTCCTCGTTCCAGGCGGCATTAGTGGGCAGTGGAACGCCGTCTTCATGATCTATGTTTTTGTAGTAGGCCGTCCCAATGCGAATATAGCCCCCCGCAGACCAGTCAACAGCCATGGCTGGTGCAGCGAGGGCCACCATTAATCCACTAATCATCAATACGAGCAATCCTTTTTTCACAAGTTATACCTCCTTTTCACAGTAGCATTAAACATTTTTTTGATCATGTTCACCTATCATTCCGAACGCAAAACATGAAGCAGTGTGGGTTTTTGCCCGCACCTTCGCCCTCCTGATCTCCTGTTTTTGCCATATCCCAATACCATCAATGTTATTTATTGTCAATATCTAAGATTTCTGGTTATTTTAAGTAAAAAATAGTAATTTTATCTTTGTGCGATATTACTGGTGTGAGCCAACCGGGGGAAGAGGTCTTGGAAGACGGGGAGGGGAACTAACGGTCTGGCCTGAAACGATATGTCCGGTTGACTATGAGGCGAATAGGTTTATATTTGGGATAGTTGAAAGATCCTTGATAAGGGTAGTGCAAAGGGAAACAAAGGAGGGTGCAATGGCTCGTAGTATTGTTATAGATGAAGAGGAGTGTATCGGGTGCGGCACGTGTGAGGAGATCTGCCCGAAGGTCTTTAGCATCAATGAAAAGACGGACAAGGCGGAAGTTATCGATCCGGAGGGAGCTCCTAAAGACCAGATTGAGGAGGCCATAGAGGCGTGCCCGGTGGAGTGTATCAGTTGGGAGGAATAAGTGGCGAAGGGGTAGTGTGCTTGAGCCATCTTTCAATGCCTGAACATTTTTGTGCCTCTCCCATATAAGTTTCTGCCTATGATATACGGATTCTGTATAATATGATATTATGGACCAATTACGGCAGCCAAGCAGATTTTCCTTCTGGAATTATTTGTTTATTTGGTTACGATATAATATCGTTAAACATAAATCGAAGAAATAAACCGATTCAGTATAATAATTGTTAAATGTATAAAAGGATGTATCGATACTCAACACAAAGATATAACTCTTCGCTTCTAGCTATGGGAATAATCCGTGTTGGGACATTGCATGATTTCCGACGTATGGAACACAAAAAAGGCATAGCTGACCCTCAAGAAGGAAAAAAGATCGTTTCGCATCGTATAGATCAGCTTCATATAGCCGACACTGAAGACTCGAATATAAAAAGCAATATTGATGTGAGGGCATTGGAAGCATTTCGGGCTGTTAAGATGAGTAATTCGAAAAACATCACATTTGAAAATGTTGCTCTTTCCAAAAGCTTTGATGAACCTGATTGCTTTATCTTGTGCACATCAAAAATGTGTTCAAAGGAAACGATGAGTCAATTTGAAGGCGCGGATTCATGTGTTGAGGTTGTCGAGATTGAATCGTTTTATAGAGTCTTAACAGATACCCTCAATTCTATAACTCCCGTCATTTTTCGGGGTATTCACGAAGTCATATATCAAAACCGGAAAGAGCATTGGAACGGACAAGATTGGGGACGTCATCCAGCATTGATCAAGGAAACTGAATTTAAAAAGCAAGACGAGCTTAGGGCAATTTGGCAGCCCCGACTCAATAAGCCTATCTCGCCAGTTATTCTTGGTAATTATAGGCTGGTGGCATTTTGTCGAAATGTATCCATTTAACTAGTGGGTCAACAGGACGGCAAAAAGCTGCGCTTTTTGTTCGCTCCCTTTGGTCGCCCGCCTGTTACCCAATCGTTATGCAAAAAACGAAGGATCTCGTAATTGTCTAATGAACTCTTAATTTCTTT